>Ga0207682_10000447_pt1 | contig 19016 bp, 14 predicted proteins | sample KBSM63metaG_FD_184332 | JGI IMG/M metagenome (GOLD analysis project Ga0207682, IMG submission 184332) | Miscanthus rhizosphere microbial communities from Kellogg Biological Station, Michigan, USA - KBS M6-3 metaG (SPAdes) (version 2) | ecosystem: Host-associated > Plants > Roots > Rhizosphere >... | reverse complement strand
CCGGCGAGCGCGGCGGCGCCCATCGGCAGGATCGCGTCGTTGAAGTCGTAACCCGGATTGTGCACCGGCACGCTGCCGACCGTGTCGCCGTTGCCGATATTGATGTAGGCGCCGGGCCGCGCTTCCAGCATGAAGGAGAAATCCTCCGACGCCATGATCAGTTCGCGCTCGCGCTCGACGTTTGCTTCGCCGACCAGTTCGGCCGCAACGTCGGCGAACACCATCGCCTCCGCCGCGTCGTTGACCAGTGGCGCGAACAGCCGCCGGAAGTCGACATGCGCGGTCGCGCCGAACGCGGACGCAACGCCGGCCGCGATCTGCTTCATGCTCTTCTCGACCAGGTCCATCGTGTCGTTGCGGAAGGTGCGCACGGTGCCGCGGATCTCGGCCGACTGCGGGATCACGTTGTAAGCGTCGCCGGCCTTGATCGCGGTGGCGCTGACCACGGCCGAGTCGAGCGCGCTCACATTGCGCGCGACGATCGCCTGCAGCGCCGTCGTGATGTGACACGCGACCAGCACCGGATCGACGCTCTGCTCGGGGCGCGCGCCGTGCGCGCCGCGGCCCTCGATATGGATATCGAAGAAGCCGCCGCCCGCCATCATGGTGCCTGGACGGATCGCGAACGTGCCGACCCGCATGCCCGGGTGGTTGTGCATGCCGAACACCGTGTCGCAGGGAAAGCGCTCGAACAGCGCGTCCTTCAACATGGCTGTCGCGCCGCCCAGGCCCTCCTCGGCCGGCTGGAAGATGAAGTTCACCGTGCCGTTGAAATTGCGCGTCTCGGCGAGATAGCGCGCGGCACCGAGCAGCATCGTGGTGTGGCCGTCATGGCCGCAGGCATGCATCACGCCCGGCCGCGTCGACTTGTAAGCCACCTCGTTGGCTTCGAGGATCGGCAGCGCATCCATGTCGGCGCGCAGCCCGAGCGAGACCGGCCCGTTGCCCTCGCGCAGCACGCCGACGACGCCGGTTCCGCCGACGCCGCGATGCACCTCGATGCCGAGCGCTTCGAGCTGCTTTGCCACGATGTCCGACGTGCGGTGCTCGGTAAAGCCCAGTTCCGGATTGGCGTGGAAGTCGCGCCGCTGCGCGGTCAGCTCGGCGTGGTAGGTCTTGATGCGCTCGATCGGTTTCATGACTGGCTCATTTGCTGGCTGACGATTGTCCGCGAAAAGCGGCGCTTCGCCAAGGGACGCACGACGATGCCGTCGCAGGGTTTTGCTCTGGTCATGGTGCGCTGGCGCTCGGCGAATCAGAGCCGAATTGTCAACAGTCAGCAAACCTGTCAGCCCGGGCTGTCGACGCCAGCGTCATCGAATAGCTGAAGCGGTCTCCCGGATGGATGCTGATCGCGATCTCCACCGGATCGCCGGCTTGCGCGAAATAGCGCCGTTCGATGCGCAGCGCCGGCGAGCCGACGGGCACGCGCAGCCGCGGCGCAAGCGCCGCCGGCATCGGGATCGCGCTGACCGTCTGGCGTACCTCGCGCAGCACCAGCCCGAAGCGGCGCGCCAGATGGCCGAACAGCAGGCCGGTCGAGGTGCGCAAATCCTCTTCGACCGCCGCGAAGGCGTCGTCGATGTACACTTCGGTCCAGCACAGCGGCGGTTCGCGATCACCGGCGATGCGCCAGCCTTCGCTGCGCAGCCAGATCTTGTCTGCCGGACAGCCGAGCTTCCCGGCGAGCTCGCCGCGCGCAACGACGTGCTCGATGCGCTCGCTGCGCAGCTGGGTTTCCTTGGCGTACTGCTGCAGCTCGGCGAGCGAGGCAACCGATTGCGTGAATGCCGGGAGTGGCGTCGAGGCCAGTACGGTCGTGCCGACGCCGCGCTGGCGCGCGATCAGCCCCATCCCGCCGATGATGCGCATCGCCTCGCGGATGGTCTGCCGGCTCGCGCCGTAGATGTCCGACAGCGACGTTTCCGGCGGCAGCAGACTGCCGACCGGATACTTGCCGCCATAGATGTCGCGCGCGAGATCCCGGCTGATCGTGAGATAGCGCGTCGCCTCGCCTCCCGGCACGCCGGGCCGCGCCGCCTTGGGCGCTGCGCCCTTCACAGCGCTCCCGCCGCGCGCAGCCGCGCCAGCTCTTCTGACGCGAAGCCGAGTCTGCCGAGAATGTCGTCGGTATCCGCGCCGAGCTTCGGCGCCGGCTCGCACGGCATGTCTTCGCCCGGACAGCGCAGCGGCGGCGCCAGCATGTGCACCGCACCTTCCGCGCGGCCGGCGGAGCGGATGCGGCCCTCGTCCGTGACGAATGCATTGTCGAGCGCCGCCTTCACATCGTGCACCGGCGCTGCCGGCACGCTCCCGGCGAACAGCTCGATCCACTCCGCGGTGGTGCGCGCCGAGAGTGCGGCATCGAGCTCGACGGTCAGCCTGTCGCGGTTGGCCAGCCGCGCCTTGAAATCCTTGTAGTCCTCCCGGTCGCGCCATTCGGGACGCCCGATCGAGTCGCACAGCACCGGCCAGAACTTCTCCTTGTTGCACATGATGAAGATGAAGCCATCCTGGGTCTTGTAGAGCTGGCTCGGCGTCAGCGACGGATGGCTCGAGCGCGGCGCGCGCTGCTGGTTGATCCCGGCGTTGAGATACCAGACCGCGAGATAAGTGAGGTTCTGCAACGCGGCGTCGAACAGCGACACGTCGATGTCGCGCCCCGTTCCGGTCGCGCGCGCCGACACGACGCCCGACACGAGCGCGAAGGCGGCGTAGAGACCGGTCATCTGATCGACGATCGACAGGCCGAAGCGGCTCGGCGGGCCGTCCGGCTCGCCGGTCAGCGGCAGATAGCCGGCCTCCGCCTGCATCAGGTAGTCGTAGCCGGGCCACGCCTTGCGCGGCCCCTCGCGGCCGTAGGCGGAGAGATGTGCGCAGACGATCTTCGGATTGGCATCCTTCAGCGCATCGTAGGTGACGCCGAGTCGCTCCGGCTGGTCGCCGCGCAGATTATCGAGCGTCGCGTCGGCCGACCGCACCAGCTCGTGGAACACGCCGCGCGCCTCGGGATGTTTCAGGTTGAGCGTAAGGCTGCGCTTGTTGCGGTTGAACGCCTGGAAGAAATGGCTGTCGCCCGGCCCGAAGTAATAGGGACCGACCGCGCGGCCGATGTCGCCGCCCTCCGCCGGGTTCTCGATCTTGATCACTTCGGCGCCGAGATCGCCCAGCAGCATGCTGCCGAACGGCCCCGCCCCGTATTGCTCGACCGCGATGACGCGGACGCCGGAAAGAGGAAGCATGTGCGGTCCTTGGTTTACGGCGCGGCCTGACAGATGCGATCGATGACCGGACGCACATCCGCGGCGCGATCGAGACCGAGCACCGCCTCCTGGACCTCCGCGGCCTGCCGCGCCGAGAGGCGCATGCGCGCATTGCCGGTGAACTTCTCGATGATCTCGGCATTCGACAGCGGCCGGTCGGCGCAGCCGCGGTTCATCGCCTCGCGATGCATCAGCACGCGGCCGTCGCGCAGCGAGATCTGCACGTCGCCGGTGTAGTGGCGCGGGAAGGTCGAGCGCGGATCGACCTCGTAGTCGACCAGATCGCACACGCGCAGGATAGCCTCGTCGTTGAGCGCTTCGGGCTCGAGTTCGGCGAGCGTGAAGCGTCCGCGAATGAGACTCGCGGCGACCAGATAGGGAATCGAGAACTGCGCGTCGTAGGCGTTCGCGGGACGGCGCTTGTTCGCCACCGGTTCGCACACCGTCTTGACCACCTCGCCCGGGACCAGCGCCTTGATGCGCACGATGTCGTCGATCTTGAACTGATGCTGCCGCGCCAAAATCATCGCGGCGTCGGCGCAGGCATGGGTGAAGTGGCACGCCGGCAGCGGCTTCACGGCGATCGCCGTCGTCTCCCAGATGTTGCCGAGGCCGGCGGTCGCGCGGCCCCAGCGCTCGTCTTCGAGGCCACCCTGCAGATACGAATTGAACACGCCGAAGCGGCCCTCATAGGCGCGGGTCGGGCCGACGAAGCCTTCGCGACCGAGCGCGGCCGCCGTGATGCCCGATTGCGCAGCCCAACCGGGATGCATGCGCTTGGTCCAGGCGCCATCCTCGAGAAACTCGAGGCTACCCGCCGCCATCGACAGCGCGATGCCTTGCGCCATCGTCAGTGCCTGCGGCGAGAGGCCCATCAGCGTTCCGGCCGCGAGCGTGCAGCCGAACACGCCGATCATGCCGGTCGGGTGGAAGCCGACCTGATGGAAGTGGCCGCTGCCGACCGCGCCGAGCCGTGTGGCGGCTTCCACGCCCGCGATATAGGCGACCAGCAGATCGGCGCCGGACGTGCCGCGCATGAACGCCGTGGACATGACCGTCGGCCATACGCTCGCGGTCGAATGGATGATGCCGCCGGTGTGCGTGTCGTCGAAGTCGAGCCCATGCGCGAGCACACCGTTCACCAGCGCGGCATCGCGCGGGCTGAGCCGCTGCGGCAATCCGATCACCGGAACGCGTCCGTCGCCGCCGAGACCGGCGATCGCGGTCAATGTCTTGTGCGCGAAATCATAGGAGCCGGAGGCATAGGCGATGCCGGTCGCGTCGAGCATCAGGTGCTTGGCGCGCTCGCGCACCTCCTGCGGGATCGCATCGAAGGACAGGTCGTGCGCGAACTGCGCCAAGGTGCGCGAGATCAGCGGGCCTGCGGCTTCGGCCTGTGTCGCGGGCTCGACGGGGCGGGGCACGGCGTTCATGGGCGACCTCCTGCTATTTGTCTAGACAATAAAGCGGAAGCCGGCTCTTGCAAAGCGCCGCCTGCATGGCTGACCACAGCTTCAGGCAAATTGACAGGTCCGACCCCCTGCTCTTAATGTCCGTACAAATAGCGTGGGAGGCGCGTGATGGTCGCGGTGGCGAAACAGGTCGGCGAACGCCGCTATCGCGAGAGCGCCGGACGCTTCTACGAGGATTTCGCCGTCGGCGACATCTACGAGCACCGTCCGGGGCGCACCATCACCGAGACCGAGAACACCTGGTTCACCCTGCTCACGATGAACAAGCATCCGCTGCATTTCGACGCGGAGTACGCCAGGCATTCGGAGTTCGGCCGCTGCGTCGTCGCCTCGCCCTTCACGGTATCGCTGATCGTCGGCATGAGCGTGAGCGACGTGAGCCAGAAGGCGATCGCCAATCTCGGCTGGACCGACATCAAGCTGACGCACCCGGTGTTTGCCGGCGACACGCTCTATGCGGAGAGCGAAGTGCTGGCCAAGCGCGAGTCGAAGTCGCGCGCCGATGCCGGCATCGTCTCGGTGCGCTCGATCGGCAAGAACCAGGACGGCGCGGTGGTGTGCACCTTCGACCGCACCATGCTGGTGCAGCGGCGCGGCCACGCGCTGGAAGACAAAGCGAACTACTGACCGGGACATCATCATGAGCGCAGGCAACGCGGCGCACGGCGCGCAGCGCAATACGCTGGAAGAGGAAGGCGAGATCCTCGACGCCATCGGGCGCTGGCTGGAGCGCGACGTGCGCCCGCACGTGCTCGAACTGGAGCACGCCGACACCTATCCCGAAGAAATGGTCGAGCAGATGAAGGCGCTCGGCCTGTTCGGCGCCACCATCGCCGAGGAATACGGCGGCCTCGGCCTCTCGGCGACGACCTACGCCAGGATCGTGCAGCGCGTCTCGGAAGTGTGGATGTCGCTCTCCGGCATCTTCAATTCGCATCTCATCATGGCGGCGTGCGTGCAGCGCAACGGCACCGAGGAGCAGAAGCGCCAGTATCTGCCGCGCTTCGCGACCGGCGAGATCCGCGGCGGCCTCGCGCTGACCGAGCCCGATTGCGGCACCGACCTGCAGGCGATCCGCATGCGCGCGGTGCGCGACGGCGACCACTACGTCATCAACGGCACCAAGACCTGGATCTCGAACGGCATCCACGGACAGGCCTTCGCGCTGCTGGTGAAGACCGATCCCGCCGCCAATCCGCGCCACAAGGGCATGACCATGTTCCTGGCCGAGAAGGGCCCGGGCTTCAAGGTGTCGCGCAAGCTCGAGAAGATCGGCTACAAGGGCATCGATTCCGCCGAGCTGATCTTCGAGGACTATCGCGTTCCGGCGTCGGCGGTGATCGGCGTGGAGGGGCGCGGCCTGCAGACCGCGCTCGGCGGACTGGAGCTCGGCCGCATCAACGTTGCGGCGCGCGGCTGCGGCATCGCCAAGGCGGCGCTCGATGAATCGGTGCGCTACGCGCAGCTGCGCAAGACCTTCGGCAAGCCGATCGCCGAGCACCAGGCGATCCAGCTCAAGCTCGCGGAGATGGCGATCCGCACCGAGTCCGCGATCGCGCTGACCTACAATGCCGCGCAGGCCTACGACCAGGGCCTGCGCTGCGACATGGAAGCCGGGATGGCGAAGTATGCCGCCTCCGAGGCCGCGCTCGCCAACGCCACCGACGCGATGCGCATTCACGGCGCCTACGGCTATTCGAAAGAGCTCAACATCGAGCGCTATTACCGCGATGCGCCGCTGCTGTGCATCGGCGAAGGCACCAACGAGCTGCAGCGCATCATCATCGCGCGCCAGCTCGTCGAACGAAATCCGATCTGAAAGGCCGCCGCAACGTGAGTGACAACGCGTTCTTCCCGCATCTCTTCGCTCCGCTGCAGATCGGTACGCGCACCCTGCGCAACCGCATCGCGTTGCCGGCGACCTTGACCAACTACGGCGCTGGCCACCGCGTGACCGAGCGCTGGATCGATTTCCTCGCCGAGCGCGCCAAGGGCGGCGCCGGCATGATCGTTACCGAGGTGATCGCGGTCGATCCGGCCGCGCTCGCGCACGGCGCGATCGTCACCGGCTATGAGGCCGAGAACGAGGACGGCTTCAAGCGCACGGCGCAAGCGGTGGAAGGCGCCGGTGCCTGCCTTGTCGCGCAGCTCTGGCATCCGGGACGCCAGCAGCTCTGGAGCCCGGTGCGTTCGCCGAAAGGCATCTCCGATCAGCCCGACGCTTACAGCTGGACCGTGCCGCATGTGATGACCACCGACGAGCTGCGCCAGGTTGCCGACGAATATGTCTCGGTCGCGCAACGGCTCAAGCGTTGCGGCTTTTCCGGCGCCGAGCTGCACGGCGCGCACGGCTATCTGATCACGCAGATCCTCTCGCCCTGGTCGAACCTGCGCACCGATCAATATGGCGGCTCGCTCGAAAATCGCGTGCGCTTCGTTGCGGAGGTCTGCGATGCCATCCGTGCCGCCTGCGGCAGGGATTTTGTGATCGGCCTCAAGATGCCGGGCGATGAGGGCGTTCCGGGCGGCATCGATCCGGACGAGGCCGCGCGCATCACCGCGGCGCTCGCGCGCCACGGCACGCTCGACTATTTCGCCTACAGCCAGGGCAACTTCACCAACAGCCTGGAAAACCACGTCCCGGACATGCATTTCGCCCGTGCGCATTTCCTCGACATTCACAAGAAGGTGCGCCCGGCTGCCGCCGGCAAGCCCGTGATGGCGATCGGACGGATCGCGATGCCGGCGGAAGCCGAAGCCGCGATCGCCGAAGGTGCGGGCGATCTGGTCGGGATGACGCGCGCGCTGATCGCCGATGCCGACTGGCCGAACAAGGCGCGCGAGGGCCGCGTCGACGACATCCGGCCCTCGAGCTACGACAATTTCGCCTGGGGCGAGATCCATGTCGGCAAGCCGCTGGCCGAAATCCACAATCCGCAACTCGGCACCAGGGGCGAGTCCAACTGGCGGCCGAACGGCGCCGGCAAACGGAAACGTGTCGTCGTGGTCGGCGCCGGTCCGGCTGGACTGCAGGCGGCACGTGTCGCCGCACAACGCGGACACGACGTGACGTTGCTCGGCGCGTCGCCGCAAGCCGGCGGCAAGCTGCGCTGGGAAGCCACCCTGCCCGGCCGCGACGAGTACCGGCACGTGCTCGCCTGGATGGAGCGGCAGCTGCGCGACGCCGGCGCGAAGGCCGAGCTCGGCCACACCGCGACCGCCGACAGCGTGCTCGCGCTCAAGCCCGACGCCGTGATCGTCGCGACCGGCTCGCACCTTCGCCCGCCGGAGACCATCGAGGGTGGGCAATCCGCACGCGATTGGACCGGCCACCGGGACGATCGCCGCTCCGACGCCACGGCCGTGCTGTTCGACATGGACCATAGCGCCGCGACCTATGCGGTCGCGGACGCGCTCGCGCAGCGCTATCGCAAGCTTGTCCTGCTGACGCCGCGCACGCAGCTCGCACGCAATGTGAATTACTGCAGCGCGATCGGCGTATACCGCAGGCTGTACGACGCGGACGCCGAGATCGTCCTGGCGGCTGAGCCCTCCACGTTGCGCAACGGCGTGCTAACATGGCGCAACGTTTTTACCGGACGGCCGCACGACATAGCGAACGTGGAATTGTTTCTCTGGTCGACGCCGCGCGTTGCCGACGATGGATTGGCACGGGAGCTGGCGCAGGCCGGTGTCGATACGCGGCTGGCCGGCGACTGCATGGCGCCACGCAATCTGCTCTGCGCGATCCATGAAGGCGAAGCCGCCGCGATGGCGCTGTGATCCGGACATCGCGGTGACGCAAGTGGGGACACGCCAAGGCATGTTCGAGCGGGCGCTCAACGCGTTCTGGATCGCGCTCGGCGCGGCGGCCGCCGCCTATGCGTGGACGCTCGGCGTCATGAGCCCGTCGGGTCCGGACAGCGGCCTGTTTCCGCTGATCGCGGCGGCCATCATCGTGGGTTCCGGCATCACGCTGATGGCGCAGCGCGCGAGTCTGGCGGCGTCGCCGGATTTCCCGCGCGGCGCCGCGCTGTGGCGCGTCGGCGGCGTGGTCGCGGGCCTCGCGCTGTTCGCGCTCGGCATTCCGTATCTCGGCTTCGCGATCACCGGCGCGATCACGATGCTGATCCTGCTGCGCACCGTCGAGCAGAGCAGCTGGGCGATGTCGGTGCTGCTGGCGATCGCCTCAGTGGTTGCCGTGGTCTGGCTGTTCGGACATCTCCTCGGCATGCCGTTGCCGCGCGGTCCGTGGGGCTTCTGACGCATGGACGCGATCAACGGCCTCATGACCGGTTTCGGCGTCATCCTGACGGCGCAGAACCTCTATTTTTGTCTTCTTGGAAGTTTGATCGGAACGCTGGTCGGGGTGCTGCCGGGTGTCGGCCCGCTCGCCGCGCTCGCGCTGCTGCTGCCGGTGACGTTCACCATGCAGCCGGTCGGCGGCATGGTGATGCTCGCGTCGATCTTCTACGGCGCGATGTACGGCGGCTCGACCACGTCCATTCTGCTGAATATCCCGGGCGAAGCAGCATCCGTCGTGACCTGCATCGACGGGCACAAGATGGCGCGGCAGGGCCGCGCCGGCGCAGCGCTCGGCATCGCGGCGATCGGATCGTTCATTGCCGGCACGCTCGGCGTCATCATCATGACGTTCTTCGCGCCCGCGATCGCGGCAGTCGCGATCCGCTTCGGGCCGCCGGAGAACTTCGGCCTGATGGTGCTCGGCCTCGTCTGCACGCTCTACATGATCACCGGCTCGCCGGTGAAGGGTGTGCTGATGATCGCGCTCGGGTTCCTCTGCGCGGCGATCGGGATCGATGTCGTGAACGGCCGCGAGCGGTTCACCTTCGGCTCGGTCGACCTGTCCGCCGGCATCGAACTCCTCGCGGTGGTGATCGGACTGTTCGGCGTGTCCGAAGTGCTGGGCAATGTCGAGACGATGGCCAAGAGCACGCTCGTCTCGGAGAAGATCCGCGGCCTGTGGCCGACGTTGAACGACTGGCGCCAGTCCTGGAGGCCGATGCTGCGCGGCAGCGGGCTTGGATTCATCCTCGGGCTCGTGCCGGGCGGCGGGCCAGTCACGGCCTCGTTCATGTCCTACGCACTGGAGAAGCGGATATCGCCGACGCCCGAGCGTTTCGGCGAGGGCGCGATCGAGGGCGTGGCGGGACCGGAGTCCGCCAACAACGCCGCGGTCGCCGGCAGTCTCATTCCGGTTCTCTCGCTCGGCATCCCGGGCAATCCCGTCACCGCGCTGCTGCTCGGCGCGCTGGTCATTCACGGCATCCAGCCGGGCCCGCTGTTCGTCACGCAGCGGCCCGACTTGTTCTGGGGCATCGTCGCCAGCATGTATGTCGGCAACGTATTCCTCCTTGTGCTCAATCTGCCCCTGGTCGGCCTGTGGGCGCAGCTTCTGCGTATCCCGTATCGTGTGCTGTTTCCCGTGGTGCTGCTGCTCTCGGTGATCGGCACCTACTCGGCGAACAAGAACGTGTTCGACCTGTGGGTCATGCTCGGCTTCGGCGTCGCAGGCTACGTTCTGCGCAAGCTCGAATATGACCTCGCGCCCTTCGTCATCGCGTTCGTGCTCGCCCCGATGCTCGAACAATCGATGCGTCAGTCTCTGGCGATGTCGGCCGACGGCGCCATGATCTTTCTTCAACGCCCGGGTACCGCGCTGCTGCTCGCGGCCAGCGCGCTGCTCATTGCTCTGATATTCCGCCGCAAGAGAAAAATCGAGGGAGGAATGCCATGAAATATTCTGCAATCGCGCTGGCGCTTGCGGCCGCTCTGGCCGCGACGCCGGCCGCCGCGCAAGGCGGCGACGCCAAGGCCGAGCTCGCCAAGGTCAAGCCGAAGGACTTTCCGACCGAACCGATCGAGTTCACCGTGGTCTATCCGGCCGGCGGCGGCATGGACGTCACCGGGCGCCTGCTCGCCAAGACCGTCGAGAAAGTCAGCGGCGACCGCATCATCGTGAACAACCGCACCGGCGGCGCCGGCATGGTGGGGCACGCCTATCTGGCGACGCAGGCCAAGCCGGACGGCTACACGGTCGGCGTGATCGCCAACCTGATGTGGGGCGACGCGATGCTGCGGGCGCAGAACCGCTGGGCCTACACCGACCTCGAGCCGATCGGCTACATCAACTCCGATGCGCTGATCTGGATCGGCCCGACCGAGGGTCCCTACAAGGGCATGTCGGTCAAGCAGATCGTGCAGACCGCGAAGGACAAGCCCAACACGGTGCGTATCGCGACCGTGCCCGGCAGCATGTGGGACTATATCGTCGATCAGGTCGAGGCGAACTTCGGCGCCAAATTCCTGCGCGTCCCGTTCCAGGGCGGCGGCGCCGGCATCACGGCGCTGATCGGCGGCAACGTCGACGTGGCGCAGGGCTTCTACTCGGAATTCCGCGGTCATCTCGAGGCCGGCAAGGTGGCGCCGCTCGGCGTCGCGGCGCCCGACCGCATGGACTTCCTGAAAGACATGCCGACCATGAACGAGGCGCTCGGCGGCAACGAGTATCAGTGGATCATCATCCGCTTCGCCGTCGTCCCGAAGGGGACGCCGGCGGACCGCAAGGCCTATCTCGGCGCCGCCGTGCAGGCCGCGATGAAAGATCAGGAGCTGATCGCCGAATACAAGAAGGCCGGCGTGTACTTCGATTCGAAACTCACGAACCCCGCCACGATGCTGCAGAACCTCAACGAGTATGCGGCGCGCGAGAAGGAGTTCTACCAGAAGACCGGCCGGCTGAAGTAGCTGCAGACTGCTCAAACAACAAAGCCAGACCCTGATCTGATTCAGCTGAATCGGATCAGGGTCGAGGCCGGCTGAAGCGATCGCGGGTCAGTTCTTGTTCTTTTTCGCCGCCGTTTTCTGCGGCTTTTGCTTCTTCGCCTTCGGCTCGTGGCCGTAATCGCGGTACATCGCCCCGAAGTCCGCCGCGAGCTCGTAGCAGACGTGGATCTTGCGGTCGGACAAGTCCCAGCGCGCGCCGGGCTCGTTGCATTCCTCCATCACCATGCTGACCGGCTTGCGCCAGACGAACCGATCGGAGAGATGCTCGGCAAGAACTTCCAGCAGCCTGATCTCGCGGAAGCCTTTCTCGTAGACCGCGTATTTCTTGGTCGGGGAGTAAACGACGGGGATGTCGGCTTTCGGCTGGTCCGGCTTGCGGATATGCGGCTCGAGGACCTTGTTCCAGGACCACGACGCATTGCTGAAGTCGCCCTGGCACGTTCCCTGGCGCTCCTCCGGCATTTTCGTCATCTCGGCGAGCTTGGAAAACTTCTCCGGATTGCCGCCGACCATCAGGCAAACGATGTTGTAGGCGCGCTGCCGATCGAGGCCATGTTCGTCGTAAAACACCATCTTGATCTTTTGCTTCTGATTTCGCTTGTCGCTCAGGAACCAGCCGCGCGCGGACTGGGTGAGGATACGATCGGAAAGTGCGTCGCCCAGCTTGAGCCCCGTCACGACCGCAAAGGCATCGACCGCATCCTCCTCTTTGCCGAGAACCGGAATGCCCATTTCGGCTACCAGCATGTGGCCGACTTCGTGGACCGTCGCGAAGATCACGTTGCCCGCGACGAACTCGATGCGGTCGCGCACCTGCTGTTCGGTGTGGCCCTTGAATTGCGGATCTTTCGCGTATTCCTTCACCACCTGGTCCAGCTTCGCTTCGAGTTCTCCGGACGCCTTTGGCGCGGCCTGCGCTGGAGCCGCCGGCGTCGCCGCGGGGGGCGTCGTCTGTGCCAACGCCGGCCCCGCGCTCATGGTCAGAGCGACCAGCAAGGCGCAGGGAAGAAGCTTTGCGTTCCGGGGTGTGATCGCTCTCGCTGCGGCACGCCTGGTCATGCTGATCCTCCCGATCAATGGCCGACATCGACCGCGTGTGCGCGGTAGTCGCTATATGGTCAGAGCGTGACGCTGCGAGCTATGCAGATTCCGACAACGCGTCAGGCGCGGCGGCGGCCGCGCCATCGTGCGCGCGGCACGCCGCTCTCCGAAGACGCCGCACCCAATGATCTGTGGTGTGCCGACTTCAAAGGTGAGTTCAAGCTCGGCAACGGGCGCTACTGCTATCCGCTGCGGGCGCCGAAATAAGAGTTTCGAAATCGGGATTGAACGCAAAGCCCGCCAGAAGGTGTTCAAGACTCTGGGCGGTTGGCCCGGCGTGGATTGCTTTATCTCGGAGATTTTGCTTCCATGTGCGGATTCGAACGTAGCTAACTTCGTTCGGTTGATAGCAAGGCCTAAGGAGCCGGGCCTAACCGGCACCGCATCCCCGACCCCGTCGACCCAGGGGGCAAAGGGGCAGTTGAGCAAAGTCTTGCTCACCAAGGCCGCATAGCGTGCGGGGGCGTTTGCGGCACAACATGCATCAATTTCCCGCGCCAGCTCAACTCTGGGCTCGCGCAGTTGACGAACGTCTGCCGCGACGCCGAGACCGAGGCCTCAAAATAGCTTTCAGATAAGCGCCCCAATGAGCGCGCTGCGCAAGAGGTAGGGAGCATGCGGCCTTCGCGGCGGGAATTCGTGAAGTGGGTCACCGCGTCCGGCATTGCGCTGAGCCTCTCGCGTCTGGAAGCGGCTGAGGAACCTGGATTTTGGGCCCGCCAGACGCTGCCGGGGCGGCAGGGCTGGAACCCGGCGGCGACCGGCGTTGGTCGCATCGACGGCGTCGCCAAGGTCACCGGAGCCAAGCTCTACGCGTCCGACTACCGCGCCGCCGATCTGCCGGGCTGGCCGGCGAAGACCGCGCACGCCATCCTCGTCCGCGCGCCCGACGCCACGCACGTCTATACCGGCATGGACCTGGCGCGCCTCACCGGCGCGTTAAAGCCAACGGTGGTCGTCACTGCCGCCGATCTTGTGCGCGCCGGCACGCGCGTCCCCGAATTCTATGCCGGCGACCTGTTCTGCCCGGTCGGCCGGACGCCGATCTATCTTGGCCAGCCGGTGGCGCTGCTGCTCTTCGAGGAATTCGACGCCTACGATCAGGCACGGCTCAAGATTCGCGACGGCGGCTTCGTGAGGTTCGCCGAGGAGACCGGCGCCGTCGTGATGCCTGACTTTGGCGCCTTCCGCTTTACCCGCGTGGCGGGGCCGACGCCCGAGGCGCCCGATGTCTATTCGCCGGTCCTCGCCGGCTGGGTCAGCCCCGGCAAATTCCAGAACGCCGAGCGCCCCATCTGGACGCCGCTCGCGATCGAAACAGGGGCGGCCTACGCCAAGGCCGCGACTTACGGCGGACAGATCCGTACCGAGCTTGCGGCGGACAATCCGAATCTCCTGATGCTCGACCGCGAATTCGAGACGCAATCCGTCGACCCGATGTTTCTGGAGCCGGAGACCGGACTCGCCTGGTTCGACTCGCGCCGCGAGGTTTTGGAACTCGTACTTGGCTCGCAGTCGCCTTACGAGGCCGCGGAAGCGCTCGCCTATATGCTGGGCCAGGCGCGGAGCCCGTTCAAGCCGGCGGCCATCAAAAACCTGTTTGCCTATATGGGCGGCGGATTCGGCGGCCGCGACCACACGCCGTTCCCGCTCTATGTCGCGCTGGCTGGGATATTCCTGCCCGGCCGTCCGGTGCGGCTGGCGCAAGACCGCTACCAGCAGTTTCAGGGCGGCATCAAGCGTCACGCCTTCAAGATGCGCACGCGGATCGGCGTCGATCGCACGACCGGCAAGATCAGCGGGTTCGCCGCCGATCATGTGCTGGACGGCGGCGGCCTCGCCAATTTTTCCTCGAGCGTCGCGACCGTCGCCGCCGTGGCAGCGATCGGCATCTACGACATTCCGAAGGTCGATGTCACCACGGTCGCGCTGCATTCGCGCGGCGTCACCGCGGGGTCGATGCGCTGCTACGGAACGCTGCAGACGATTACTGCCCTGGAAACCATCATCGACGAAGCGGCGGCGGCATTGCGGCTCGATCCGATCGAGTTCCGCCGGCGCAACGCGCTCAAAACCGGCGGCAAGACCATGACGGGCAACACCTACCTTGATTCGGTCCGCACGCCGGAAATTCTCGACAAGCTCGAGCGTCACCCGATCTGGCAGCAGCGCGCGGTGCACAAAGCGCGCGGGCAGCAGGGCGGGATCGCTGTCGGCACCGGCCTGGCCTGCACCAACAAGAATTACGGCACCGGCGCGGACTGTTCGCTCGGCAGGGTGGAAATCGATCCGCAGGGCCGGATTGCCATCCACGGCGACCACACTGACATGGGCAACGGCATCGGGACAGCATTGGCCAACCGGGTGGCGGCCCATCTGGGCGGCGTCGCCGATGCAGTCACCGTGCACGACATCGAGAGCTATGCTCCGCTCGCGCTCGTCACGTCGGGCAACCCCTACACCATGAACCAGGCGACGCAGGACGCCGCCGGCAAGAATCCACGCTGGGTGCCAGAGATCAGCTCTGCCACCGCCGCCTCGAACGGCGCGCATGTCGGCACGCACGCGGCGGCCGAGGCGGCGCGCGTCATCTTCCGCTTCGGGTTATGGCCGGCGGCGCTCGACCTTTGGGGTATCGCGCCGACCCATCCGACGGCCAGGCAATGGGAGGCCGCGCGCTGGCAAGACGGACAACTGGTGATGCCGGGCTTGGCGCCGCTGCCGCTGTCCCGGATCGCCGCCAAGGTATACGCCCGCAACGGCGTCACCGGCGCCATGGCGCACGCCTTTTCGCGCTGGGGGTGGTCGCGGGCGACCTTCCCGGTCGGCGGACAGACCAATGCGGGACAAAGCTGGACCGCAGACATCGATGCGCTGGCCGTGCGCAAGGGCGGTGGCAAATACGCGCGCATCGATCGCTCCAACGTGAAATTTCCACCCACCGACAACAACCGCATCGGCACCGTCTATTCGGCGATGTGCGCAACGCTGATGCGCGTCGAGATCGTGCGCGCGTCCGGCGCGTTGCGGATCGCGAAGGCCTACAGCGTACTTGAATGCGGCAAGGCGCTGGTGCCGGACATCGTCCTGGGGCAGGCGCAAGGTGGCTTCGCGATGGGCGTTGGTTACACGCTGCTCGAGCACCTGCCGCCGTACGAAGGTGGCCCCGGCAACGGGGAATGGAATCTCGGACGATATGTCGTCGCGCGCGGATCGGACCTGCCGCTGCACGATCTCGAAATCGAGATATTGCCGCCGGTGAGGCCGGACGAGCCGCCAAAGGGCATTGCGGAAGTCGTGGTGAAACCCGTCGTCCCCGCGCTTCTGAACGCCATCTTCGACGCCACGGGCCGTCGCTTCCAATCTCTGCCGGTGACCCAGGACATGCTCAAGGGAGCGCTCGCGTGACAGCATTGACCATCACGATCAACGGCCGTGTGGTCGGACCGGTCGACGTGCGCGACGAGCTGACGATGAACGACTTCCTGCGCGAGCATCTCGGCATGACCGGCACGAAGTTCGGCTGCGGCGCCGCGCAATGTCTGAGCTGCGCGATCATCGTCGACAACCCGGACGGAACGAGCCACACAAGCCCAACCTGCGTCGTCTCGGCGGTGAGCTTCAACGGCCAGAAGGTTCGTACTGTCGAAGGCCATGCCAAGAACGGCGAGCTCAGCGCCTTGCAGAAGGCCTTCGTCGACCATTTCGCATTCCAGTGTGGCTATTGCACCGCCGGCTTCCTCAATGAGGGACAGGTGTTGCTGGAACGTCTGGCGAAGACACCCGTGGCCCGCACGGACCTTGAGAAGGTGGTCGCCGAGGCGCTCGACGGCCATCTGTGCCGCTGCACCGGCTACATCAAATACCACGAAGCCGTGCGTGACGTGATTTTGGCGGACGCGCCGCGCTACCTGGCGAAGGCGTAACAGGGGCCGACGGCAATGAAATCCGAAACGCGCTTTCAGCTTCTCGTACCCGCCGCAGCGCTCACGCTGAGTCTCCTGGCGGGGTACGCGGCCTCGCAACCGGCGTCGAACACGCTCGCGCTGCCCGAAAGCTTCGCATCCGTCAGCGACACCGGTGCGCGATCCGTTGCGATGTTCACCGAGCTCGGCAAGGTGTTGACTCATCCGCGCTGTGTGAACTGCCATCCCGCGGGCGACAGCCCGCGCCAAGGCGAGGTCGGCCACCTGCACCAGCCACCGGTGACGCGCGGCGTGGACGGTCATGGCAGCGTGACCATGCGCTGTCCGATCTGTCACCAGAAAGCCAATTTCGAACCCGGCCGCGTGCCGGGACATCCGGAGTGGCATCTCGCGCCGCGCTCGATGGCATGGGAAGGCAAGACGCTCCGCGAAATCTGCGAGCAGATCAAGGACCCGGCGCGCAACGGCAACCGCAAGGTCGAGGAACTGATCCACCACATCGGCGAGGACACACTCGTGGGTTGGGCCTGGGCGCCCGGCTTTGGGCGCCAGCCTGCGCCCGGTACGCAGAAGATCGCTGGCGCGCTTGTGGCAGCCTGGGTGGAAACCGGCGCCGCGTGTCCGGCGAAATAACCGGACAGAGGCGTTGAGTGATTAGAGCTGCGGCCCCTCCTGCGGCAAGCATGACCGTGGCCCCATGCGCCAGGCCAGAGCGACGTCTCCGCCAATGACCGATGAGCCTCGCATGGAGGACCATGGATGGATGCATGCTGGCCGCTGAATCGCAGGCCGTGTCGATTTTCGGAAACAAGCCAGACAGGAGACAGCATGTCTGAATTTTCGCGGCGAAGTGTCCTTGGCGGCGCCGCTGGGGGCGTATTGGCGGCCGCCGCGACGACGGAAGGACGCGCGCAGGGGCAGCAGCCGCCTTCCGGGCCCACGCCAGCGTCGTTGGCCGGCACCGAACTGCCATCGTTCCGCTTTGCACTCGGCGCGATGACACCGAAGGTTTACGACGGCGGATGGCTCCGGGCAGCCACGGTTGATCAGTTTCCGGTCTCGCAGAAGCTCGCAGGAGCTCTGATGCAGCTTGTCCCGGGAGGCCTGCGTGAATTGCACTGGCACTCCAATGCGGCCGAATGGGCCTATGTGATCAAAGGCCAGTGTCGCGTCACGACGATCGATCCGCAGAACCGTTCGGAAGTCGTTGATTTTGGCCCCGGTGACGTTTGGTATTTCCCGCGCGGGCATGGTCATTCGATCCAGGGCATCGGTCATGAAGATTGTCTGTTCATTCTCGTTTTCGACAATGGATATTTTTCGGAATTCGGCACTTTCAGTATCAGCGACTGGCTGGGCCATGTCCCTCCCGAAGTGCTGCAGAAAAGCCTGGGCGTGCCGGCCCAGCGCTTTGCGGATTTTCCCAAACGCGAGGTCTTTATCGCCAAGGGTGCAGTGCCGCCTCCCCTCTCCCCCAACCGAGCAGGGTCGCTCGATGCGACTTCGCTGACGCATCGGTATCGCTTGCTGGATCAAAAGCCCGAGGACTATCCAGGCGGCACGAACCGCCTCGTTTCCCAGCGCGAATTTCCCATCTCGACCACCATGACCGGTGCCCACATGCGCCTAAAGCCCGGCGCCATACGCGAGTTGCATTGGCACCCCAATGCCGATGAATGGCAGTACTATCTCGGCGGTCGCGCCTCCATGTCCGTGTTTGGATCGCACGGCCGCGTTCGAACCGATCAATTCGGCGCGGGCGACGTCGGCTATGTGCCTCAGGGATACGGACACTACATCGAGAACATTGGGACCGAGGATCTCGACGTTGTCGTCGTTTTCAACAACGGCACTTATGAGTCGATTTCGCTCAGTGCGTGGTTGGCGGCGAATTCGCCCGCATTGTTGGCTACGAACTTCCAAGTACCGGAAAGCACATTCGCCGGCTTTCCCACCCGCGCGCTGTACATTCCGCGATGAGACGATACGTCGATGCCGACTTTCCTCCGATCAGCAGACTGCGTCCGAGAGGGTGGCGCGCCCGGAGAAATTCGAACTCCTGACTCCAGATTCGTATTCTGGTGGCGTGAGCGCTTCGCACTGCCCGGCGAGAGGGCTGACGAGGCCCGTGCAGCGGAACACGCGTATTGGCGCGCAAGGCGATTTGAGGAAAGGCGCGCCTTGTGAAAACTAAAAAACGCATGTAATCCGAAGGGCTTATTGGTGCCGCGGAAGGGACTCGAACCCCCGACCCCCTCATTACGAATGAGGTGCTCTACCAGCTGAGCTACCGCGGCATCCGGAGCATTGACCCCGATCCGCTCATTCCCGCGCAAGCGGGAATCCAGGGCCAAGAACTGGGTCCCCGCTTTCGCGGGGACGAGCGGGTCAGCAACCCAATCTCGCTGGCGCCTGAATACCGATATGCGCCCAAAACCGCAAGAACA
>Ga0207682_10000440_pt1 | contig 19222 bp, 20 predicted proteins | sample KBSM63metaG_FD_184332 | JGI IMG/M metagenome (GOLD analysis project Ga0207682, IMG submission 184332) | Miscanthus rhizosphere microbial communities from Kellogg Biological Station, Michigan, USA - KBS M6-3 metaG (SPAdes) (version 2) | ecosystem: Host-associated > Plants > Roots > Rhizosphere >... | reverse complement strand
CGCACCGCCTGGCTGCTCGGCGTGCTCGCGCTGGTGACGCTGGCGCTCGCGGTTGCCGGCATGATCATCATCGGCCGCGCGGTCGCGCGCCCGCTCGCCGACATTACGCGCGTGACCGAGCAGGTCGCCGGCGGTGCGACCGGCATCGTCATTCCCAACGCGGGGCGGCACGACGAGGTGGGCGCGCTCGCGCGCTCGATCGTCGTGTTCCAGCAGGCGATGGAGCGCAACGCCGAGCTCAACCGCACGATCGCGGACGACGCCAAGGCGCGCGACGAGCGCAACGCGCATATCGAGCAGGCGGTGGAGTCGTTCCGCGTGTCGGTCGAGAAGGCCTTGCGCGCGGTTGGGGAGAACGCCGACACCATGCGCTCGACCGCGCAGACATTGACCGGTGTCGCATCGAATGCCGCCGACCAGACCGGCTCGGCGGCACTTGCCTCCGACGACACCGCGAACAACGTCAACACCGTCGCGGCGGCCTCCGAGGAACTCACCACCTCGATCGAGGAGATCGCCCGCCACGTCGCGCAGGCGACGACCGTGGTGCGCGAAGCCGGCGCAACGACCGAAGCCTCCGCTGCCGAGATCGAGGGACTCGCGACCGCGGCGCAGCGCATCGGCGCGGTGGTCGACCTCATCCAGGCGATCGCGGCGCAGACCAATCTGCTCGCGCTCAACGCCACGATCGAGGCGGCGCGCGCCGGCGAAGCCGGCAAGGGCTTCGCCGTGGTGGCGCAGGAGGTGAAGTCGCTCGCCAACCAGACCGCGAAGGCGACCGAAGAGATCGCCCAGCAGGTCGCCGGGATCCAGACCTCGACCAGGAGCGCGGTGGAAGCCGTGCGCCACGTCGCGGCCTCGATGCAGCAGATCGAGAACGTCACGACCGCCATCGCCAGCGCGGTCGAGGAACAGGGCGCCGCCACGCACGAGATTTCGCGCAACGCCAATCTGGCGGCGCAAGGCACCAAGACGCTCGCCGACAACATCGCGACCGTGAACGGTTCGATCGGCGAGACGACCCGCTCGGCCGGCTCGGTGCTGGATGTCTCGCAGTCGCTCTCGGCCGAGGCGACGCGGTTGACCGAAGAGGTGCAGAACTTCTTCGTCGCGCTGCGCAGCGGCCCGCCCGGCGGCGCGAAAGCGGCGTAAAATTCCTGGAGCTTGTCCGAAAGCCGGGCCCCCTCCCGGATCAAGTCCGGGACAGGCTTTTCGGGATGATGCTCAGTTGCTCGCGTCGAACGCCGCCATGATGTGACGCGGCAGGCTTTTCGGCGCGACCAGCACGACGTCAAAACGAATGTCGCGGTTTGCGTCCTCGGGGTGAGCGGCGAGCCACGCCCCGGCGGCCGCGATGATGCGGCGCTGCTGGTGCACGATCACGGCCTCGGCGGCGTCGTCGAGCCGCTCGCGTGCCTTCACCTCGACGAAGACGAGCGTGCCGCGCCGCCGCGCTACGATGTCGATCTCGCCGACCGGGCTGCGCCAGCGGCGCGCCACGATGCGATGGCCCTTCGCGATCAGATAGGCGGCCGCGCGGCTCTCCGCCGACAGGCCGAACTTGAACGCGACCTGGCGGTCGGGCCGCGGCCCCGGGAGGTTTGGGTCACTCCGGCGCGGCATTGGTTTTCGTGAGTTCGAGCGCGCGGCTGTAGACCGCGCGGCGCTGCTCGCCGGTCGCGGCCGCGACTTCGGCGACGGCGTCCTTCAGCGAGACGCGCGCGAGCGCGGCGCGGAGCAGCGCATCGACCTCCTCGACGCCGGATGGCGCAGGCGCATCCGGCGGCGCGATCACGATCGCGATCTCGCCGCGCGTCTCGGCGCCCGCCGCATAATCACGCGCCAGCGTCTCGAGCGTGCCGCGCCGGACTTCCTCGTGCAGCTTGGTCAGTTCGCGGCACACTGCGGCCGCGCGAGCCCCAAGCCCTTGCGCGAGATCGCCGAGCGCATCGCCAAGCCGCGGTCCGCTCTCGTAGAGCACGAGCGTTGCCGGAATGCGGGCAAGCTCTGCGATGCGCGTGCGGCGTGCAGCGGACCTGGACGGCAGGAACCCCTCGAAGAAAAACCGGTCGGTCGGCAGGCCCGCAACCGTCAGCGCCATCAAGACCGCCGAGGCGCCGGGCGCCGCCGTCACCGCAAGACCCGCCGCCGTCGCGTCCCGCACCAGCTTGAAGCCCGGATCGGAGATCAGCGGCGTCCCGGCGTCCGAGACCAGCGCGACCGCATCTCCGGCGGCGATCCTTGCCAAGATCTTCGGTCGTGCCGTTTCGGCGTTGTGGTCGTGATAGGGCATCAACGGCGCCGACAGGCCGTAATGGTCGAACAGCTTGCGCGTGACGCGGGTGTCCTCGCAGGCGACCAGATCGGCCGCCGCCAGCATTTCGAGCGCGCGCAGCGTGATGTCGCGCAGGTTCCCGATCGGCGTCGCCACCAGATAAAGGCCCGCGGCAAGCCGCGGCGCCTCGATCGCCTGCCCGGCAAGGGTGTAACGCCGCCCGCGCGCCGTCCGGTCCTGCATCATCGCGCCAGTCTAGCGGCGCCGGGGCGTTCCGTCGCGTATCACCCAAGCTTTTGACTTAATTGACCTTCAATCAAATTATGCGATGGTGGGGTGTGGACTGGCGCCTGTGCAGGGCGTTCAGGGAGGGCAGCCGTGTCCCGCAACTGGCCGGAGCAGTTGTTGACGCGAGCGCGGGGGGCGCGCATCGCGGCCGCGGCGGCATTGCTGCTTCTCGTCGCCGCGTGTTCGGGCATTCCGGGCGGCGACTATTTCGGCTTCGGGTCCTCGGCTCCGCCGCCGCCTCCGTCCGCGCAGCCGAACGCGGTCGGTGCGGGCCAGGTGAAGGTCGCGCTGATCCTGCCGCTTTCCGCGCAGGGCAATGCCGGCGCCACCGCGCTCTCGATGCGCAACGCCGCCGAGATGGCGCTCGCAGAATTCAACAATCCCGACATCCAGCTTCTGGTGAAGGACGACGGCGGCAGTCCGGGCGGCGCGCAGCAGGCCGCCCAGCAGGCGCTGAGCGAAGGCGCCGAGATCATTCTCGGGCCGCTGTTCGCCGAGTCGGTGCGCGCCGCCGGGCAGACCGCGCGCCAGCGCGGCGTGCCGATCATCGCATTCTCGACCGATGCCGGCGTGGCGGCCTCCGGCGTGCACCTGTTGAGCTTCCTGCCCGAGTCGGAAGTCGATCGCGTGATCGGCTATGCGATCCAGCAGGGCAAGCGCTCGTTCGCGGCGCTCATTCCCGAGAACGCCTATGGGACCGTGGTGCAGGCCGCATTCCAGCAGGCGGTCGCGCGCGGCGGCGGCCGTGTCGTCGTGATGGAGCGCTATCCGCTCGACCGCACGCAGATCCAGGGGCCGGTGCAGCGCGTCGGGGAGGCGGCGCGCCAGATCGATGCGATCTTCATTCCGGACGGCGCGGACTCGATCTCCGCCGTCGTGCAGGCGCTGAGCGCGGCCGGCGTGCCGCGCAAGCAACTGATCGGCACCGGTCTATGGGAAGACCCGCGCCTTGCGTCCGAACCGGGTGCGCAGGGCGGCTGGTTCGCGACGCCTGATCCATCCGGCTACCGCGCCTTCTCGGGCCGCTATCGTCAGCGCTACGGACAGGACCCGGTGCGCCCGGCGACGCTCGCCTACGACGCGGTGTCGCTCGTCGCCGCGCTGGTGAAGACGCAAGGGCCGGCGCGCTTTTCCGAGGAGACGCTGACCAACGCGTCCGGTTTCGCCGGCATCGACGGTGTCTTTCGCTTCCGCCCCGACGGCACCAACCAGCGCGGCCTCGCGGTGATGCGCGTGACGTCGTCCGGCGGGCAGGTGGTCAGTCCCGCGCCGAAGGTGCTGGGGGCGGGCGGTTAGGCTGGTTTTAGCTTTCGGCGGAAGACGTGCCTGCGGACGGTCGTTCGGTCACGATCTCATCCGGCAATAGCCGAACGCGCCCATCGAGCGGCACACGGCGCTGATCGACATCGCATGCGGCCTCCCTGAGGGCCCGTAGGATGTTTTCAACGAGTTGATGTGAGGTGAACTCAGTCAATGCGTCGCGTCCTCGATGATCTGCCAACGCGCGGTATCATACACTATGAGTGCTGAATCAGGGTGCTTTTCCGCGACAAGCACTCGCCCGCGTTCCGAATTGTCGTAGATGACGGCGACATCCGCAAGCGGCAGAAAATGATGCCGCATATTGCGGAGGCCAGCCGCGTAACGACGTAGGACGACATCGTCAGGAATTCCGTGGCCTCCATGTGCCACGCGGTGCGCTACGCGCGCTAACGCCATTTCGGCTGATGGTAGCCACAGAAAAATCAGCGTTATCCGATAGCCTGCAGATCGGCACAGCCGCAGACGTTGCAAATGTCCACGCCCGGCACACGTGGTCTCAAAGGCAAAACTCTGACCGCTGTGTACAAGGGTATCGATAGTCTCAATCAACACTCGGCCCGCCGCGATTGCGGCGCTGTTCGGATCATACGGCGAGAGGCCGCGCGCGATCTCGTCTGCATTGAGGAAGTGACGTAACCCGAGTGATTTCGGAAAGATTCGGTTTGCGGCTGTACTCTTGCCCGCCCCGTTCGGTCCGCCGATGACGACGACATCCTTCACGGGCCTCTCCAGAGTTAGGCCGCCAGATCGGCCACCACCGCGTCGAGCACCGGGAAGCCTGCCGGCGTAACGCGCAGGCGGCCGTCGCCAGTCGACTCGACGAAGCCCTCGCTGCGCAGCGAGGCGATGCGCGCCGCGTCGAGCGAATGGCCGGATAGTGCCGTATAGCGTTGCGGGTCGATGCCTTCGGCGAGACGCAGTCCCATCAGCAGGAACTCGTCCGCCTGTTCGGCGCGCGTCAGTGTCTCGTCTTCGACCAGACCGTGGCCGCTCGCCTCGACCCGCATCAGCCACGACTCCGGGCGCTTCTCGGTCGAGGTGGCGTAGCGCTTGCCGCCGACCAGCAGACGCCCATGCGCGCCCGGCCCGACGCCGGCATATTCGTGATAGCGCCAGTAGACGAGGTTGTGCCGGCACTCCGCGCCGGCGCGCGCATGATTGGAGATCTCGTAGGCCGGCAGGCCGCGCGCCGCCGCGACCTCCTGGGTCACGTCATAGAGCACGCGCGCGGCCTCGTCGTCGGGCGTGACGAGCTTGCCGGCCGCATGCAGTGCGAAGAACGGCGTGTCCTGCTCGATGGTCAGCTGATAGAGCGAGAGATGCTCGGCGGCCTCGTCGATGGCGCGCAGCAGTTCGGCGCGCCACGCCTCCGGCGTCTGCCCGGGCCGTGCATAGATGAGATCGAACGAGTAGCGCTCGAACGCCGTGCGCGCGATTTTCACGGCGTCGAGCGCTTCCTGCGCGCTGTGCAGCCGCCCCAGTCCCTTGAGCGAAGCATCGTCGAGCGCCTGCACGCCGAGCGACACGCGATTGACGCCCGCCGCGCGATAGCCGCGAAAGCGCGTCGCCTCGACGCTGGTCGGGTTGGCCTCGAGCGTCACCTCGACGTCGGGCGCGACCGACCAGTGCTTGCCGATCGTGTCGAGGATCGCGCCGACCGTCTCCGGCTTCATCAGCGACGGCGTGCCGCCGCCCATGAAAATGCTCGACACCGTGCGCGCGCCGATCCGTGCGGCAGTCGAGGCGATCTCCGCCGCGAAGGCGCGCACGTAGCGCTCTTCGTCGACGCCGGTGTGCCGCACGTGGCTGTTGAAATCGCAATACGGACACTTCGACAGGCAGAACGGCCAGTGCACGTAGACGCCGAAAGCGCCCCCTCCCGGCTCGCGTTGCTCGCCGACCTCCCCCGCAAGCGGGAGAGGGGATTTATTTTCACTCAAGACACGCCTCCGCGAGCTTGAGGAACGCGCGCGCGCGGTGCGACAGGCCCTGGCCCTTGGGCGGCAGGCCGTGCTTCTGGTCGCTCGTCATCTCGCCGAAAGTAAGGTCGAAGCCGTCGGGCAGGAACATCGGGTCGTAGCCGAAGCCTTGGTCGCCGCGCGGCGGCCACACCAGCGTGCCGTCGACCTTGCCCTCGAACTCCTCGACGTGTCCATCCGGCCACGCGACGCACAGCACCGAGACGAAGTGCGCCTTGCGCTGCTCGCTCTTGAAGGCGTCGCGCTCGCGCAACATGCCCTCGACCTTCTCCATCGCGTGGCGGAAGTCTTTCGTCTCGCCGGCCCAGCGCGCCGAATAGATGCCTGGCGCGCCGTCGAGCGCATCGACCGCCAGGCCTGAATCGTCCGCGAAGGCCGGAAGGCCCGATGCCAGCGCGGCGGCTTCGGCCTTGATCCGCGCATTCGCCGCGAAGGTCGTGCCGGTCTCTTCCGGCTCGGGCAGATTCAATTCGCTCGCCGACACCGCCTCGACGCCATGGCGGCCCAAAAGCTCGCGCATCTCGGCGAGCTTGCCCTTGTTGTGCGTGGCGATGACGAGGCGGCCTGTGATGGCGCGATGCATCTCACATCACGGCGAGCTTTTGCAGATCGACCAGCTTGCCGATGCCCTTGCGCGCCAGCGCGATCAGCGAGGTCAGTTGCTCCTCGCTGAACGCGACCTTCTCGGCGGTCGCCTGCACTTCCACGATATTGCCGGCTCCGGTCATCACGAAGTTCGCATCGGTGTCGGCCTCGGAGTCTTCCGCGTAGTCGAGATCGAGCACCGCGACGCCGTTGTGCACACCGCATGACACCGCCGCCACGTGATCGCGCAGCGGGTTGGCGCCACGCAGCATGTTGCGCGCCGTCATCCAGGCGATGCAGTCGGAGAGCGCGACCCACGCGCCGGTGATCGAGGCGGTGCGCGTGCCGCCGTCGGCCTGGATCACGTCGCAGTCGACCGTGATCTGCCGCTCGCCGAGCGCCGGCAGATCGACTACCGCGCGCAACGAGCGTCCGATCAGGCGCTGAATCTCGAGCGTGCGCCCGCCCTGCTTGCCGGCCGAGGCCTCGCGCCGCGTGCGCTCGTGGGTGGCGCGCGGCAGCATGCCGTATTCGGCCGTCACCCAGCCGCGCCCCTGTCCCTTGAGCCAGGGCGGCAGGCGCTCTTCCAGCGTCGCGGTGACCAGCACATGGGTGTCGCCGAATTTCACGAAGCAGGAGCCTTCGGCGTGCTTCACCACGCCGCGGTCGAGCGTGACGGCGCGCAACTCGTCGGATTGTCGGCGGCTCGGCCGCATCACGGTTTCCCCAGGCGCCGGATCGGATGATCGGCGTTCGGCGCTTTTAGGGGGAGCCCGCCTTCACCACAAGCACCGTTTGGCACGGACTTTCGCAGGTCCGGGCTGTTCCCGCCCCGATGGCGCGCGAATCAACGGGCTGCAGATGGCCTTTGCCGCCGGGCTGAACTACGGTTCGACGTCGACCATGGAGCGACCGATGGGGACGAGCACTGGCTGGCCGCACATCGCCATCATCACGCTGATCGGCGAGATACTGACGGTGATCGGTCCGGTCGGAGTGCTCGGCCTTTGGCTTTACCAGCAGACCGAAATCGAGCGTAACGCCGGCGAACTCAGGAAAATAGCGGCCGCGCGCTCGGTCTATCAGACCTACCAGTCCAACAATGCGCTGTTCAACGGACTGCACGAGATCCTGCGCAAGGACGACGAGGGTGCGGAACGATTGAGAAATTTCCAGATTTACAGCTATGAGCTCGGCTTGGCGGCGCTGGAAAATGTCCTGCCCGAGGCCGCCCGGAGCGGAATCCCGCCGCGCGTCGACGCCTATGGGGGAGACAGCTTCGAACAGAAGTATCCGCTGATCCAGGCGCGGCTGGAGTTGCTGCAGACCAAAATCGACGAAAGAGAAGAAGCCGTTCGCGCCGTGAGTGCCGCGGCGCAAAAGAGGTATTTCTGGATTTTCGTGGTGCTGTCGGTGCTGTCGATTGCCGGTGCCGTCGGCAAGACCGTGCAGAAACTGTCCGCGTCCCCCGCTGCGTGAGGGCCGTTACTTTGACCGATCCAGGCGGAGTGCGCGGGAACGGCTTGAACTCCGCGCAGCGGATAGACAATCTGTTGAAGATGACAGGAGAGTAACGTGTCCTACGAGGCTCCCCTCGCGGCACCACAGGCCGGCGTAGCGCAGGCCGGCCTCGCGCAGCTCAACGAGCGTTCGCGCGAGATCTTCCGGCAGATCGTCGAGAGCTATCTGGCGACCGGCGAACCGGTCGGCTCGCGCAATCTCGCCCGCATCATTCCGATGACGCTGTCGCCCGCTTCGGTGCGCAACGTCATGGCGGACCTCGAGCAGCTCGGTCTCGTCTATGCGCCGCACACCTCGGCCGGCCGGCTGCCGACCGAGCGCGGCTTGCGCTTCTTCGTCGATGCCTTGATGCAGATCGGCGACGTCACCGAGAACGACCGCCAGGCGATCGAGGCGCAGGTCGCGGCCGCCGGAACGTCCAAGTCGGTGGAATCGGTCCTGACCGAAGCCTCGGGATTGCTCTCGGGATTGACGCGCTCGGCCGGCGTGGTACTGGCGGTGAAATCGAACACACGGCTGAAGCACATCGAGTTCGTCCGTCTCGAACCGGAGCGCGCGCTCGTCGTGTTGGTCTCCGAAGACGGGCAGGTCGAGAATCGCATCCTTGGCCTGCCGCCCGGACTGCCGCCCTCGGCGCTGTCGGAGGCGACCAACTTCCTCAATGCGCAGATCCGCGGCCGCACGCTCGCCGAGGCGCGCACCGAACTCGAGCGTGCGCTGGAAGCCGGCAAGGCCGAGCTCGATCAGCTCACCCAGAAGATCGTCTCGGCCGGGCTTGCGAGCTGGTCGGGTGGCGAAAGCGAAGAGCGCAAGCTGATCGTGCGCGGCCAGGCGCATCTGCTCGAGGACCTGCATGCGCTCGAAGATCTCGAACGCGTGCGCCTGCTGTTCGACGATCTCGAGGAGAAGCGCGGCGTCGCCGACCTGCTCGGCCGCGCCGACAATGCCGAGGGCATGCGCATCTTCATCGGCTCGGAGAACAAGCTGTTCTCGCTCTCCGGCTCGTCCACCATCGTGTCGCCCTATCGCGACGGGCAGGGGCGCATCGTCGGCGTACTCGGCGTGATCGGTCCGACGCGGCTCAATTATGCGCGCATCATCCCGATGGTCGATTACACCGCCAAGGTCGTCAGCAAGGTTTTGTCCGGCTGATCGCCGGCTAAAGGGTTTTCCGGCGAAGTGGGCACCGGTTCGCCTTGGAAACGCGTCTTCAAGAAGGAACGGCGCGATCACGAAGGCTTGATTTTTGGCGCTTCAGCCCTGATATCCGGGGCGAAATTCATTGTGGAACGAGTGGACCCGTAATGTCGGATACGACCGCAGGCGCGCCTGACGCGCCCGAGACCGCCCCGCAGGCCGAAGCCGCGCTCGATCCGGTGGCGGTGCTCGCCAAGGAGGCGGCCGACCTGAAGGACCGGCTGCTGCGCACGCTCGCCGAGATGGAGAATTTGCGCCGCCGCACCGAGCGCGAGGTCGCGGATTCGCGCGTCTATGCGGTGACCAATTTCGCGCGCGACATCCTGGCGGTCGCCGACAACATGGAACGCGCCATGAAGGCGCTCGACGACGAGATCCGCGACAAGGCGGATGCCGGCGTGAAGGCGCTGCTCGACGGCGTCGAGCTCACCGAGCGCGAGCTCATCAAGGTGATGGAGAAGCACGGCATCAAACGGCTCGAGCCGCAGGGACAGAAGTTCGACCCGAACCTGCATCAGGCGATGTTCGAACTGCCGGATCCGTCAGTGCCGCCCGGTACCGTGGTGCAGGTGATGCAGCCGGGCTACACCATCGGCGAACGGGTGCTGCGTCCCGCGCTGGTCGGCATCGCCAAGGGCGGACCGAAGGCCGCGTCCGCAGGCGACACACCCGCGAACGACAATTCCGGCGAAGCTTCAAACTAAGCTAGCGCGGCTCGACGCTGTCGCGGATCGCGCGCAGTTTCGGATAGACCTCGTTCCAATTGGCGCGGCGCACGATCGCGAACATCTGCAGATGCGCGTTCTGCCCGAAGCGCAGCCACTGCACCGCGGTCACATCGATGTCGCTGGTCGAGTCCTTGGCTTCGGCAATGATCTCGTGCCCGTTCGACTGCCCCATGCGTAGCGGCTCGGAGCGGGTGATCCTGATGTCCTTGATGCCGGGCGCGGAACTGAACGCCTGGCGGGCGATCTTGTCACGTTCCTCGGGTTTCGGCGCCTCGCTGGCCACGATGGTGATCAGCATGAACGGCTGCTCCACATTGGTGACCGAGTCCTTGGGGCCGAGAGTGAGGACCGCAGCGCCGTCGTGTCCGCTGCGGACGACGTGGAAGCCGGAGAGTTCGCCGATCTTGTAGGGCAGCACCGCGAGCCGTTCGGCATCGGGAATCTGCTGACGCACCGCGATCGTCTTGAGCGCATCGCGCACAACTGCGTCGGTGACGGTCGCGCGCGAACTCTCGAGCATCTGCACCGAGACGAGCGCGGTCATGCCGAACACATTCGCGATCAGCACGGATTCGTAGCGCTTGGCGCCGTCCTGTTCCCTCGGCCCCGCGACCAAAATCCCCTTGCCATCCTTGAAAGTCACCGCCTCGCGCGTCACGACCTGGATGCCGCGCGCCTTCAGCATCTCGTCGGTGAAGTTCTTCTCCAGTTCCGGATAGGCCTCGGGCGGCATCGCGACCAGCAGGATCGCGGCGCTCGCCTGCGGATTTTCGAATCCGATGAATTTCGTGCTCGGCACAAAACCCGCGGGCGGCACGAGGCCGAGGCGCGAGCCGACCGGAAATACCGGATCGGCGGCGAGCGCCGGCGCGGCGGTCAGCGCCATGACGGCAAGCGCGCCAAAAATCATGTGGCGGATGGGTTGATGCACGGACATGGTCATTCCCGATAGCGAGGCCAGAGGGGTTCGTCGCCCGCGTCCCCCATACAGGGTTGCAAGATGGGCGACAATGCGGCCGGAATGGCCGGCGGAGGAGAGGGAAAGCCATGTTCCAACTGGTCATTACGGCGCTCGACTGGTTCGGCGTTGCGGTCTTCGCCGTCACCGGCGCGCTCGTCGCCTCGCGCAAGCAGATGGACATCTTCGGCTTTGCGCTGCTCGCGACCGTGACCGGTATCGGCGGCGGCTCGATGCGCGATCTGCTGCTCGGCGTGCCGGTGTTCTGGGTCGGGCAACCGCTGTACGTGGGGGTCTGCGTCATGGTCGCGGCGGTGGTGTTCTTCACCGCCCACATTCCGGAGTCGCGCTATCGCCTGCTGATGTGGCTCGATGCCGTCGGTCTTTCGTTCTTCTGCGTGGTCGGCGCCAGCAAGGGGCTCGACACCGGGGCGGGACCGTTCATCGCGGTGGTGATGGCGGTGATCACGGCGAGCTTCGGCGGCATCATTCGTGACGTGATCGGTGGCGAGAGCACGCTGTTGCTGCGCAAGGAGATCTACGTGACGGCAGCGCTTGCCGGCGCGGTCGTGTTCGTCGCGAGCCGCGGGCTCGGCATTGCGGATACCATCGGCGCGATCGCGGGATTTGCGACTTGCTTCGTCATTCGAGGGGTCGGGCTGCGCTACCGGCTCGCGCTGCCGTCCTACAAGACGCGGGCGGGCGTGCCGCCGAAGAATTAAGACAGCCCGGTCTTTAAGCCGTCGCGGGTCCGTGTGATGCTGGCGCAGCGGGAGACATGACCATGGCGACGAACGGCAGCTTCTACTGGAACGAACTGATGACGCGCGACGCCGAGGCCGCGAAGCGCTTCTATGGCGCGACGCTCGGCTGGACCTTCGAGGCGATGGACCAGGGCGGAGGCGCGACCTACTGGCTCGCCAAGGTGGGCGCGGAATCGGTCGCGGGGATTTATCAGTTGGGCAACGACGACCAGGACACGGCCGAAGGCTGGTTCGCCTATGTGGCGGTCACGGATCTGTCGACGGCGCTGGCGCGCGCCACCAGCGAAGGCGGCGAAGTCGTGCGCGAGCCGTGGGATGTGCCGGGCGTCGGCCGCATCGCGATCGTCAACGACAATGCCGGCAATTCGATCGGGTGGATGACGCCAAGCGAATGATCCCGAAAAGTGGGCACCGGTTTTCGGATAAGATCATTCGCAGAAAAAGACAGAATGATCCCGAAAAGCATGTCCTCGACCGGGTCGGGGATGCGAAGCGGTTTTCGGACAAGATCATTCGCAGAGAAAAGAACGAATGATCCCGATTTTCACGGCGGCGAGACTCTCCGCAGCGTCAGATTGATCCGCCCGCCTTCGGGCAGCAACGTCGATGTGTTGGGCAATATCCGGTCGACGCCGTGAAACGCCAGCCGGCCCTCGCCGCCAAGCACGACCGCGTCGCCCGAGGCGAGCCGCACCGAGCGGGTCGGATCGCCGCGCCTCACGCCGCCGACGCGAAACAGCCCGGTGTCGCCGAGCGAGAGCGACACCACCGGCGCCGAGAAATCCTGCTCGTCTTTGTCCTGATGCAGGCCCATGCGGGCGCTCGGCGCATAGTAGTTGATCAGGCAGGCCTCGGGCGCGTGCACGTAGCCGCCGAGCTCGCACCACGCCCGCAGGACGATCTCCGGAATCGGCGGCCACGGCGCGCCGGTCTCCGGATGCGTTTCCTGATAGCGATAGCCGCGCGCCTCATCGGTGACCCAGCCGAGCGAGCCGCAATTGGTCATCATCACCGACATAGGCTTGCCGGAGCGCGGCATCCGCGGCGTAAACAGCGGCGCGGTTGCGATCACGTCGCGCACCGCCGCCAGCAGGGCGTCCTGCGCGGCGCGGTCGAGATAGCTTGCCGTCAGCGTGACGCCGGATTGAATCGTGGTCGTGGCCATGCGGGATCAGATAGTCCGTCCCGCCGCCGCGGGCGACCCGGTTTACGCCGCCCGCAGTTTTAATGTCACATAAGATGACATGAATAGTTTTTAACTGTCATGAAAGGGAACCCGGATGGAAAATCACAGTTCTGCAAGGCGATGGGTAATCCAGCCACGCCCGCGCGGAGGCTTTTTGCCTTGTGGCGGCCAGTCACGGGCCGCGTTGGCGCGCGCCTTGGTGGCCTCGACGATCAGCTCGATCGCGAGCGCCGCGACCTTGCCGCCTTCGACGCCGTCGAGCCCGCAATAGTCGCGCAGGTGCGACCAGCTCGACGCACCAGAGAGCACATGCGTCGCCATCACGACGGCCTCGACCTGGTCCTCCGGAAGACCGGCGAGCAGATGCCCGTAGGCCTCGCGCAGCATCTCGAGGCGGATTTCCGCCGGCTGCCTGCGCACGTTCACGCCTTCCGGCGCCGAGATGAGGGCGCGCACGATTCCCTCGTTGGCATCGAAGTCTTGGTAGGCCGCGCGGGTCAGTTCGAGGATCTGGTCGAGCGTCTCGACCTGCTGCGTCTGTCCGCCGGTGAAGGCGCGCAGCGCACGGCGCCACGAGGCGTTGAGCAGGTCTTCGCGGGCCGGGAAGTGGCGGTAGATCGTGCGCTCGGTGACCTCGGCCTGGCGGGCGACCGCCGCGATCGTCACCTCGGACACCGGCGCGCGGCGCAGGATCGCATCGACCGCGTTGAGGATCAGGTCGCGCGTCTGCTCCTTCTGCCGGCTGCGCAGGGGGCTGTGATAGCGGGGTTTCGTGGAATCATCATTCATGTCATAATAGATGACATGAAGCCTGCATATTGTCACCAAACTTCGTGACAGCCCGGCACGGGCCGTTCAGGCCGCCGCAGTCTCCGGCTTCGCCTTCTGCGGCACCAGCCGCTCGCTGCCGAGCGCCTCCTTCGCGCCCGAGCCGCCGGCCTCGTGATACTCGGCGTCCTCGTTGACGTTCCAGATGTCGTAGACGCGCCCGCCCGCCAGGATGTTCTTCGCCGTCAGCATGGCGGTCATCATGGCGTGGTCCTGATTATTGTATTTGTGCATGCCGTTGCGGCCGACCATGTGCAGCGTCGGATAGAGGCCTTCGAGGTCGCGCCGGATGGTCGCGACGTTCTCGCGATAGTCCTCGTCGTAGACCGGATAGGCCTTCGGCTGGCGCACCACGCAGGCGTCGGTGACGTCGCTCTCGGCGATCAGCCCGATCTTGGCGATCTCCTTGCTGGCGAGCGCGACCAGTTCGGCGTCGGGCGCGTTCCACAGCCCGTCGCCCTCGAAGCAGAAATATTCCAGCCCGAGACAGCTCATGCCCGGCTGCACCATTTCGGGCGACCACGAGCGGAAGTTCTGCACGCGTCCCACTTTGACCGACGGATCGTGGATATAGATCCAGTTGTCGGGGAACAGATCGGGCTTGCGCACCATCAGGGCGACGGTGAGGAAATCGCGGTAGCGCAGCGCGCGCGCATGCAGCCGCGAGATCGGCGTCGGCGCGATCTTCTCGACCAGTTCGCGCACCGGCGCCGACGAAATCACATGGTTCGCCGTGTAGGTCTCGCGGCCGCCGCCAACGCAATCGACCTCGATGGTCCAGAGCTTTCTCGCGCTGTCGTAGGAGAGTTGCCGCAGGTCGCGGCCCTTCAGCACCTTGCCGCCGCGCTTCTGGATCTTGCGCGCGGCCGCTTCCCACATCATGCCCGGCCCCCTGCGCGGGTACTGGAAGCTCTCGATCAGCGTCTTGACCACCGGCCCGCCGGTCTTCGGCGCGCGTTTGGGCAGCAGTGCCTTCTTCAGTGCCTCGATCACCGCGACGCCGAGATCTAGTCCCTTGATGCGCTGCGCCGCCCAGTCGGCGGAGATCTCGTCGCACGACATGCCCCACACCTTCTCGGTGTAGGTCTTGAAGAAGATCGAGAACAGTTTCTCGCCGAACTGGTTGCGCACCCATTCGTGGAAATTGCCGGCGTGCTTGATCGGGAACGCCTTGGCGTAGGCAAACGACAGCATGCAGGCGGCGCTGGTGAAGATCCCGAGGTTCTTCAGCGCCTCGAAGGCGCTGAGCGGATACGAGTAGTACTTGCCGCCGTAGTAGATGCGCGACAGGCGCGGCCGCTCGATGAAGTCGTTCGGCAGGATTTCCTGCCACAGGTCGACGACCTCTTTCGACTTGGAAAAGAAGCGATGCCCGCCGATGTCGAACATGAAGCCGTTGTATTCGACCGTGCGGCTGATGCCGCCGACATACACCGGGTCCTTCTCGATCACGATGACGGACGGGCTCTCCCTGGTGAGGCAGTAGGCGGCGGTGAGGCCGGCCGGTCCTGCGCCGATCACGAAGACGTCGGTATGCTGGCTCATCGGGAAACCCTGGTGAAGGCGAACAGGCGGTGGCCGTTGTAGGAAATGAGCGCGCCCGCGACGGCACCGGCGATCAGCGCTGCCTGCGGCAGCGCGCCGAGCACGGTCAGCACCAGGCTCGCGAACACCGCGTAGCTTGTGCCCTGCGCGGCAGCCGTGACGGCGGCGTAGCGCATCGCCTCGTCGTGCTGGCGGCGGCCTGAATCATCGAAGGTGAGCGCGCGGTTGAGCCGCCAGGTCACGACCGTCGCGGCGGCGAGCGAGAACAGCCGCATCAGCAGCGGGCGCGGCGCGTAGCCCATCAGGATCGTGAAGACGCAGAAATCGGTGATCAGCCCGAGGCCGCCGACGCCGAGAAACCGGATCGGGCGCGGAAGGCGCACGACCAGCGCGCGCACCGGATCATTCGGCACGTTCAACTCGACATTCCCAACACGCATACGCAACCCTGCTCGACGCACGCCGCCCACAGGGTCAGGCTTGGCAGGATTTCGTTAAAGTCGGGCTTATCGCCCGCCCGTTGAATCAGAACCGAAACGCAAGAATGGTTAACGAGTGGCGGATGGATTCGAACGAATGCGCGCGACCCTGGCGCTATCCGGGTCACCCGCCCGCCTGGCCTGGGGTCGAAAGGAGATATTAATGCGAGCGGCCCCAAAGTCGGCCGATTGCTCACATCGAGTTCAGCTATGACCGTGCGCTCCGACGGCGATGTTCGGTACAGCCTCGTCATTCCGGTCTATAATGAAGAGGCGGTGCTGCCGGTGCTCATGCGGCGCATCGATGGGTTGCTCAACGACCTGCTCGACGCGCCGGCGGAAGCCATCTTCGTCGATGACGGCAGCATCGACTGCAGCTCGATCATCCTGGAAGCCAAGGCAAAGGACGATCCGCGCTACCGCTATATCCGTCTGACGCGGAACTTCGGGCATCAGATTGCCATCACGGCCGGAATGGATGTTGCGGCCGGCGACGCCGTTATCGTGATGGACGCCGACCTGCAGGACCCGCCCGAAGTCGTGGTCCAGATGATCGAGCAGTGGAAGGACGGCTTTGACGTCGTCTACGCGCGGCGGCTGTCGCGCGATGGCGAAGGTGCTTTCAAGCGCTGGACCGCCGCGGCGTTCTACAAGCTGGTGAACCAGCTCTCTTCGGTCGACATCCCGCGCGATGTCGGTGATTTCCGGCTGATCGACCGACGGGTGCTCGAGGCATTCCGTGCCATGCCGGAGCAGAATCGCTTCGTGCGCGGAATGTTTGCGTGGCTCGGGTTCAAGCAGACCGAGGTCGCATTCCATCGCCCCGCGCGCGCGGCGGGCGAGACGAAGTATCCGGTCGCGAAGATGTTGCGGCTTGCGATCCACGGGATCGTCGGCTTTTCCGACGTGCCATTGCGGCTGGCGATCTGGTTCGGAGTCGCGGTCTCGGCCTGTGCCTTGCTCTATGGCACCTACGTGATCGGCCTCTGGGTGTCGGGTGGCGGTCACCTCATCACCGGCTGGACCTCGACTGTCGTGATCGTGTCCTTCCTGTGCGGGGTCAACATGCTGCTGACCGGCTTCATCGGCCTTTATGTCGGGCGCATCCACGCCGAGGTGAAACGGCGGCCGCTTTATGTGGTGGACAGGCGTGTCGGCTTCGATCGCCCGCAATGGAGCAGCAAGGAAGTGCCCGCTCGCGTCAATGCCCGGGTGCGGGCGCTATGACCGAGCTCTTCGACACCTATGGCAAGAGCTACCGGGACGTCGTCCAGTCCTCGATCGACTTCTCCGGGCTGCCGTACGATTTCTTCACGCAGGCCAAGGCCGATCTGCTCGGGAGCGCGGTCACCGCGCATTTCGGAGCCGGCGCCAAGCCGGCGCTGCTCGATGTCGGGTGCGGCGTTGGCTCCCTGCATCCCTTCATCAAGCGGCGGTTCGCCCGCCTGTGCGGGGCGGACGTGTCGGATCAGTGCATCGCGCAAGCACGCGCATCCAATCCGGCCGTCGAGTACCGGGCCTACAAGGGACTGCACGTTCCGTACGCCGACGATGAATTCGATGTCGCCTATGCGGCCTGCGTGATGCACCACGTTCCTCCTGCAGACTGGCTGGCGTTCCTGTGCGAGACCCGGCGCGTGGTTCGGCCCGGCGGGCTCATCTGCATCGTCGAGCACAATCCGTTCAATCCGCTGACCCAACTCGCAGTCAGGCGATGCCCGTTTGACGCCGAGGCGGTTCTGCTGCGTGCCGGCAAGACGCGGCAGCTCCTGCACGAGGCAGGGCTGCGCAATGTGAACAGCGCGTATTTCCTGCTCCTGCCGTCCGCGAAACCGCTCGCGCGCTACGTCGAGGGCGTGCTTTCGTCACTGCCCCTTGGCGCCCAATACATGGCCTTCGGTGAAGTGCCGCCCCACGTCGCGGAACCGCGCCGGGACGCGAGCCGCGCGGCCGCATGACGTCCGTCGCTGATCAAGGCCCGATCGGCCGGCGGGGTTGGGCGGCGTGGAACCGCGTGCGCGTTGCGCGTTGGCTGCCGCTCCTGACTGTATTCGCAGCGGCCATCGGCCTGCGGCTGGTCGTGGTCGCCAATACCGACGTGAGCTGGCTCATCACCCTGTCCGAGAAGGTGCTCGACGGCCAGCGCCTCTACGCCGATCTCGTTGAACTCAATCCACCGGCGTCCATCATTCTTTATCTGCCTCTGGTCGCGCTCGCTCGCGTTCTCGCGCTGCGGCCCGAGGGGGTGGTCGACGCGGGTGTGTTTCTGGCGATCGGCGCAAGCCTCGCCCTTGCCGGCCATATCCTGCGCCAGGCGCGTCAGCTCGATAACCTGGATGCGATGCGGCTCGCCGGACTGGCCGCAGCAGTGCTCGCCATCCTGCCGGCGCAAACCTTTGGTGAGCGCGAGCATATCGCGGTGATTCTGCTGCTGCCGTTGTTCGCGCTCTGGACGTCGCGGCTCGCTGGCGCAAAGCAGGGTATTCTGGCCGTGCTCGCGGCCGGTCTGGGGGCGGGCCTTACGCTCACGATCAAGCCGCAGTTCGCGCTCGGCTTGGCGCCGGCTCTCATCGTTCTCGTCGTCCGTGCCGGGTCCTGGCGGCTGCTGTTTGCGCCGGAAAACTGGATCGCCGGTACGCTCGCGGCGATCTACGGCGCGAGCGTCTTCCTGTTCTATCCGGCGTTCATCAGCGATATCGCACCGATGGTCGTGGCGACCTATGTGCCGGTTCGCCACTCGTTGTTCGTGATGCTGGTGCAGTGCCCGGTGCTGCTGTTAGCGGCCGTCCAGCTTCGGCTCGCGGCGTCATGGCGGCCGGGACTGCTTGGCTCCCCCGCCATGATCATGCTCGCCGCTGCGGCGGGTGGATTCTTCGTGGTGTTCGTCCTCCAGGGCAAGGGATGGCCCTATCACAGCTACCCGGTCCTCGCCTTCGTCCATATCCTTTTGGCCGTCGCCCTCAGCGGCCGCGCCCCGCCGGGGCCGCGGCGACGGGTGGACATGGCCGTTCTCCTCTTCGGAATGACGGCGCTGGCCTGCGCAACCTTTTATTGGTTGAATCTCGCCAGCAGCGTCACGATGCTGAACGAGCCGATCCGTCGGCTCGTGGCCAACCCGCGCCTGCTGGTCATCTCGTCCGACATCTCGGTTGGACACCCGCTGGTGCGCCAGGTTGGCGGCACCTGGGTCAGTCGCATCGGAAGCCTCTGGGTTACGGCCGGCGTCCTCACGCGTACCGAGCGGGAGGTACTTGATGCGAATACGGCCAAGACGCTCGCTGCCTATGCGGAGCGCGACCGTGCGACGCTGGAGGAGGATATCCGGCAAAACCGTCCGGACATTATCGTGATTGATCGGGTCGCTTTCGACTGGGAGGCATGGGCGCGGGCGGATCCGGGCCTGGCGGAACAGTTGGCCGCGTATCGGACAGCGGTCAGCCTGGAGCGCTACGTCATCCTGCAGCGCCGCTAACCGACTCACCCTCCTCGCAATTTCGTGATCAAGACGCTTGCGTGCCTAAATGCCCGTCCTATATGAGCCATTGAACGCCGCCTGGGGGCGGCGC
>Ga0207682_10000435_pt1 | contig 19326 bp, 18 predicted proteins | sample KBSM63metaG_FD_184332 | JGI IMG/M metagenome (GOLD analysis project Ga0207682, IMG submission 184332) | Miscanthus rhizosphere microbial communities from Kellogg Biological Station, Michigan, USA - KBS M6-3 metaG (SPAdes) (version 2) | ecosystem: Host-associated > Plants > Roots > Rhizosphere >... | reverse complement strand
CTTCAGGATCGACAACGTGCGACAGCGAATCGCGAAACTTGGCGATCTCTGGAAGCCGCTGCTGACCCAGAAGGAGCGTACCAACCTCGATCGCTTCTTCGCGCAATAGTGTGAAGGGGTCAGACCCCTTCACAATTCTTCACATGCCGCTACGCACCAGCGATTTCGATTTCGAGCTGCCCGAGGAGTTGATCGCACAACGTCCGCCGGAGGAGCGGGGTCAGTCGCGATTGATGGTCCTCCCGCGGCATGCTGGTGCTATCGAACACACATCGTTCGCGCATCTCGGCGACCACTTGCACTCAGGCGATCTCCTGGTCCTGAACGACACTCGAGTCTTTCCGGCGAGACTGATCGGTCATCGCGTGCCGAGCGGCGGCGCAGTCGAATGCCTGTTACTTCGTCAACTCCCAACGTCCAACTCCCAACTCCCAAACGCATCCAATTCCGAATCCCGAATCGCGAACCTCGAAGAATGGGAAGCTCTCGTGCATCCAGGCCAGAAGCTCAAACCTGGCGCCCGGGTCGTGTTCGAGTCCGGCAAGGTGCGGCTGCATGGCGAGGTTCTGGCCCGACACTTTCACGGCCGCAGGACGATTCGATTGTGGACCGACGATGGGACGCCGGTAGCCAGAGCCGTGGAGCAGATTGGCCACATCCCTCTACCGCCATACATCAGTCGACCTGACGACGCCGCCGATCGTGAGCGGTATCAGACCGTCTACGCCCGCGAGGCGGGATCGGTCGCGGCTCCAACCGCGGGTCTGCATTTCACGAGCGACGTGCTCGACGATCTGCGCGCGCGCGGTATCGAGATCGCTGCGATCACGTTGCATGTCGGATACGGAACCTTCAAGCCGGTCAGGGTCGAGGACGTCGACGAACACGAAGTCGATCCAGAGACATACTCGGTGTCAGAACCAACCGCGGATGCGCTGACGAAGGCCCTCCGCGACAGGCGGCGAATCATTGCTGTCGGGACGACGACCACCCGTGCGCTCGAATCGCTGCCAATTGATCCGACCGGTCTGCTCCTCCCTTCTGATGGGAGCACCCGTCTCTTCATTCATCCCGGGCATCGGTTTCGTATCGTCCAGGGCCTGGTGACGAACTTCCACTTGCCGCGATCGTCGCTCCTGATGCTGGTCGCGGCCCTCGCTGGCCGCGAGCGCATCCTCGCCGCATATCGCGAAGCGGTCGCGCATTCATACCGTTTTTACAGTTATGGCGACGCCATGCTGATCGCCTGAGCCGTTGGTCTGCAAACGTTTGTAGCGGCGGCCTTTCAGGCCCGCTGAACAGCCTGCGGATGAGTTAACGCTGCGCGGCACCCCTGCCCAGGCCGTTCGGGGCGGCCTTCGAGGTCGTTAGATCCCTTGTAGCACGCAGCATCTTGGCGGGCTCGGCAATGCAGAAGCGTTTCCAGCGTCAGGACGCCTTCTGTAACGAAATTCGGTGCCGATGCACTACCTGCCAACGAGGCGAATGGACGATGCGGTTCGTCCGGAGGTTGTGAACATGGAGACCACTACGATGCTCGGCACGAGCGCGACGATGCGTGCGATCGAGCGGGAGATTTCAGTGGCTGCCGGATGCGGCGCGAAGGTGTTGATCACCGGCGAGAGCGGTGTTGGTAAGGAACTGGTAGCACGACTCATTCATGAGCGCGGTCGTCGCGCCAACGCGCCCTTTGTCCCAATGAACTGCGCCGGGCTCCCGGACTCGCTGCTCGAGTCGGAGTTGTTCGGGCACGTGAGAGGCAGCTTTACCGGCGCCTACCGGGACAAGCGTGGCCGCCTCGAGTCCGCCCACAAGGGCACGATCTTCATGGACGAAATCGGCGAGATGAGCCTGCGGATGCAGGCGATGCTGCTGCGATTCCTCGAGACCGGTGAGATCCAGCGAGTCGGCGCCGATCGCTCGTTGCCTCCTCTCGACGTTCGCGTCATCGCGGCCACGCACCGCGACCTGGTAGCCGGTGTTGCCGACCAGAGCTTTCGCGAAGATTTGTTTTACCGGTTGAAAGTCATTCACATCGACGTCCCGCCGCTGCGCGAACGCAGGGATGACATACCGTGCCTCCTTCATTACTTCCTGGAAACGTTTTCGAACATCCATGGACTGCCGGTTCCTGAGGTCGGTCCCGTCGCGATGCAGCGCCTGCTGACGTATGACTGGCCCGGGAATGTCCGGGAGCTCAAGAACGTCGCTGAGCGGCTGGTCGTTCGCGGTGGCGGTGACGGCCAGATCGATATCCGGTCGCTGCCGCTCGAGATCGCACAGGAACGACGAACGACGGTTACGTCGTCGGGTCAACCTCGGGGCGAACAGCGGCTCAATCGCCTGATCAGCGAGGGACTCTCTTTTTGGGAAGAGATCCACGAGCCATTCATGAAACGTGACCTGACGCGCGAGGACGTGAGGCAGATCGTGCAGGCCGGCCTCACCTACACGCGCGGCAACTACAAGATGCTCGTACGCGCTTTCAACATGCCGCCGCACGACTACAAACGGTTCCTCAGTTTCCTGCGGACGCACGGCTGTCACGTGTCGTATCAGTCGTTTCGACTCGTGAAAGGCAACGACGCATCGGTGCCCACGACGGCATGCGCATGAGCTTTGCCGTGAGTCGCGAGGCTCACGGCTCAGCTTTGGAGATTGAATCGTGCAATGCCTGGCCTTTTGCGTTGCGGGAGTTTCGAGCGCGGACATACGATCTCGCCACTTGCGCAATGAACCGCGACATGAGTTCGATCGCCGTTACCTTGATCGGCTGGCGGCGGGCGACCCGGAGATCGAATCGCACTTCAATCGGTACTTCCGCGAGTTGCTCGTGATCAAGCTGCGGTCGCGCTTGCGATCGTCCGCGCTCGTCGACGACGCGATCCAGGAGACATTCCTTCGTGTCTTACGCGCGGTCCGGCAGCCCGGCGGCATCCAATCACCCGGTGGCTTCGGCAGCTTCGTGAATTCGGTCTGCAACAACGTCCTGTTCGAGCTGTATCGGTCCAATTCGCGGGTCGATTCGCTGGGCGAGGACACCGGTTCTCAGATTCGCGACACCCACGCCAGCGCTGAGGAATCGGTTGCCGTCGACGAGGAACGCGCCGTCGTCCGCAAAGTCCTCGCGACGTTGCCGCAAAAAGAGAAACAGCTGCTGGAGTGGCTGTTTTTCGAGGAGCGGGACAAGGATGAGATTTGCCAGACGCTCGGCATCGATCGCAACTACTTGAGAGTCCTCGTGCATCGAGCAAAACAACGCTTCAAGGCGGAGTACGTCGGGTCATGAAACGGTGCGGCTCCTTCTGACACTAATGCTGCAGAAGACCATGACGCATCAGCAGGCACTCGACACGATGGCAGCAGAACGGTATCTCCTCGACGAGATGACCGAGCTCGAGAAGCACGCGTTCGAGGAACACTTCTTCGACTGCAGCGACTGCGCGACGGAAGTGCGCCTCGGTGAACGCATTCGTGTGGAAGTGCGCTCCGTCCGGAATCTTGATTCGAAGACGATGGAGACGAGCGCTCGAGACTCGAACGTCATTGAATTCAACAAGCGCCCCGCCTGGCGCCGGCCGTCGATCTTTGTTCCCTGGGCTGTCGCAGCCACGATCGCCCTTGCGGCGAGTTATCAATCACTCGTTGTCGTTCCCGGTCTCCGGCAGGCAGTGTCGCCGCAGTCGTTGTCTCCCATCATGCTGCGTGAAGCAACGCGAGGAGCGCTCCCGGTAGTCACCGTCGTTCCAGGGCAGCGTTTCATTACGCTCGGTGTCGACGTGATAGCCCAATCGACCAGGGACGTCAGATATGACCTTCTCGATGCGGCGGGCAACGCGATACTATCTGGCCGGACGCCGCTCCCCCCTTCGGGCGCTCCGCTCCTTTTGCTGATTCCAGCAGATGAGCTTGGTCAAGGCCGGCGTATGTTGATCGTGCGCGACTCCGATTCATCGGGTGCGCCGCTCGGCGAGTACAGCTTCGACGTCAACTAGCCAAGGGCGGTGCCCTGAATATGTTGCTGAAACGCCCCAGGCTAGTTTCCAGTATTTCTTGCGCGCTTCGCGCGCTGGACCGTCATGCGGATGGGCAACGAGGATGAAATTCGCGTTCGGGCCCGCATAACCGTCCAAGACATCACGCTACGGCGTTCTAGTCACATATGGAGCTCACGAAGCGATTTCTGTTTCGCGGCAACGCATCCGCTCTGAGTGGCCTCTTCTATCGTCCCGACACGGTGATCGTGGACATGCCTGGCGCCAGTTCTTTGGGGGTGTCAGGGGGTCGATCGCAAGCGCAGATACCGGGACGCGCGTTTGGCGACGTGATTCGTTTCGGGTCCGCAATGACCTTTGCCGAGGGGCTATACGACGACGAGAAGCAAGCGAAGGCCGTCAGCGATCACAAGGGGTTACCGGAAGAACTGAACTCGACCACGAACGTTGCCGCTGAAATTCGCGAACTGGCCGTCGGTCAGAAGCCGCTCTTCAGAGCGAAGCGAATCCGCGGAGCGCTCGTGAGCAAAAGTCCGCGCGGAAGCGGCGAGCCGTCGATCGCTCCCGCCAAAGGGTCTGTCATTCAGGGTGTTGACATCGGCGGATTCGCTCTCGATGTCACCCTGAACATGAGCTTGTTTCAGAAGTACGACACACGCTCGAAGGTGGCTGCGGCTGCGGACGATCCCAAGGTGATGGACAAGTTCGGGCAGCATTTCCTCCCCACGGCGACGATCGCGGGCCAGACGCGCCGGTCGGGGCTCGTCGTTCGCAACGGCATCATCTACACGACCATCGTCGAGAAGATGGCCTGGACCGGGAAACCCTACCCTGGCGCGAAGATCGACGGCCACCTCGTCATGGTGCCTGACTTCGGTCAGATCTTTTTCGGCGAGCTGCTCGTCGGGAGCTCCGAGCGACGCCTGACAATGGTCCGATTCGATATGGGCTCGCCGATCGGGGGTTGGGCGGACGGCGGCGGCGTCGACACGAATGGAAGTTTCTATCCGTAGAAGGCTCGCGGGACTCGCCGCGCTGCTCCTGGTGCTGGCCTCCTGCAGCGCCAGAACCGATCGCCAACTTCAAGATCTGTACGACAGCGGGTCGAAACAACTTCTCCTTGGTGAACTGGACCGCGCGCGCGAGCTCGCGAACCGTGGTCTCAACATCGCGAATCGCCAGCCCGCCACGGCGTGGCCGTGGAAGTTCAGGCTGCTCCTCGATGAGATCCGCCTCATCGATCGCAGGCTCTCCGAGCCATTTCCCGCGCTGGATGAGAGCATCCCCGAGGGCTCTGAGCATGCGTGGGTCAGAGCGCGACAGAGATTTCTGAAGGGGCAGCATCACCTGGTCAGGAGCAACCTTGCCGACGCGATCGCGGCGCTGGACGCGACGGCTGCTCTTGCAAAGAGCGTCAGCGCCACCGATGTTTTCATCGACGCCGAGATCCTCAAGGGAGTGGCGTTGATCCGTCTCGGTCGCGCCAGCGAAGGCGACGCCACGCTGAGTGCCGCGGCGCAGGCTGCGAAGTCATCTGGAGATCGTTTTCGCGAGGCCAGCGCGACCATGAATCGCGGAGCCGGGTATCTCGTCAGGGATCGGTACGACGAGGCGCTTCCGTTCTTCGAAGCTGTGATGTCCATGACCGATCTGTCTGCGTACATGGTGTACGCCGTCGCATTGAGGAATGCCGGCGTCTGCTACGCGCGGCTTGGCGATTTCGACCGTGCGATTGCCGTCGAGCGCAGGAGCGTCGAAGTCAACGAGCAGCGCGGTCCACGTGTTTACCTGGAACAGGCGCTTGGCGTGCTCGGTGCGACGTACTTGTTGAAGGGGTCGTATGCAGAGGCGATTCAGTACCTGCAGCGTGCGTTCGACGTGGCGACTGCGGCGGGTCTCGTCGAGGATGCCGCGCGCTGGGCCGACAACCTTACGACCGCGCACGCCTCGCTTGGTCAGTGGGACGAAGCCGAGCGCATGAATCGGGAAGCGACACATCTCAACCAGCGCGCCGGGACGCGAACCTTCATCTACAACACCTTTCATCGAGCCGAGATCGCGGTTGGACGAGGGCAGACTGGGGACGCTACGAAACTCTACGAAGAGGTGCTCGCTGACAGCACGACACCGCCGGCACTTGCATGGGATGTCCACGTCGAGCTCGGAAACATCGGCGCGAGCGCCGGTGATCTGAACGCGGCGTCGCGACACTACCGGAACGCACTCGATGTGATCGAGCACACGCGCTCCGAGCTGCTGAACACCGATTATCGGCTGTCGTTTCTGACTCGTCTCATTCGCTTCTACGAGCGCTACATCGACGTTCTCGTGGAGCGCGGCGAGCTGGATGAAGCGTTGACCGTGGCCGACTCGATCCGCGCGCGAGTGCTGGCCGAGCGACATGGTGTGGCGGCGCCGCCGCGGCCGACGGCGGCCGTGTTCCGTCGTGCGGCGCAGGAGATGCGAAGCGTCTTTGTCTTCTATTGGATCGGATCGACGCGATCGTACGCGTGGCTCGTGACGGGCGATCGGGTTCGGTTCATCCCGCTCGAGACGAATGCTGGAGCTATCAAGCCGCTGGTTGAACAGTATCGAAACACGATTGTGACCTCGCTGGCCGACCCGCTCGCTGCACAAGGCGGGGCTGGCGACACGTTGTTCCAACAGCTGGTGCAACCGGTGGCGGCCGCGATTCCTCGCGGCGCTCGCGTTGTGATCGTTCCCGATGGCGCGCTGAATATCCTCAACTTCGAGACGTTGCCGGTGCCTCGCGACCGCCGGCACTATTGGATCGAGGACGTCGAGATCGTGGTCGCGCCATCACTCGGCGCCTTGACTGTAAAGCCATTCAAGGCGAGCGCCAGCCAACGATCCGTCTTGCTCATTGGCGATCCGGTGCCGGCCGATTCGAAGTATCCGTCGCTGCGATACGCCTCGGCCGAGATGATGTTCGTTTCGGATGCGTTCGGCGACCATGCCTCCGTGTACCGGGCAAGTCAGGCGACCCCGTCTCAATACCTCGCGTCGCAGCCAGGCAAGTTCGGCATCGTGCACTTCACAGCACATGCAGAAGCGAACGCGGAGAGTCCGCTCGATTCAGCCGTGATCCTGTCGCGTGACGACAACGCGCCCGCGGGCGGCTACAAACTCTACGCCCGTGACGTTGCGGAGCGCCCTCTCTCAGCCGACCTGGTCACGATCTCTGCCTGCCGCAGCGCAGGGGAACGCACCTATGCCGGCGAGGGGCTGGTTGGTTTTGCATGGGCGTTTCTCAGGGCGGGAGCACGCCGCGTGATCGCGGGGCTGTGGGACGTCGATGATCGTTCGACTGCCATGCTGATGGGACGGGCGTATTCGAGTCTTGCTACGGGGGCGTCACCGAGCCAGGCGCTTCGCACGGCGAAGCTCGAGATGATTCGCAGCGGGACCGCGACGGCCAAGCCGTACTACTGGGCACCGTTTCAGCTTTTCGTCGGCGCCCAGGTCGTGCCTTGAGCGATCAGGTCAACTCTCAATTCCCAAATCCCAATTCCCAAGTACCGTTTTATAGGGTGGGTCGGGAGTTGGGAGGTATTTGTTTACCTGGTCCGACTGATAACCACGAAGGCAGAAGCCACGAAGCTCACGAAGACGAGCCACTGAGACTCAGAAAACCAAATGCGTTCAACTGGTTGGCGTGGTCAGCGACGCGCGGTCTGTGATCCGTCATCGTCGTGCGCCCTGGACCGGGCGTTGGCGTCATGGATCCTTGGCGCCTCGGTGGTCGTGGACAGAGCGTGAGGAGCGGGCCAGCGGCTGACCCGCTAAAGAAATACGTTGGGAGTTGGGAGTTGGAAGTTGGGAATTGAGGCTAAGTTATTCCTATGGCATTCAGCTACGAAGAATTCGATCTCTCCGGCGTACGCACCTACCCGCTGTCATCCAGACGCAGCAAGGCGCGCGCGGAAGATTTCGCGACCCCCAGCGAGCCGGGTGGATCGTTCAAAGCGTGGTTCGACAAGTTACCCGGCATCCTCGCCGGCGAAGACATTCGCCGCGTCGTGCGCGCGATCGTTGATGCGCGCGCACGTCAAGCCGGCATCATCTGGGGCATCGGCGCTCACGTGATCAAGACCGGCGTATCGCCGGTACTGATCGACTTGATGCAGCGTGGCTACGTTTCTGCGCTGGCGATGAATGGAGCAGGTGTCATCCATGACTTCGAGATCGCGCTGTCGGGCGCGACGTCCGAGGACGTCGATGAGGCTCTCGGTCCCGGTCGTTTCGGGATGGCGGAAGAGACCGGACGGATTCTCAACGAGGTAATTCGTAACGCAGAGATCAAGCAGCAGGGACTCGGTCAAACGGTTGGCGCGTACTTGGCCGACGCGAACCCACACTTTGCGGACCGAAGCCTGATGGTCACTGCGCATCGTCTCGGCATCCCGGTCACGGTTCACGTGGCGATCGGCACTGACATCATCCACATGCACCGGGACGCGTCTGGCGCCGCGATTGGGGCAGCCAGTCTTCGGGATTTCCGGTACTTCACGTCTTGTGTCGCCCGTCTGTCGGATGGTGTGTATTTGAACTGCGGATCTGCCGTCGTTCTGCCGGAAGTGTTTCTCAAAGCCGTGGCACTGGCGCGGAACCAGGGGATCCCGCTTGGCGGACTTACGACCGTCAACATCGACTTCATCCGGCAGTATCGACCGCACACCAACGTCGTCAGCCGCCCTGTGGCCGGCACCAAAGGTCGCGGCATTTCGCTGATCGGCCACCACGAATTGCTGATTCCGCTCATCGCGGCGGCGGTGATTGAACTGGGGTCGGGGGTCATTTGATCAGGACAGTCGCGGGCTTGGCGAGTGTCCCCATTAAATGACTCCCGACCCCATTTATTCGCTGCGGTACAATGAACAGTTCGTGCCGGAGTAGCTCAGTCGGTTAGAGCACGCGTCTCATAAGCGCGGGGTCGGCGGTTCGAGTCCGCCCTCCGGCAAATCCAGTCTTCGCTCGCTGTCGGCTAGACAGGCGAGTGGGTCGCGAGTTGGCTCGTCTTCACCAGGAAATCGCGCGCACCATTCGCCGGCACGGACTGTGCCCCGCCGGTAGCCGACTGCTTGTCGCACTGTCAGGCGGTTCAGACTCGGTTGCGCTGGTGCTCCTGCTCCAGGAGCTTGCGGAGCAAGGCGCGTTTTCCGTCGTGTCTCTTGCACATCTGAATCATCGACTCCGTTGCACGGCGAAGCGAGACGAACAGTTCTGCCGCGATTTCGCTGCCCGTATCGGTCTTCCGATTGCCGTAGAGTCGATCGATGTCGCTGCCTATGCGCACACGCAGCGGCTCTCAATCGAAGAGGCCGCGCGTCGGGTGAGATACGACTTTCTGCACAGGATTGCCGAATCGTCATCTGCCGAGCGAATCGCCGTTGGCCATACGCGGGACGACCAGGCCGAGACGTTTCTGCTGAAGCTCATTCGGGGGGCCGGGCTCACCGGACTTGGCGGGATTTATCCCCGCCGCGGAATTGTTGTACGACCGCTTTTGGACGTCAGTCGCGCCGATCTTCGGCGTTATCTCGAATCACGAGGACAGTCCTGGGTCGACGACGAGACGAACGAGGACCTGGCAAATCCGCGCAATCGGATTCGACACAAGGTTTTACCTGAGCTCGACCTCGCCGCGGGTGCCTCCTCAATCCCGGCCATTGCACGGGCGGCGTCTATCAGCCGAGAAGACGGTCAGTGGCTTGATGAGCTCGCCGACCGGCGGTTCGACGTTTTGGTCGTTCGAAGCAACGCTGGCCTCGAAATTGACGTATCAGGATTGCTGGGCGAGCCACCCCCTATCAGACGCCGCATGGTTCTGGCGGCACTGCGCCTAGCTGCGCCGAATCGTGAAATTGGGTCCGACCATGTTGAAGCCGCGCTCGAGGTAGCCGCAGGTGAATCGGCTGGCGTGGACGTCCCCGGGGCTCGCGTGGAACTTCGGCGCGGAAAGATGGTCTTACTAAGAGAGGCGCGGTAATCAGTCAACCGGACACTGGCTTCGAAGTGATACTCTTATAAGCTAGTTCCCAGAACAGACGCCGTCGGAAAATCGGACGGGAGGGTGCTCTTGAACTCGACTATGCGGAGCTTGGTGTTTTGGATGGCTATGGCCGTCATCGCGGTCATGGTCTGGAATTTTTCCACCAAGTTTCAGGCGAGCGCCAAATCCCTGACCTTTACCGAATTCATGATGGCCGTCGATACGAGCCAGATCGCCCAGGTCACGATCACGGGCAATGAAATCACCGGTACCACGAAGGCAAATGACACTTTTCGTACTGTAGCCCCGCCGCAGTACGAGGGCCTGGTGAATCGGCTGCTCGAACGTAACGTGGTGGTCACCGCTCGCGAACCAACCGCAAGCCCGTGGACCGCGCTTCTCTCCACCTGGGTGCCGATCCTGCTGATGATCGGGTTCTGGGTGTTCATCATGCGTCAGATGCAGAGCGGCGGAAACAAGGCGCTCTCATTTGGGAAGAGTAAGGCGAAGCTGTCGTCCAGTGCCCAGAAGAAGGTGACCTTCAAAGACGTCGCCGGCGTCGACGAGGCGAAAGAGGAGTTGCAGGAAATCATCGACTTCCTGCGCGAACCTCAAAAGTTCCAGAAACTGGGTGGACGAATTCCCAAGGGCGTCCTGCTCATGGGCCCTCCCGGAACAGGAAAGACCCTTCTCGCCCGCGCGGTGGCGGGTGAAGCCAACGTGCCGTTCTTCTCGATCAGCGGTTCCGACTTCGTCGAGATGTTCGTCGGCGTCGGCGCCTCGCGCGTCCGTGATCTCTTCGAGCAGGGCAAAAAGAACGCTCCCTGCATCGTCTTCATCGACGAAATCGATGCTGTCGGTCGTCATCGCGGCGCCGGCCTCGGCGGCGGGCACGACGAGCGCGAACAGACCCTGAACCAGTTGCTCGTCGAGATGGACGGGTTCGAATCGAACGAGGGCGTCATTCTCGTTGCAGCGACGAATCGTCCCGACGTGCTCGATCCAGCGCTCCTGCGTCCCGGCCGGTTCGACCGCCGCATCGTCGTCAATCGTCCCGACGTGAAGGGTCGCGAGGGCATCCTCTCGGTGCACACCAAGAAGATTCCTCTTTCAGACGACGTCGATGTGGCAGTGTTGGCGCGTGGGACGTCGGGCTTCTCGGGTGCCGACCTGGCAAACCTCGTCAACGAGGCTGCCCTCAACGCGGCACGTTACAACCAGAAGGTCGTTCGCATGCTCGACTTCGAGTTTGCGAAGGACAAGGTCCTCATGGGCGCCGAGCGGCGCTCGATGATCATCAGCGAGAGCGAGAAGCGCGTCACTGCGATTCATGAAGCGGGTCATGCCCTGCTGACTGTCAAGCTGCCGCACGCCGACCCGATCCACAAGGTCACCATCATCCCGCGCGGGATGGCCCTCGGCTTGACGATGCAGTTGCCGATCGACGAGAAGCACAACTACTCGCGCGAGTATCTCGAAGATCAGATTGCGATCCTGCTCGGTGGGCGTATCGCCGAGGAGATCACGATTGGCAGCATCACGACCGGGGCGGGCAACGACCTCGAGCGCGCCACCGATCTCGCACGCCGCATGGTGTGTGAATGGGGCATGAGCGGCTCGATGGGGCCGTTGACGTTTGGCAAGAAGGAAGAGCAGATCTTCCTCGGCCGCGAGATTGCCCAGCACCAGGACTACAGCGAAGACACGGCGCTTCGTATCGACCAGGAAGTCAAGCGCTTCGTCACCGATAATTACGCGCGGGCGCAGACGATTCTCTCCGAGCACAAGCAGCACCTGCTCGACATGGCAGACGCGCTGCTCGCTCGTGAGACGCTCGATGCCGAGCAGGTGAGACGTCTGTCCGCCGGCGTGCCTCTCGACGAGCTCACGGCCGCGGCAGGATCAACGCCGCCGCCGGTGCGCGACGCGAAGCCGAAGGAACGACCTGCGCCAGGAATCGTTCCAGCGCTTCCTCCGCGCCCAGTAACCCAGGAATAAAGTTCAAAAGTTCAAAGTTCAATGTGGAAAGTAAGTTCGAAAGTACTTCGAACTTACTTCCGGACTTTGTCCTTTGACCTTTGAACTTTCACACTGATAAGTTCCCCTCGTGTATCCGAGGCGTCGATTCACTCTCCCGCTTCCAGGCGGGCGTACGCTTGAATTGGGGGCTCGGACGCTGGTCATGGGGATCATCAACGTCACCCCGGACTCCTTCTCGGACGGCGGTGTTCTCTTCGATCCAGCGCGCGCGCTCGACGCCGGGATGCGGATGGTGGAGAACGGCGCCGACCTCCTGGACGTTGGCGGGGAGTCGACGCGTCCTGGCGCGCAGGCGCTCGATGCAGCTGAGGAACGCCGCCGCGTCATTCCGGTTATTGAGGCGCTTGCTCCGCGAGTCAGCGTCCCTATCTCGGTAGACACGTACAAATCCTCAATTGCCAGAGCCGCGCTGGAAGCGGGGGCGACCCTCGTGAACGATATCAGCGGCCTCAGGTACGAGCCTGACCTGGCCCAGGTCGTGGCCAGGCATCGAGCCCCCATCATCCTGATGCACACACGTGGACGGTCCAAGGACATGTACAAACAGGCCGTCTACAGCGAGGTCGTCGACGAAGTGCTCGACGAGCTGCGCGAAAGCATCGGGTTTGCCGCCGGTGCTGGTATCCCGAAAGAATCGGTGCTCGTCGACCCGGGACTTGGCTTCGCCAAAGAACCGGCGCACAACTTCGAGGTGCTGGGCCGGCTCGGAGAGTTCAGCGATCTCGGGCGGCCTCTTGTCGTCGGTCCATCACGAAAAGGTTTCTTGACGAAACCGCTGCCCAGAGAGATCTCGGCCGCCGAGCGCGACTGGCCGACTGCGGCGGCAGTGACAGCGGCCGTGCTGGCCGGTGCGCATATCGTTCGCGTTCATGCCGTACGTGAGTTGGTACCGGTCGTGCGGATAGCTGACGAGATTCGGAAGTATCATCGCGAGAACTGATGGAGTGGCTCTCCCAGCTGTCACTGCTGCTGCGCCGTCCCGCCGTGTCAGGGTGGGACGTTGTCGACATCGTCCTGGTGTCGATTCTCATCTACGAGCTGCTGCTTCTCATCCGCGGCACGCGCGCTGTGCAGATGGCGCTGAGCGCCGGGTTTCTGATCGGCTTGTTCTTCGTCTCCCGTTGGTTCGATCTGGAGACCGTGAACTGGGTTATTCGCAACCTGGCGACCTACGTAGGCTTCGCCATCATCGTCCTCTTCCAGGCCGACATACGGCGGGCGCTTGCCCACTTCGGCCGCGCGCCCTTCTTCAAATATTTCGAGCGCGTGACGAGCCCAGACGAAACGATCGAAGATCTGATCGTCGCTGCCTCATCGCTCGCCACGCGGCGAATTGGCGCCATCATCGTTATTGAGCGCCAGATTGGTCTGCGCAACTACATCGAAGGCGGCATTCCGCTCGACGCCACGATCACGTTCGACTTGCTGGCGACGATTTTTCAACCCGGGTCACCGCTTCACGACGGCGCAGTCATCGTGCAGGGCGATCGTGTGGCTGCCGCCGCATGCTTCCTGCCTCTCTCGATCAACCCTCGTGTCAGCCGGGAGCTTGGCACCAGGCATCGCGCCGCGCTTGGCATCACCGAGGAGAACGACGCCGTGGCAATCGTGGTGTCGGAGGAGTCGGGCAACATCTCAGTCGCGCTTGCAGGCGCCCTCGAGCGCGATCTCTCACCGGAACGGCTGCGCGATAGGTTGAAGACGCTGCTGACCGGTGAGCGCGCAGTCGAGCCTCAGATTCGGGGCTTAGAGGCCTGATGGCGTTTCTGAGAATGCGCCACATCGGCCTGAAGGTCGTGTCCGTCGTCCTTGCGACGTTGCTGTGGTTCTTGGTCTCCGGTGAACAGACGGTCGAACGCGCATTGCGGGTCCCGCTCGAGTTCACGAACCTGCCACCTCATCTCGAGTTGGTCGGCACGCCACCGGCCGTGGTCGACGTTCGAGTGCGCGGCTCGTCAGGAACACTGAGTCGTGTGGCCGCCGGCGAGCTCTCGGCCGTACTCGACGTCCGGGCCGCGAGACCGGGCGATCGTTTGTTCCACATGACGCCTGAAGATGTCCGTGCGCCGTTTGGCGTCGAAGTCGTTCAGGTCACACCCGCAAGCGTGTCGTTGACGTTCGAGGAGTCGCTCTCGAAGACGGTTGGGGTCACGGTGCGGATCGAAGGCGAGCCGGCTCCTGGCTATGCCGTCGGCGGCATCACTGTGGAACCGGCGACTGTCGCCATCGTCGGACCCGCAACCGCCCTCAACGGTCTGACGGAAGCGATCACTGAACCGATTTCAGTAGCCGGGGCATCTAGTCCGGTGAAGGAGACAGTGACCATCGGCGTGGCGGATCCGGTCGTGAGGCTGCAGCAGGTGCAGAACGCCAATGTGAGGATTGCGATCGCGGCGGCGCCGGACGAGTGGGTGGTGCAGGGAGTCGCCGTGCAAGTGCGCAACGGCGAGGGCAAATCAGCGGTGATGCCTGGTGAGGTGAGCGTCTGGGCGCGAGCGCCTCGCGATGCGAAGGACGTCGACCCGGCGCATTACAGTGCCGACGTCGATGTCACTGGCCTCGCCGCCGGCCGGCACATGCTCCCGGTCAAAGTCGAGGCTCCGGCTGGTATAGGGCTGCTTCGGGTGGATCCTGCCGAAGTAGCTGTCACAATTCGATAACTAGCCACGGGGAGTGCCCCTTGGCTCGTTCACAGCGTCTCCTTGTCGCGCTCCGCGCGACGAGCGCGTTGTGCGGTTGAAACAACGAGTACAAAATTTCTCATTCGAGGCCGCACAACGGGCTAGACGATGGCACAACTGTTCGGTACTGATGGTGTTAGAGGGAAAGCCGGTGAGTTCCCGCTCGATGTCGCCACGATTCGGCGATTGGGTGCAGCACTGGTTCGCGCGTTGCGGCATGAGAACGCGAATGCCGGTGCGATCAAGTTTCTGGCCGGGCGCGATACGCGGGAGTCGGGCGCCTGGATCGAGAAGGAACTCGCCTTTGGCATTCAGAGCCAGGGGGGCAGCTACACAAGTACCGGCGTCGTGCCCACGCCGGCAATTGCCTATCTGACTCCCCGTCTCGGGTACTCAGCCGGCGTGGTGATCTCGGCTTCGCACAATCCGTTCGAAGACAACGGCATCAAGGTGTTCTCCGGTGCGGGCGAGAAGTTCACCGAAACGATCGAGCGGCAGGTCGAGGCGATCATTGCTGACGCGTCCTGGTCGGTACCTGGCGATGCGGCGCGGCCGGTCGAGGAGAGCGATCTTCGCTTCGAGTATCTCGAACACCTGCGAGACATCCTGCCTGCTGCGTATCGCACACCCGGAATGCGCATCGCAATCGACTGCGCGAACGGGGCGACCGCAACGGTGGCACCGCGTCTGTTCCAGGAAATGGGTTTCGAGGTGAGTTGTATCGGCGTCACGCCGGACGGACGCAACATCAACCTTGGGTGCGGATCGACGGCGCCGGATTTGCTCGCGCGTCTGGTCGTCGATGGTCAGCACTCGATGGGCGTCGCCTTCGACGGCGACGGCGATCGCGCGATCTTCGTCGATCGATCCGGGGGCGTTGTCGACGGCGACGCCGTGATGCTCATGTGCGCCAAGCAGATGAAGCGCGAACAGCGCCTCAAGGGAAATGCCATCGTCGCCACCGTCATGAGCAACATCGGTCTCGAGCTTGCGCTCCGCGATGCGGAGATCGAGATGATTCGTTGCGCCGTCGGCGACAAGTACGTCATGGAAGAGATGCTGCGGCGCGACCTCTCGCTTGGCGGTGAACAGTCCGGTCACATCATCTTCTCCGACTATCTTTTTACGGGTGATGGCCTGGCCACTGCGCTCAACGTCCTTCGGACAATGAGCGCGGCGCGCCGCGAGTTGGGTGAGCTGGCTTCGGAACTGACGACGTACCCTCAGGTGTTGATGAATTTGCGAGTGCGTCAGAAAGTGGATCTGAAGACCATTCCGGAGATCGCCGCTGCCATTTCGTCGGTGGACTCGAGACTTGCCGGGAACGGACGGCTGCTCGTGCGTTATTCAGGGACCGAGCCGCTCTTGAGAGTCATGCTGGAGGGACAGGATCCGGTGGAAATCCGGCAGTGGGGCCAGGAGATCCTCGACGTCGTGAAGCGACATCTTGCATGACGCTTGAAAATCGGGAGTTGACGTGATTCAGCTATCCGTCAACGTCAACAAAGTCGCGACGCTTCGTAATTCGCGAGGAGGCGCAATCCCGTCCGTCCTGGACGCTGTTCGCGTCTGCGTCGATGCGGGGGTTCCGGGTATTACGGTGCACCCGAGGGCGGATGCCCGCCACATCACCGCGACCGATGTTCGGGAAGTGGCTGCACTGCTGCGCACGTTGCGTCGTCACGTCGAGTTCAACATCGAAGGTGACCCACGGCCAGATCTGCTCGCGCTGGTCCACGAGGTCAAGCCGACCCAGTGCACGCTCGTGCCTGTGCGGCCAGGTGAGATCACCAGCCAGGCCGGCTGGGCGTCCGATACGCCTCGCGAGGAGATAGGACCGGTCGTTCGTGATCTCCGGGCGCGCGGCGTGCGCGTAAGTCTGTTCGTGGATCCCGAAGAGAGGCCGATTCGGTGGGCGGCCGAGATGGCCGCCGATCGCGTGGAGCTTTACACCGAGCCGTTCGCCCGCGCGTACGAGCGCGGACCGCAGGCGGCTGAGGAGTCCTATGCGATGTATGCCCGCGCAGCGACGCTGGCCCAATCATTGGGTCTGGCCATCAATGCCGGTCACGACCTCGACCTCGACAATCTTCGGGTCTTCCGCCGTTTGCCGCATCTCGCCGAAGTGTCCATCGGGCATGCGCTGATCAGTCATGCGCTGTTCGTAGGACTCGATCGCAGTGTCCGGGAGTATCTTGACGCCCTGGCTGGAAGATAATTGGGGTCGGGAGTCATTTGAAGGGGACAGCGTGATGGTGTCCTCAATAAATGACTCCCGACCCCTTTACAGATATGAAATCTGAATCGATCGCGTACGTCATCGCCGGCATCTGCTTCGGCATCATCCTGGGTTGGGTCATCGGCACGCAGCAGGCTCGGCGCGCTGGTTCTGCACCTGCGCCCACTGCTGCAACTCAGCCGGCGTCCGGCAGCACGGCGCAGCAGCAGGCCCCGAAGCTGGATGAAGGGCGCGTGCAGGCGCTGAACACCATCCTCAAGAGCGACCCGAAGAACGTCAACGCGACGATTCAGCTCGGCAATGTGTATTTCGACGCCGAGCGGTGGGACGATGCAATCAAGTGGTACGAGAAGGCTGTCGAGCTCGATCCGCGGAACGCCGACGCCAGCACGGATCTCGGCGTGAGCTACTACTACAGCAACAAGCCGGATGAGGCGTTGGCGCAGTTCGAGCGATCGCTGAAGATCAGTCCCACGCACACGAAGACGTTGCTCAACAAAGGAATCGTGCTCGCGTTCGGTAAACAGGATCTGAAAGGTGCGGCGACTGAGTGGCAGAAGGTCGTCGAGCTGTCGCCGAACAGTCCAGAAGGTCAGGCCGCGCGTCGCGCCCTGGACGGGATTGCCTCGGCGCACGCGAACCCGGGTTCGACTCAGAGTAATCCGTGACCCGGGTTGTACTACTCGCGGTCCTCCTGCTGACGCTTGCCTGGGCCTTCTGGCGGTTGGTAGATGGTGTGATCGAGACATTCGGCGGCACAACGGACCGGACGCGTCGAAAACGACGCGGCGTCCCCGGAGTCAAGCTCGTACGCGATCCCGTGTGCGGCACATGGGTGTCGCCGAACGATGCTCGATTCCTGCAGATCGGGTCGGCGACGCACTTCTTCTGCTCCGATGACTGCCGCAAGAAATTTCAGCGCCAATGAGCACCCGCGTTGAAGAGCAGCTTCGCGCCGAGATCGTGGAGGCCGGTCGGCGCATGTACGCGCGCGGCTACGTCGCCAGCAACGACGGGAACATCAGCGCGCGGCTCGACGAATCCCGCCTGATCACGACACCCAAGAGCGTGTCCAAGGGCTTCATGACCCCAGATATGATGGTCATCGTCGACCAGGAGGGCAAGAAGGTCTCCGGCGATCGCGATCCGTCATCTGAGCTGCCGATGCATCTGGAGATTTATCGCAATCGACCGGATGTCAACGCCGTCGTGCACGCGCATCCGCCGCTGGCAACCGGGTTCGCTGTCGCGGGAATACCGCTGACGCGAGCGGTGCTGGCTGAGGTCGTGACGACACTCGGCAGCATCCCGATCGCGGAGTACGGCACGCCGTCGACCGCTGAACTCCCCGCAGCCGTGCGCAAGTACATCAAGGCGCATGATGGCTTGCTGCTTGCCAATCACGGTGCCGTGACGTGCTGCCGCTCGGTCATGACGGCCTACTACAAGATGGAGACGATCGAGCATTTCGCGAAGATCAGTCTCGTGGCGAGGCTGCTTGGACGCGAGCATCTGATCTCGCGCGAGGAGGTCGAGCGACTGCAGGGGCTCCGCGGCATGTACGGCATTGCGGCTCCAGCGCCCTTGTGCGCCGATGGATCCGATGGCGCGGTCGATCAGGTGTTGTGTCAGGTGCTCGAAGCGCCGGAATCGTCCACTGAACGGCTCGTGCCCGACGTGTCATCAGCGCTGCAGCGGGCAAGCAGAGATGGGGAAATTCGGCTAACATACGGCGAATTGACGGCGCTCATCACGGACGCCGTGCGAAATCTTCGAGATTAACGATCGCCGGACGAATGGTTGGAGCACAGCATGGGTGAGGCGTTAGGAATGGTCGAGACCAAGGGGCTGGTCGCCATGATCGAGGCGGCTGACGCCATGGTCAAAGCCGCGAAAGTCACGCTGGTCGGCTGGGAGAAGATTGGCGCCGGCTACGTGACCGCGATCGTTCGCGGTGACGTTGCCGCGGTGAAGGCAGCGACCGATGCGGGTGCGGCCGCAGCCCGCCGCGTGGGTGAACTCGTGTCGGTGCACGTCATTCCGCGTCCGCACGCCAATCTCGAGGACACACTCCCGATCGGCAAGTCCACGGCTACCAAATAGAAGTTGGAAGTTCAAAGGTCAAAGTTAAAAAGTAACTCGAAAGTGCGCTCGGGTTCCGCGACCACCCGGCAGGACTTCGTACTTACTTTCTTACTTTGACCTTTAGACTTTCGATTTCAGCAAAGGGAGTGTGAGGAGTAGATGATCTTGGCTCGGATCGTCGGGACGGTCGTCGCCACGCGGAAGGACCCGCGACTCGTCAGCAACAAGCTGCTTGTGGCCCGCCCCATGGATCCCCACGGAAAACCGGAAGGG
>Ga0207682_10000434_pt1 | contig 19363 bp, 13 predicted proteins | sample KBSM63metaG_FD_184332 | JGI IMG/M metagenome (GOLD analysis project Ga0207682, IMG submission 184332) | Miscanthus rhizosphere microbial communities from Kellogg Biological Station, Michigan, USA - KBS M6-3 metaG (SPAdes) (version 2) | ecosystem: Host-associated > Plants > Roots > Rhizosphere >... | reverse complement strand
GCGCCAGATTGGGTAGTTGCCGCGGCTGGTGACCTGCTTCCGCAAGCCAGGTCCTGGGTACGGTTGCACGTAGATGCCGCCGCCGCTGTAGATCCCCCCGGGGCCACCCCCAACGGCGGAAGCGGTGAACATAATCCACCGCCCGTTCGGCGAAAAGCGCGTGTGTGAAATCGTCTCTCCCGTGTGAACCAAGGCTTTGGCATCTTTCTGCACGCCATCCAATCCAAACGCGAACACCGCTGTATCGAGGGCCCCCCGACTGAGTAGTAGCGTCTTGCCGTCTGGAGAGATGTCTTCCAGACGCCCCATTCCAGGCGGCTTCGCCAGTTCGCGAACCGCCCCTTCCCCAGTCACGGGACGTTCCACAACGCGGATGTCCTTCCCGCCAGGGGGAATTGCATCGATCAACGCCGATCCGTCCGGCGACCACAGCGTATCCAGAGACCCCTGCTCCAACTGTTGCTGTCCAGGTCGGCCGGGTTCCAGTAGCCATGCGGTCGCGTTGAAGCCAATCAGCAAACGTGTCTCGTCGGGCGCGAGCCTGAGTGTCTGAACGACCGCGGGAGAACCCGCCGTGCCGATCTCACGACCCTGTCGATCAAAGACCGTCACCTGCGACAGGCCGGCCGTTCCGGGACGCCAGGCAACCACGCCGGTACGGGAAACAGAAAAGTGCGCGACATGGAATGCGGGCGAGGACGCCACACTCTGCTGGATTAACTCGGGTTCGCCCTCCAGTTTCCTGGCCGTGCGGTTCAGCGTTTGCGCATAGAGATTGTCGTTCCGAACAAACAGGAGGCGTCCTCCGCCCGCCGGCGTATAACGCGCCGCGGTGGCGTTCTTCATCAGCAGAACGGGATCCGCGGCACGCCCGTCGCGGAGGGTGGCGAGGTAGATTTCAGACTGCTCGATCCCTCGCGCGACCGACCCTGACAGGACCAGAAAATCCTCGCTGCCCGGCAGGAACTCCGGCCAGGAGAATCCCCAAGAAACGCTACTCTCGAATGGCGGTCCTGCGGCGTCGATTCGTTTGGCGACTCCACCGGCCGCCGAAACTGCATACAGTCCTGACGTCGTTGCGACCAGAAGAGTGCCATTGTTGCTCCAACTCCCGCCCACCAGAGCGGCAACGTCGTTCATGACAATTTCCGGCGCGCCGTCCGGCACGCGCATCTTCTTCAGGTTAGTCCCGTCGGTAAACACGAACGACCGAGAATCAGGGGACCAAAATCCTGGATTTGTGAAACGGCCTGTGCGCACGGGCTCGGGAGTGAGTTGATTCAGACGGCGTAGATGCATCCCGTCTCCATAGAAGATCACCGCACTGCCGTCGGGCGAGATCTCGGGGGTTGCATGGATGTCACCGATCCGCTCGAGGCCTCCTGCCGTGGGCGCGATCGTAAACGCCAAGTCGGCCGCTGGGGGGCTGCTCGCCTCCGGTCGCGGGCGCCACCATCCCACGATGGCGAGCGCCGCGAGGACCGCCACCGCGGACCACAAGGCCAGCTGCCCACGCGGCGTCGATGTCGTAGCCGATGCCTGCGGCGCGGCCGTCTCAAACGCGCCCTCCAGTGCCAACCGCATGTCACCGATGGCCTGCGCCCGTTGCTTCGGATCTTTCTGGAGGCACACGCGCAGCACCTGACGCACTCTCGCGGGCACGTGCGCTCCGACAGCGTCCCACTTCGGCTCCAGCTTCACGACCGCCGCGAGCGTGTCCGTCAGATCCTCGCCAGGAAACGCTCGCTGCCCCGTCAGCATCTCGAACAGCACGCACCCGAAGGCCCAGATGTCGGCGCGCTTGTCCACGGTCTTGCCACGCGCTTGCTCGGGCGACATGTACGCCGCCGTCCCGAGAAGCATCCCCGCCTGGGTCATCGCCGGTGTCGTGATCGTCGGCGACATCGATGCGTTCGCGGTCACGGCGCCCACTGGCTCCATCGCCTTGGCCAGCCCGAAGTCCAGCACCTTCACGGCGCCGTCGCTCCGCACTTTGATGTTCGCGGGTTTCAGATCGCGGTGAATGATCCCTTGCTCATGGGCGGCCTCGAGGGCTTCGACAATCTGTTTCGCGATCGGCAGCGCTTCGTCGATGGGAACGGCACCTTGCGCGATGCGATCTGCTAGTGTCGGCCCATCCACCAACTCCATCACCAGTGCGTGGTGGCACCTGATCGCTCCAAGCCATAGATCGCGGCGATGTTCGGATGATTGAGCGCGGCGAGGACTTCCGCTTCACGTTGGAAACGTGCGAGTCGTTCAGCATCCCCGGCCACCGACGCGGGCAGGACTTTGATCGCGACGCTACGTTTCAGGTTAGTGTCGGTGGCCTTGTAAACCTCGCCCATCCCACCCGCGCCGATTTGGATGAGGACTTCATATGGGCCGAGGCGGGTACCGGGAGTGAGGAACACAGGTGACGTGATTATCGATCAGACATCCTCGAAGAGCCGTCATCAATCGGGGGTTCCGGCGGGATCAGCCACCCGCCTCCGATCAGTCCGCCTTGCAGAGGGCAAAGAGCGTCACGTGGGCGGCTCGCCCGCTGGATGTTTCGCACGTCGACTCGGCGCGTGAGCGGGGTCGCTCGATTTGGCCGCGCTGCAATCACTCGGTGGAGCGAACGCTCTACTGCCGTGCGAGAGCGACCGCCTGCGCAGGCGACCTTGTCGTAGATATTGGGAACGCAGCGACTTCCGATTCGCGGGCCGCCTTTCGCCCTGTGCGAGGGCCTCTCCCAAGGCGCGCATAGGTAACGTGTGACAGCCATCTGGAGGGCGTTGATAGCCATCGATGCGGGGCTACGGTGGCTGGATGCGATGGAGCGCGAAGGCTACATCTTGTAAACAATCGCCATCAGCACGGCCACGTCATTCTTCTGAATCGTTGCCAGTGGTGGCTTGTTCTTGAATGTGTCGAGCACCTCCACTTTGATCTGGGTGTGAGTCGACATGGCGACTGCCATGCTGACACCGAACGTGAACAAGGCGTCCTCGAAGTCGTCCATCTTCCACAGCCCAACGAAGGCCTGGGTCAGCGTCGTGTTGGACGTAAGTGCCTGGATCAACTTTTCGCCGGTCGCCACCGCGCCTGAAGTATCCACATCGAAGCCGGGGTTCTTCTCCCAGACGACGCCGACGCTGCCGTCGACGTCGAGCTTGGTCTGCGGCGTGTCGAACAGCTTGTATCCAAGCCCGCCGGTCGGCGCGACCAGATAGTCGATGTCCTTGAATTCATCCTTCAGGAATTGGTTCTGCCCAAACACGTAGAGCCGCTGGGTGAGCATGTACTGATCGCGCACGTTGAAACCAATCCGGTTCGCGGTGAGATCTCCCTCCGTTCGCGCGCGAAGGAAGAGTCCGTCGGACTTGATCAGATTCCGCTGGTGCGGGTCGTAGACGATGTCGTAGGCGGCGTTGGTGCTGGTCGTGTCGGAGTTACCGTCGGTGAGCGCGAGGCCAGCGCTCGCGGTGACGGTCCAGATCTTCGGCGGCGGCGGATTTGCGGGCGCCTGCGCGAAGGCCGGAACGTTGAGGGACAGCAGTAGCGCGATACTGAACGCTATCGAGAAGGCGCCGCGCATGGCCGTTACGCTTGCGCGGCTGCGCTCAGACTATCCGCTGGAGACTCGAGTGGCGCACCAATGATGATGCGCATCATCCGGCGCAGCGGTTCGGCGGCGCCCCAGAGCAACTGATCGCCGACCGTGAAGGCCTGCAGATATTCACCGCCCATCGACAGTTTCTTCAGTCGGCCCACCGGGACCGTCAACGTTCCAGTCACGGCTGTGGGGGTCAAGTCGCGGAGCGTGACGTTCTTCTCGTTGGGCACGACCTTCACCCAGCCGTTCGCGTCGGCAAGCAGCCGTTCGACTTCGGCGAGCGGCACGTCACGCCGCAGCTTCACGGTCAGCGCCTGGCTGTGGCATCGCATCGACCCGACACGCACGCAGATCCCGTCGATCGGGATCGGGCGCGCAGAGCGACCAAGAATCTTGTTGCCCTCCGCCTGCGCCTTCCACTCCTCCCGACTCTGTCCGTTGCCAAGATCGGCGTCGATCCAGGCGAGCAGGCTGCCGGCAAGTGGGAATTCGAAGTTCGCGACCGGGAAGTCCTTTGCACGCTGCGTTGCGATCAGCTGACGGTCGATCTCGAGGATCGAGGACGCCGGATCGGCCAGGAGATCGGCGACCGAGTCGTGCGCCACTCCCATCTGGGCCACCAGCTCGCGCATGTGCTTCGCACCGCCGCCCGACGCGGCCTGATACGTCATGGACGTCGTCCACTCGATGAGATCCGCGCGGAACAGGCCGTCCATGGCCATGAGCATCAGGCTGACCGTGCAATTGCCACCGATGAAATCTCTGAGACCGCGATCGAGGGCACGGTCGATCACCTCGCGATTGACCGGGTCGAGGATGATCACCGCATCGTCGGCCATGCGCAGGTGGCGCGCCGCGTCGATCCAGTATCCCTTCCAGCCGGCCTTGCGTAATTTCGGATGGATGTCGGCGGTGTACTCACCGCCCTGGCACGAGATGAGGATGTCCATCGCCGCCAGCGCGGCGACGTCGTTCGCGTCCTTCACCGCCGGGACAGTCTTGCCGATGGACGGCGCGGTGCCACCCGCCTGGGAAGTGGAGAAGAAGACGGGATCGATCAGATCGAAGTCCCGTTCCTCGCGCATACGCTGCACGAGCACGGAACCCACCATGCCACGCCAACCGATGATGCCTGCTTGCATCTACGTATTGTAGCCGCACGCCGGGTCCAAGGAGCAGGACCCGGCCTACACTGTCTGAGCTGCACGCCGGGTTCAAAGAGCAGGACCCGGCCTGCACTGTCTGTAGCCGTAGGGCGGGTCTTGCTTTGCAGACCCGCCGTATCTCGCGGGCATTACGAGAGCAGCTGCTTGGCGATGGTCTGCAGCTGCAGGTTCGACGTCCCCTCGTAGATCTGTCCAATCTTGGCGTCACGAAACAGCTTCTCGACCGGGTAGTCCTTCACGAAGCCGTTACCACCAAGGAGATTCACGGCCAGCGAGGTCACACGCTCGGCCACCTCGGATGCGAATAGCTTGCACATCGCCGCTTCCTGCAGAAACGGCTGCCGGGCATCGCGCAGGCGCGCCGCGTTGTAGACGAGCAGGCGCGCGGCCTCGACCTCGGTCGCCGCCCGTGCCAGTTGAAACTGCACGCCTTGAAACGAGGCGATCGTGTTGCCGAACTGCTTTCGCTCTTTCGTGTATCGCACCGCATGGTCGAGCGCACCTTGCGCGATGCCGATCATCTGCGCGCCGATGCCTATGCGCCCTTCATTGAGCGTCTCGATCGCGACCTTGTAGCCTTTGCCGGCCTCGCCCAGGACACAGTCGGCCGCGACCTCGCAGTCCTCGAAGATCAGCTCGCACGTGCTGCTGGCGCGGATGCCGAGCTTGTCCTCTTTTTTTCCAATCGTGAATCCCGCAGTTCCGCGCTCGACGACAAAGGCGGTGATCCCGCGATATCCGGCATCGGGATTGACGTTGGCGAACACGATGAACAGATCCGCTTCGTTGCCGTTGGTGATCCAGAGTTTGCGGCCGTTCAGCACGTAGCGGTCACCGCGCTCGGCGGCACGCGTGGCCAGCGCGAAGGCGTCACTGCCGGAGCCTGCCTCGGACAGCGCATAGGCGCCTACCGCCTTCTGCGCGAGCCGCGGCAGATATGCGCGGTTCTGGTGATCGCGCGCCCAGCGCAGCAGCGCGTTGATGACCAGCGTGTTGTGGACGTCGACGAGCACCCCGATCGACGGATCGACGCGCGACAAGGCTTCGACAGCAAGCACGGAATGGAAGAAGCTTCCACCACCGCCACCGAGATCGTCGGGGATCTCGATCCCCATCACTCCGAGATCGAACAGGCGATCGATCAGGTCTCTCGGTATCTTCGCCGCGTCGTCCATCTGGCGAACGAGAGGACGGATGTCGCGATCGGCGAACTCGTACACGCTGTCGCGAAACAGCACTTCATCGTCGCTGAGCGTGGTCAAAGCAGGCTGGGTCACCGCAACACTCTAACTCTCCATTCGTTAAAACACCCAACTTCCAACTCCCAACTCCCAAATCCTCGATCTCCAAAACCGATTGCGAATCGAGCGTCGCGCGTCTTGGAAGTTGGGAATTGGTAGTTGGGAGTTGGCAGGAGGTCTTGTATTGCATCCCCATATGACCTTGTGTCACTGTATGGCATTCCAATAGGAGGGCGCAGTGGGCAGGAAACCGAGTGATGTCTGGCAGGGCACTCTGGCGCTGATGATCCTCAAGACGCTCGAAACGCTGGGCGAGATGCATGGCTATGGCATCGCACGCCGGATCGAACAGACGAGCGGCGATCGGCTCTCGGTGAACTACGGCACGCTCTATCCGGCGCTGCTCAAGCTGGAGCAGGAGGGCTACGTCGCCGGGGAGTGGGGTGTGTCCGAGGCGAACCGCAAGGCGCGTTACTACAAGCTGACGCGCGCGGGACGCAAGCGCCTCGACCAGGCGGCGCGCGAGTGGGACCAGACGACGGAGATTGTGGCCCAGTTCTTCAGGCCGGGTGAGGTGTCATGAGATCGCTTCGAGCGTGGTGGCTCCGGCTCCTCGGGTTCTTCACGGCGGCCGCGCGCGCCGAGCAGTTCGACGCCGAACTGCAAAGTCACCTGGACCTGCATATCGACGACAACGTCCGCCGCGGCATGTCTCCCGAGGCAGCGAGGCGGCAGGCGCTGATCGCGCTCGGCGGCGCGCAGTCGGTCAGGCAGGCGTATCACGATCGTGGCACGTTGCCTTCGCTGGAGTCGTTCGTCCAGGACATCCGCATCGCCGTTCGGATGCTGCGCAAGGCGCCCGGCTTTACCGCGGCCGCAGTGCTGATCCTCGCTCTCGGCATTGGCGCCAACAGCGCCATGTTCAGCCTGGTGAATGCGGTTCTGCTGCGGCCGCTCAACGGTGGCCATCTGCGCGGCGACTTCGTCGGCCTGTACTCGGGAGATCGCACGCGGCCCGATCGTTTTCGCCCCTTCTCCTATCCGGAGTATCTGGACATCAAGAGTCAGAATGACGTGTTCAACGATCTCCTCGCCGAATCAGCTGCGCGTCCCGGTCTCACGGAAAACGAACTGACTCGTCGTGTGATGGCGGGGCTCGTCTCCTCCAATTACTTTTCGACGCTGGGAGTGGAGATGTCCGTCGGTCGCGCGTTCACGACCGAAGAGGAACGGCCGGAGAGCGCGTCGGCGGTCGTCGTGGTCAGCTATCCGTTCTGGCGCCAGCACGGGTTCATCCCGAGCATCATCGGTCAGTCCATTACGATCAGTGGACGTCCGTTCACGATTGTCGGCGTCGCTCCGCAGGGGTTCAACGGCACGATGCCGGTGATCGCTCCCGATCTGTGGTTGCCACTCGGGGCCGCCTCGCTCTTGACCGACGGGCAGAACATCGGACCATCCAATCGCGTCGTGAACGACCGGTCGGCCCAGACGCTTCTTCTGGCCGGAACACTGAAGCGGGGAACATCGGCTGCGGCGGCCGAATCGCGTCTGGCTGCGATCGCCGCGTCGCTCGAAGCTGCCTACCCGCAGTACAACGGCAATCAGCGGCTCGTCGTGCACGCGAGATCGCGTGTAGCCATGGGCCCACAGCCACGCAGCGACGCGGGTCCTGCCGCAGGCGCTGCCGTGTTGATGTCGGTTGCCGGCCTGGTGCTGCTGGTCGCATGCCTCAATCTAGCGAACATCCTGATGGCGCGCGGCGCGTCCCGTCAGCAGGAGATCGCAATCCGTCTGGCTGTCGGAGGAGGTCGCGCCCGGATCGTGCGTCAGTTGCTCATCGAGGGCTTGTTGCTCTCGACGATGGGTGGACTAGCCGCGCTGCTGGCGGCATGGTGGGCTGCAAGCCGAGTGATGGTCGCGTTGACAGAAGTGTTGCCGATGCGGATTTTCATCGATGTCTCGCCTGATGGCCGTGCGATCGCGGCGGTTGCTCTGGCGTCGATTCTCAGCGCGTTGGTCTTCGCCCTCGGTCCGGCATGGCGGTTATCGAAGACGAACCTCTCGACGACATTGAAGTTGGCGGCGCCGGTCGGAGCCACTCGACCGAGACGCATCAGTGTGCCGGGTGTCCTCGTGAGCGCCCAGGTTGCGCTATCCGTCGCGTTGCTGATTTCGGCTGGCGTCTTTCTTCGCGCGAGCGTCATGGCGGCATCGGCAGATCCCGGTTTTCCGCTCGAAGGAGGTTTGATCGCCGAAATCGATACGAGGATGGCTGGACTGGATGAGGCCCGGGCTCGTGCGACGTACGCAGCTATCTTGGATCGGCTGCGCACGCTGAGAAACGTCGACTCGGCCAGCGTCGCGTCGATGGTGCCCTTCGGGCTATCGCAGTTCGGCAGGCAGGTCACTCACGGCGGCGTGCGGACCTCGTCGACGTTTGTCGTGATTGGCTCCGATTACTTCCGGACGCTCGGGCTGCGTGTGATTTCAGGGCGTGAATTCACAACCGCCGAGGAACAAGATGCAGCCGCCGAGCCGATAGCGATCATCGATCAGATCCTGGCGCAGCGGTTGTTTGCCGGAGAGAATCCAATCGGTCAATCTGTGCGGCTGTCGGCTCGCGATCAAGCCGACGAGCTCGTACGCATCGTCGGCGTGGTCGCTGGCGTGCGAGACGATGTACTGCAGCCGCCAGACGCCCATGTCTACGTACCATTCGGCCGTCATTTCGGCGGTGAGATGACGTTGCACGTCAAAACGGACGCCGGGGCGGAAGCGACCATGCTCGAACCCGTCAAGGCCGCGATACAGAGCGTCGACTCGCGCTTACCGGTTCTCTCCCTCAAGACCATGACCGCGCACCGGGACGCCACGCCGTCTTTGTGGGGCGTCACGTTCATCGCACGGCTCTTCGTCGCGTTCGGCATCATTGCGGCACAGCTGGCGACCGCGGGCGTCTACGGTCTTCGCGCGTATCTGGTGACACAGCGCAAGCGGGAAATCGGTATCCGAATCGCGCTAGGGGCGACTCGGGCGGGCGTCATCGGGCAGCTCCTCAAAGAAGGAGCCTGGAATGCGGCAACCGGCTTGGTCGCCGGCGCCGTGTTCGCTGTCGGTCTGATCCAGGTGCTGCGGCAGACGGGGATGCTGTACGACGTTCGCGCTATCGATCCGCTGGTATTCACTGTGGCTCCGTTTATGCTGGCTGCGGCGACGGCGATTGCGTCATACCTACCAGCCCGCCGCGCGCTGCGCGGCAACCCGACCGTGGCGTTGAGGGCAGAGTAGCGATTGAAGTTGAACCGGATAGCGGTGCTAAGATCCGAGACAGGTGGCGCTTATGCTCAGGCCTCGCACGATTCCGGCGTCCCTTTTGTGCCTCGTCCTGCTGTGCACGGCTGTCCAGTCAGGATCCGCCCAGCAGGACGCGAACCGGCCCGCAAATCAGGAGCCTCAGGCGGCGCCTCGAGATCAGGGGCAGAACCAGAATCCCCAAGGTCAGGCGCAGGATCAGCCGCAGCAGCCTCCCGTATTTCGTGGCGGCATCAACTTCGTACGCGTTGATGTGATCGTCGACGACAAGAAGGAACAGCCGGTTACGACTCTCACGCAAGCTGACTTCGAAGTCCTCGAGGACGGCAAGCCCGTTTCGGTCGAGCAGTTCCAACTCGTGAAGGTTGACGGGAACCCGAGGCCTGGCGCGCCTCCGCCGTCGGAGATACGGACGCGTAATGACGAGGAGCTGATCGCCAATCGCGAGGATGTTCGCATCTTCGTCTTCTTCTTCGACGATTACCACGTGCGGCGCGCGAATTCGATGACGGTCCGCGATCCGCTGACGCGGTTCGTCCAGAATCAGCTGCGCCCGAACGACATCGTCGCGATCATGTATCCGCTGTCGCCCGTCTCGGATCTCTCGTTCACCCGCAACCATAACCTCGTGATGGGTGCGATCAACAACTTTGTCGGGCGCAAGTTCGACTACACGCCGGTGAACCAGTTCGAGCAGAACTACGCTCGCTATTCAACCGATCAAGTCGAGAAGATCCGCAATGACGTCGTCATGGGTGCCCTGCGAGGACTGTCGGTCCGCCTGGGCTCGCTTCGTGAGGGACGGAAGTCGGTCATCTTCGTCAGCGAAGGCTTTACGGCGATGCTGCCACCACAGATGCGGCGGCAGGATGCGTCGGCTCCCGCAGATCCGATCCAGTCGGCGGTCGCGGCAGGCCAACAGGACAGCAACCGGGAGATCACAGCGGAGTGGTTCGGTCAAAGCGACGTCTACATGCGTATGCGAGAAGTGACCGATCTGGCTAACCGGAACAACACGTCCTTCTATTCTCTCGATCCCAGGGGACTCGCGCCGTTCGAGTACGGGTTCGACGACTTGCCGAGTGGTCCGCCGCCAAGCTTCGCCACCGACTCGCGCGCGCTCCGTATGACGCAGGACACGCTGCGTTCGCTCTCGGAAGAGACCGACGGCAAGGCGATCGTCAATCGGAACACGCTCGAGCAGGGGCTCACGGCGGTCGTTCGCGATGCGAGTTACTACTACCTGCTTGGCTACAACAGCTCGGCGGCCAACGACGGCAAGTTCCACCAGATCAAGGTAAGCGTGAAGCGTCGTGACCTCAACGTCCGGGCGCGACGAGGGTTCTGGGCTATTACTCCTGACGACGCGGTTAAGGCGTCGACGCCGACGCCGGAGGTGGCCAAACCGGTGCAGACCGCGCTGGCGTCGATCGCGACACCGGTCCAGGCAGGTAAGTACGTGCGTACATGGCTGGGCACCGAACGCGGTGAAGGTGGGAACACGCGTGTCACGCTCGTGTGGGAGCCGTTGACGTTCCCGCCAGGCGATCGGCGCGAACCCGCCGGCCGCGTTTCGCTGCTTGCGGCGACTGGCGCAGGCAACGTCGTATTCCGCGGACGTGCGCCCGAGCGTCCGGTCGTTCCGGCGCCGACAACGGGATCGCTTGGAGCGGCGGGCGCAACGGTACAGGCCGCGGCGCCGGCGCCTCAGCGACTGACATTCGACGCGCCGCCTGGCAAGGTCGAGTTGAGAATTACTGTCGAAGGTGCCACCGGCGGGACGCTCGATTCGGAGATTCGCGACATCGATGTCCCGGACTTCACGTCCCCACAGGTCGCAATGAGCACTCCGCGCCTGTATCGCGCGCGCACGCTGCCGGAGTTGCGGACGATCACCTCCGACGCCAACGCGGTGCCTGCCGCGGGCCGCGAGTTTTCTCGAACGGAGCGAGTGTTGATTCGCTTCAGCGCGTACGGCCCCGGAACCGAGCGCCCCGAGGCGACGGCGGTGCTGCTCAATCGGGGTGGGACGAAGATGTCCGACGTGCCAGTCACCGTGTCCACGGTGCCTGGCACCACGCACGAAATCACACTGAGCCTAGCGACGGTCGCGGCGGGCGAATACCTCGTCGAGGTCACCGCGAAGTCGGCGGCGGGGGAAACTAAGACTCTGATACCTTTCAGAGTGACTTCGTAGGTCAAAGGTCAAAAGTCAAAGGTCAAAAGTCAGGTCAAAGGTTCAAGGTCCAAGGCTCAAAGTACAAAGCGCAAAGTACAAAGCGCCAGGTTCAAGTGAAGGTGAGGGTCAAGTCGAAATGGGCTCACCACAGATTGGACAGTGGATCGCCGTAATTGCCTTTCCCACGCTTTTGCTTCTGGGATACATCAGCGACGAGCTGAAACCGACGTGGATCGCAGCTTTTGCGGTCCTGGAGTCGCGGTCTGGATAGGGCTGCCACGCTTTCCACCAAGCGGCGGTTACCTTGTGGCCCCGGTGCTCGGCATCCTGGACATCGTGCTTGTGCTGATGGTCCTCAAGCGAGACATCCGAATCGGTTAGCAGCTCCCTAGTACCTGACTTTGACCTTTGACTTTTGACGTTTGACCTTGCGCGGTTATGCATACATACCGCGCATCTTCGTAACCATACCGACCCGATTGATCGCGACGATATAAGCCGCGGTCCGTAGATCCACTTTGTACTTCAACGACGTCTCAAGCACGTCGTCGAAGGCCTCGACCATCTTCTTCTCGAGGCGCATGTTGACCTCGTCGAGCTCCCAGAAATAGCCGTGGCGATCCTGGACCCATTCGAAGTACGACGTGGTGACACCGCCGGAGTTGGCGAGGATGTCCGGGATTACGAACACGCCCCGCTCGTGGAGATGATTGTGAGCGTCGGGCGTCGTGGGGCCGTTAGCGCCCTCAGTCAGAATCTTGGCCTTGATGTTCGGCGCATTCTCCATCGTGATCTGGTTTTCCAGCGCCGCCGGAATCAACACGTCAACATCGAGACCCCACAGGCTCTCGTTATCGAGCGAGTCGCCGCCAGGGAAGCCCTCGACCGTCTTGTGCTGCGCGGCGTATTCGAGCAGCTTGGCGACGTCGAGCCCGGACTGATTGATCACGCCGCCCTTCCAGTCGGTTACCGCAACGATCTTTGCGCCGATTCCGGCCAGCAGCTCGGCGGACACCGATCCCACGTTGCCGAATCCTTGCACCGCGACGGTTGCACCCTTGATGCTCAACCCGAGGTGTTTGGCCGCTTCGCGCGTGACGATCATCACGCCGCGGCCGGTGGCCTCGCGCCGTCCGAGTGAGCCGCCCATCTCGATCGGTTTGCCTGTGACCACCGCCGTCTCCGTGTGGCCGACGTGCATGCTGTAGGTGTCCATCACCCAGGCCATCACTTGATCGTTGGTGTTCACGTCGGGCGCCGGAACATCCTTCTCGGGGCCGATGGCGTCGACGATCTCAGCAACGTAGCGACGAGTGAGGGCCTCGAGTTCACGTGCCGACATGCGGGTGGGATCGCAGACGATGCCGCCCTTGCCGCCGCCAAAGGGTACGTGCGCGACCGCGCACTTCCACGTCATCCACGCCGCCAGCGCCGTCACCTCATCGAGCGAGACGTCGGGGTGATAGCGGATCCCGCCTTTCGCAGGCCCGAGCGTGATGTTGTATTGGACGCGGTAGCCTCTGAAGACCTCGATCTCGCCGTTGTCCATCAGCACCGGGCACGAGACGACGATCTGCCGCTTGGGATAGGTCAGGATGCGCCAGATTCCGGGGTCGAGCTTCAGGATGCGGGCCGCGCGATCGAATTCCCTCAGCATCGCACCGAAAATGGGGCCGGTCTCGTTCATGGGTGGATTCTAGTCCCTGTGCGGCGTAGGGCGGGTCTTGCTTTGAAGACCCGCCTTCAGCGCCGGGTCCAAAGGGCAGGACGCAGCCTACGATTGAGCCGAGGGCCGCGAAAACCCGAACGATATAATCAGTCCGTGGAGCGCGACGTTCTCTACACGCCCGAAAGCATTGCCTCGCTCGATTACGCGCGGGACCTCGGCGACCCCGGAGAATTTCCGTATACCCGTGGCATTCACGCGACCGGCTATCGCGGCAAGCTCTGGACAATGCGCCAGTTTGCCGGCTTCGGGACGCCGGAAGAGACCAATCAGCGTTATCGGCGCCTGCTCGCCGCGGGTGGTACCGGGCTGAGCGTCGCGTTCGATCTTCCGACGCTGATGGGACGCGATCCCGATCACGAGCTGTCACGCGGCGAGGTTGGGAAGTGCGGCGTCAACGTCACGTCGCTTGCCGACATGGAGGCGTTGTTCGACGGCATCGACCTCGGTGCCGTGACGACATCGATGACCATCAACTCCCCGGCGCCGATGCTGCTGGCGATGTACCTCGTCGTGGCGGAGCAACGTGGTACGGATTGGGGCAAGCTCTCGGGCACGATTCAGAACGACATCCTCAAGGAGTTCATCGCTCAGAAGGAGTTCATCTATCCGCCGCGCCCGTCGATGCGTCTCGTGACGGATGTCTTTGCGTTCTGCGCGGCGCAAGTGCCGCGCTGGAATACCATCTCCGTCAGCGGCTATCACATCCGCGAAGCCGGCGCGACGGCGGCGCAGGAGCTCGCGTTCACCTTGCGCAACGGCATCGAGTACGTCGATCACGCGATTGATGCCGGCCTCGACGTCGATACCTTTGCGCCTCGCATCTCCTTCTTTTTCAACTCTCACAGCGATTTCTTCGAGGAGATCGCCAAGTTTCGCGCGGCGCGGCGCATCTGGGCGCGCGTGATGCGCGAACGATTCAAGGCGAAGAGTCCCCGCTCGTGGCAACTGCGCTTCCATGCGCAGACCGCCGGCGTGTCGTTGACGGCGCAACAGCCGTACAACAACGTCGTGCGCACCGCCCTGCAGGCGCTGGCGGCGGTATTGGGTGGCACTCAGTCGCTACACACCAACGCGCTCGACGAGGCGCTCGCGTTGCCGACAGAGGCGGCCGCCACGCTCGCGCTCCGCACGCAGCAGATCATCGCGCACGAGACCGGCGTCGTCGACGTCGTCGACCCGCTGGGCGGCTCGTACTTCCTCGAGAAACTCACGAGGGGCATCGAAGACGAAGCCATGGCGTATATCGACACGATCGACCGGATGGGTGGGATGATCCCCGCGATCGAGCGCGGATATCCGCAGAAAGAAATCGCCGAGAGCGCCTATCAGTCGCAGCGAGCAGTCGAGTCAAAGGAGCAGGTGATCGTCGGCGTCAATGAATTCGTCAGCGCGCAGCGCGAGGAGATCGGAACGCTCTACATCGACGAGATCGCTGGCGAACGGCAGTTGGCGCGTCTGGCCGAGACCCGCCGCCGGCGCGATCGCGTGCGAGTCGACGCGGCGATCGAACGCCTCCAGATCGGCGCGAAAGAGGAGGAGACCAATCTCATGCCGCTGCTGATCGAGGCCGTTCGGGCGCACGCGACAGTCGGGGAGATGTGCGATGGACTGCGCGAGGTCTGGGGAGAGTACGTCGAGGATCCGATAATCTGAGACTTGAGATCGCTGGTGGGCCGGGTCCTGTTCTATGGACCTGGCGGACATGGCGGGTCTGGACAGCAAGGCCCGCCCTACGTCCCGTGGACGAATATGAGTCAGAAAATCCGTGTGGTCATTGCCAAGCCGGGCCTTGATGGGCATGATCGCGGCGCCAAGGTGATTGCCCGGGCGCTTCGCGATGCCGGGATGGAAGTGATCTACACAGGTCTTCGCCAGACGCCCGAGCAGATTGTCTCCGCCGCTTTGCAGGAGGATGCCTCTGTGATCGGGCTGTCCATTCTGTCGGGCGCCCATATGCACATCTGCCCGAGGGTCGTCGAATTACTGCGCGAAAAGCGGATGAACGACGTCCTCGTTGTCGTCGGAGGCATCATTCCCGACGCCGACGTGCCAAAGCTGAACGAAATCGGGATTCAGGGCATCTTTCAGCCCGGCACGCCGATGCAGGAGATCGTAGACTTCATCGCACAGAACGCCAGGTCCGTGTCCTACTTGAGAGGCTCTCGTGACGCATAAGCTCCTGCTCGCCGACGACAGCGTGACCATTCAACGCGTCGTCGAGCTCACGTTCTCGGGCGAGGACGTGCAGGTCGTATCCGTCGGGGACGGCGAGCAGGCCATCGCGCGCATTCCAATCGAGCTGCCGGACATCGTCCTTGCCGATATCGGGATGCCGAAACGGAGCGGCTACGACGTCGCCGCCTTCGTCAAAGGACGATCGGATCTGTCTCACATCCCAGTGCTGCTGCTTGCGGGTGCCTTCGAGCCGGTGGACGAGAACCGCGCTCAGCAGGTGCATAGCGACGGTGTCCTCGTGAAGCCGTTCGAACCGCAGCAGGTGATTGCGCGGGTTCGCGATCTCATCGAGAGCTCGCGGACGATATCGCGCCGAAAGCCGGCTGCGCTCCCCGATGTCGCCGTCGTGGAACATCGTGCCCGGAACGGCGAGACGGTCGGGCACACTCAGTCGGCGGTGACAGTACCGGAAGCAAAGGCGAGCATCGCTGAATCAGTGCAGCGAAAGGCCGAGCCCAAGCTGGACGATTACTTCGACCGGCTCGATGCGGCGTTCGCCGGGCTTGGGACCGAGGGGCACCATGGAACGACGCCTCAATCAGAGGGCGACGATGAGTTCGACGGCCGCGCCGTGCCGACGCTCGAAAGCCTGCTTGCCGTTTCCGCGGGTGCTTCCGACGATGCACCAGCCATCGATCCCGTGATGCCCGTTGAAGTGAGCCAGTACAACGCGATGCTGTCGCGGGCACCGGCTCCTCGTGCGGCAACCGCACCCAGAGAGGCGGCGGAACCAGTCGACGGTCGAAATCTCGTGGCCGACATGTTCGCGGCGCTGTTTGCGGTGGAGCAGGGCGAATCAGTGGCACCGGCGGTGCCGTTACCGGTCCAGGTCGCGGCGGCCCCCGTCGCGATCAGCGAGGGCCTGGTCGATGAAGTCACCCGCCGCGTCGTCGAGCGCCTCGCCCCCGAGACGGCCAACGAGCTCGTCGCGCAGATCGTGTCCGAAGTCGCGGAACGATTGATTCGCGAGGAAATCACACGAATCAAGGCGGCGGCCGCCGCCAGGCCGTCGCCCCGCATTTAGGGATTTTGATTCGTGATTGATGATTCGTTGATGATTAGGGATTGGAGAAATCAATAATCACCAATGGATCAGCACCCGATTACTCTTCCAGAGAAACCTGCATTAGAGGGCCTCGAAGCCAAGTGGGCCGCGCGCTGGGAAGCCGACGGCACGTACCGCTTCGATCGTCATCACACCCGAGAGGAGATCTATTCGATCGACACGCCGCCTCCCACGGTCAGCGGGTCGCTGCACGTCGGTCATGTGTTTTCCTACACGCACACCGACCTCATTGCGCGTTTTCAGCGGATGCGCGGAAAGATCGTCTTCTACCCGATGGGCTGGGACGACAACGGCCTCCCGACGGAACGGCGGGTGCAGAACTATTACGGCGTGAGGTGCGATCCTTCCTTGCCGTACGAGGCGAGCTTCCAGCCGCCTGAGAAACTGCCCAAGCAGCCGATCTCGGTCTCACGTCCCAATTTCATCGAGCTGTGCAACCGGCTCACCGCGGAAGATGAAAAGGCATTTGAGGACCTGTGGCGTTACCTGGGACTCTCGGTCGATTGGTCGCGTACCTACGCCACGATCGACCGGCGGGCGCAGAAGACATCGCAAGCAGCGTTTCTTCGCCTCCTGAAACGCGGGATCGCCTACCAGCTCGAGGCGCCGACGCTCTGGGACATCGATTTCCGTACAGCCGTGGCGCAGGCCGAGCTGGAGGATCGCGAACAACCGGGAGCCTATCATCGCATCCGCTTCGCGCGTCCCGACTCAGGGAGCTTCGTCGAGATCGACACGACGCGACCCGAGTTGATTCCTGCGTGTGTCGCGCTCGTGGCTCATCCCGACGATCCCAGGTATCAGCCGTTGTTTGGCACCGAAGTCGTGACGCTCTTGTTCAAGGTACCGGTTCCAGTCAGAGCGCATGCGCTTGCCGATCCCGAGAAGGGCAGCGGCATCGCGATGATCTGCACGTTCGGCGACATCACAGACGTCACGTGGTGGCGCGAGCTCAGGCTGCCGGTGCGAGCGATCATTCAGCCAAATGGTGCGTTCCGCCCGGTGACGTGGGGAGCTGCCGGCTGGGAATCGCGTGATGCCGCCGGGGCTCAGGCTGCCTACGATCAGTTGGCGAATCTGTCAGCGTCGAAGGCGCGTGCCCGCATTGTCGAACTCCTCAAAGACTCCGGCGATCTCATTGGCGAGCCGCGTCCGATTACGCATCCGGTCAAGTTCTACGAGAAGGGCGACCGCCCCCTCGAGATCGTGACGAGCCGGCAGTGGTTCATCAAGACGATGGAGTTCCGTGAGGAGCTGCTGGCGCGGGGTTCCGAGCTGCAGTGGCATCCCGAGTTCATGCGTCATCGCTACGACAACTGGGTCAACGGACTGTCCGGCGATTGGTGCATCAGCCGGCAGCGCTTCTTCGGTGTCCCGTTCCCGGTGTGGTACCCGATCGACGGGGACGGGCAGATCGATTACTCACGTCCGATCGTCCCCGATGAATCGCAGTTGCCGATGGATCCCTCGAGCGATACGCCTGCGGGGTACTCCGCCGCTCAGCGCAATCAGCCCAACGGCTTTGCCGGCGATCCCGACGTCATGGACACCTGGGCGACATCGTCGCTGACACCCCAGATTGCGGCGGACTGGCTAGGCGATCCGGATCTCTTCGCGCGCGTGTTCCCGATGGACCTGCGCCCGCAGGCGCACGACATCATTCGCACGTGGCTGTTCACGACCGTGCTTCGATCGCAGCTCGAGCACGGCACGCTGCCGTGGAGCCACACCGCGATCTCTGGATTCGTCACGGATCCCGATCGCAAGAAGATGTCGAAATCCAAGGGGAACGTCATCACGCCGATGGAATTCCTCAAGGAGTATGGCTCCGACGGCGTGCGCTACTGGGCGGCAAACGTACGCCCCGGTGGCGATGGCATCTTCGATGTTGGCGAGATCAAGGTCGGGCGGCGCCTCGCGATCAAGATGCTGAATGCGGCGAAGTTTGCGCTGATGCAGGCGGAGCCGCGCGGACCGATCACCGAGCCACTCGATCGCGGCATGCTGTCCAGTCTCGCGGCGCTGGTGAAGGAATCGACCGATCAGTTCGACGCGTACGACTACTCCAAGGTGCTCGAACAATCCGAGCGCTTCTTCTGGTCGTTCTGCGACGATTACCTCGAGCTCGTGAAGGGGCGGCGCTACGGTGACTTTACGCCCGAAGGCGCCGCATCGGCGAACAGCGCGATGCTCGTGGCGCTGTCCACCCTCCTGCGATTGTTCGCGCCGTTTCTGCCATTCGTAACCGATGAGGTGTGGTCGTGGTGGCAGGTGGGTTCGGTGCACAACGCCAAGTGGCCAACACCCGAGGAGGTCGTCGAGCCGATTGGCGGTCATGATGGGAACGCGGTGCAGGTGTTCGAAGAGACACGCGCTGCGCTTGGAGAGATCCGCCGGATCAAAGCGCTCGAGAAGCGGCCGGTGAAGGCGGTGATCGAGCGAGCCGTTCTGCCGAAGCGTTTCGAGTCACTGTCGCCTGCTTCACAGGATTTCCGGGCGGCGACGCACATCAGGGACCTGGGATTCGGAGAGGTCGAGGATCCGCAGCTCACGTTCGCGACCGTCGAACCGGTCCCGGAACCACGAGTGTGAATCCATCGCTCGAACCGCTCGCTGCAGACGACTACCGCGACCTGGTCCGCCGTGCCCTGGCCGAAGACGTCGGCCGCGGTGACATCACGACGACGGGAACAATCGACGGGAGTCGGCGCGTCCACGGCGTCCTCCTGGCGAAGTGTCGTTGTGTCATCGCCGGACTCGACGTTGCCGTCGAGGCGTTTAGCCAGCTCGATGCCGCAATCGAGATCACGATTCATCATCACGACGGCGCG
>Ga0207682_10000433_pt1 | contig 19363 bp, 22 predicted proteins | sample KBSM63metaG_FD_184332 | JGI IMG/M metagenome (GOLD analysis project Ga0207682, IMG submission 184332) | Miscanthus rhizosphere microbial communities from Kellogg Biological Station, Michigan, USA - KBS M6-3 metaG (SPAdes) (version 2) | ecosystem: Host-associated > Plants > Roots > Rhizosphere >... | reverse complement strand
CGCGCGGATAGGCGGGCGCCTCGCCGACCGTTCCTTCCCAGACGAGGTCGTCGGCCAGCAGCTCGTTCTGCGAGGTCAGGAAAAGCACGCGGAACCGCTCGTTGACGAGGTTCGCCATGTCGGCCTTGAGATAATCGAGCAGCTGTTTCGAGGTGGAGATGACCGGCCGCTCCGCAATGCGCAGGCGAAGGCCGTGCACCAGGCTGGCCTGAACGCTGGCGAGGAAGCGCGCCGGGACCGTTCCGGTGATTTGGGCGCGCTCCCTGGTCCGGGCCGAAAGCGCGGCGGGCAGCGAGCCGAAGCGTTCGATCAGCGCGGCCGACCAGCGGGCGGCGTCGGCGGGCCAGGCAGGGCGGAGGAGCGAGTCCAGGAGGGACCGGCACAATTCCATCTCGCCCTCGGCCGAGTCAGACGCCGCACGATCCGCGGCGAGTGGCTCGAGACCGTAAGGGTCGCCGCACAAGCCCAGCTGCGGGCTCGCGGCCGCGGCGACATCCTCGAGCGCCTCGCCGGGCCCATGCCCTCGCGGGCTCCGGTCCTGATCGGCCAGGCTCTGCCGGCGCGCGAGGCAGGCGGCGCGCAGGCGAGGGACGACCCGGCAGCGGTGGCAAAAGCTGCGGCCTCGGCCGCACGGATCGGCAGAAGGCCGATCGGGAAGCTCGCCGTCGCGCTCCGCCCGCGGCCGGCCGCGATGGCGCAGACGCAGCAGCCGGGCATCGAGACGGCTAAGCCGGCGTTCGCGGCCGGCCCGGGCCGGGCGGCGCGAGCGAGGGCCGGTCAAGATGGCCGCCAAAGGCTGTAAGGCTGCGGTTTCATGCACTTCCCCCCACCCTCGTCTCGAGCACGCCGAGCGACCGAAGGCTCGACCAGCCCGAGCGGGCAATGATGACGTGATCGTGAATGTGGATGTCGAGCGCCGTGGCGACGTCGGCCAGGCGGCGGGTCACCTCGATGTCCCGCTGGCTCGGCATCGGGTCGCCCGAGGGATGATTGTGGACGAGGATGAGCGCCGTGGCGCCGACCTCGAACGCGCGGCGCATGATCTCGCGCGGATAGATCGGCGCCTCATTGACCGAGCCTTCGTTGACCAGCTCGTCGCGCAGCAGCCGGTTCTTCGCGTTGAGGAACAGCACCCGCAGCCGCTCGGCGGGAAGATGGGCGAGGTCTGCGAAAAGATAGTCGATCAGCGCCTGCGAAGTGCCGAGGATCGGCGCTTTCGCCGCCTCCGCACGAAGCACGTGCAGCATCACCTCGCGGATCATTCCGAAATGGGCGATGGCCGGGTGATCGGGGCCGAGAATGCGAGCCTGGGCGCGAGCGCCGGCGGCGAGCGTGGCGGCGACGCAGCCGAATTCGGCGATCAGGGCATCGGCATGGAGGGCGGCGTCGGCGGCGACCGGCCGGAGGATCTCGACCAGGACGGATCGCTCCCGTTCCGTCGAATCCGCCTGTGATGATTGAACGTGCCCAGGGCGATGATCGCCAATATCGGATAACTCCAAATGGTCAGGACGACCGCGTAGGCCCAGGGGATTACGGTCGGTCCCGCCAAGCGGGCCATGTGGCCAAAGAGACCGAGCCCGAGGAGCCCGCTCACCCATATCGGCCAGAACCGGTTGGCGCGCAGCGCGAGAAAGACAAAGGCAACGAAGACGACGGCATCGACTATGAACACTCCGAATTCCAAGGTCCGCCATTCGCTCGATTCGGACCAGAGGACTAGGTAGGTCGCCGCTACTGAAAGCGCGTAGACGGCCGCCCCGATGCGCTCTGGAAATCCGCCCGCGATAAAGGCGTAGGCAGCGCAAATGACGAGAAGACCAACAAAATAGTAGTTCATTGCCTGACCGGATCATGGTTGCGGGGTCCGGTCAAGCGACCCGATTTTAGGCGACTGCTCTAATGTGTGCGATCTCCGAGCCAGCCTGTCGACCGCTCGGTTCACCCACGACGGGCTTGGGATAGGCATCACCCGAATCCACCTCTCTCAGGCCCATTTGAGCACGTGCTTGATCGAGCGAACTGTGAGTTTCGATGATCCGCCGTCGAGCCTCGACCAAGGCGGCGAATGCTTCCGCCGCTCGATCCAGCGCGGTCTGTCCAACCATCGCCGGCAGCCGAGCTTCTGTTCGAGCTTGCGGCATTGCTGCCGTGAGTTCGGCAGCCCGGGTCAGCGCGACGTCAATGGCACTTTCCACAGCAAACAGCCGATTGGCAATTTTCTGGGCCACCTGTTGGCGCAGTCTCGGCATAAAGTTCTCCCCCACGCCAGCAGGGCTGACGCGTTCTCTTAATGGTCCAAATGACTTAGGATCCGGCCGACTGGCCCAGTCTCGACAGCGATTCAAAACCGGCAAGAAACATGCCGAAGACGAGCGCGATCAAAAGCATAATTGCTATGATCCACCCCAATCGCCGTAACCAATCTAGGTCATCCGGTTTGCTCCCTCGAATAGGGAGCGGCAGTTGGAGACCTCCGGTTCGGAGCGCTGGCGCCGTCTCGAAGACGGACTGTTCTTCCCACATCGCACCGATCGGGGCCGGGCCGTTCTGCCGCTCGCCTTCAGTCGATGCAGCCATTGTCGCGAATTCGCTCGGCGTCGCAATGTCCCGTGGCGGGTATACCTCTCGCGGGTAGGGAGTGGGTTCCTCGGCATCGGCGAGAATGTTGGCAGCGTCGCGGCGCTTGTTGACGCCGAGCGTCCGCATTGCGCCCTTGATCCGCTGGGTGACGCCGTCGGGACTGATGCCGAGCTCGCGGGCGATCTCCTTGGTTTCCATATGGCGATAGACCATGCGCAGCGCCTCGCGCTGGCCCTCGGTCAACCTGGCGACCCGATCGTCCATTGGCCTCAGGATAAACCCGGATCGCCCCGGAAGGAACGATTTTGTCATGGATTAAGGCGACGCGGCTGTCGCGCCTTATTGCACCCAGGGCGACAGGCTCAGCGCCGCGAGCAAATAAGAGCGCATGCTGTCGGCGCCCGCGTCGGTCAGGTCGATCGAGGAAGTCTCGTCTTCGGCCTGCTTCGATGAGACCAAGCCGCGCCCCTTGAGCCAATCGGCCCAGTGCAAGGCTATGTTCGGTTTCAGGTCCGTTGCGTCGCAGAGCTCCTGCAGATTGAGACGCCTGCCTTCCAGCCGGCTTGCGAATAATTCCAGAAGCGCGCTCCAGGCATCGTCGTCCATCGACGGCCAGAAATAGTCGTCGCGCAGCTTCCGCCCGGCGATGATGGAATGCACCGCAGCCGCCGTGACCTCGAAATTCTGTCTTGGCACCGGGGTGGACATCGCCTCAGCGTCGGCAAGCCGGCGCAGCACCGGAACCCACTCGGAAAGTTCTCGAATCGCCTGCACCAGCTTTGCAATCGTATCCTTTGAGATATCGAGATCAACATCTCTTTGGCCAGCAGCGGATTCTTTGGTCCCCATCGTTGCAGCGGGTGCCCACCCGAACGTTACGACGCAATATCCAGCAATGGGTATACCAAATGTCGCGCTAATCTTCAGTTACTTGCTAGCCTGCGACCATGATTGATCGGCGCCAAACCGGATGAGACGCGTCCTGTGTCGCCAAGTGCCAATAATCATTAATAGAATCATTGGGTACGACCAGATCGCAAGCATAAATGCATAGGTGCGGGGGATCAATGCGGGCTCCGCCAGCTTAATTCCGTGAACCGCCACGCCCAGCACTTGGAGCGCGGCCACCCATAACGGCCAGAACCGGTCAGCCCGCAGCGCCAGAATGACAAACGCGGCCAAGCAAAACAAATCGACGACCAACACGCCGGTTTCGAGGAATTGGAATTTGGTCGCGTGCCGGATAGCGGCCACTGTGAGCCAAGAGAATATTAGCAGGATCGTCGCGCCAAGTCGCTCCGGCGCGCCACCCCGAAGAAGGGTATAGAACCAGCAGGTCATTAAGAGCAGATTGTAGACAAGGACATTCAAAGGAGGCCAGCCGCCGTGCCGAGTCGTGTAGAATTCCAGAAAGGACCACATCTCCAAGTCAGCCCTGAACGAGTCTCGTGACCGCCTCTGTGGAGGCGATCAGGACGAGAAACGCCAGCGCGATCCCGATCGCGATCATGACGATCCATGCCAGCCGCTTTTCCCACCCGACATGGGTCGGCCTCACTCCTCCCAAGGGCAGCGGCAATAAAGGTTCCCGCCGCGGCGGATCGGCGTCGAATGGCTCCTGATCCTCCTGCAGCGCGAGCGCGGCTGGCCTCGGCGCGGCGCCGCCCTCGTATTCCGCCAGCATCCGCGCCGCCGCCCTGCGGTCGCTGACGCCGAGGATCCGCATCGCCGCCTTCACATATTGATCGACCGTGCCCGGCTCGACGCCGAGCCGCTGGGCGATCTCCTTGGACGACATGTGCGCATAGACCAGGCGCAGGCATTCCCGCTGCTTGTCGGTGAGCCGGGCGAGGCGGTCCGCTTCCATTTCCGATGAGTTATTGCGCGAAATCCACGAAATTACAAAGCCTGATACAGGCGCCGGTCCCGGCCCTGCACAACAAGCCCCCCGTTGCCCCCGCGCCACGCCGGCCGCCCAATTTCCGGCCCCCATCGCTTCTTAACCATATCCGTATTAGGCTCGCCTCATGGGACGAGTGATCAGCTTCGAGGACCATGCGCTCGCCAATTTGCGGGCGCGGGTGGCTGCGGCGGAGGAGGCCAATCAGGACCTCATCGCCTTCGCCCGCGGCCATTCCGGCGCGGTCGCCTCGATCCACGGCGCGGTGCTCGCCGCGATCGAGGCCGAGGGGCTCGACCACCTGATCCATGTCGTCACCCAGGAATGGCCGCAGATATTGGGCCTGGATGCGGTTTCGGTGGCCCTGTGGGCCGGCGAGATGGGCGTCCGCGCCGATGCCGCCGGCCTGCAGTTCGTCGATCCGCGGCTGATTGAGAAGTCGGTCCGGGACTTCGACGGCGTGCTGCTGCGCGGGGTCGAGCGCGGCCACCCCCTGTTCGGGCCGGCCTGCGAGCTGATCCGCGCCGAGGCGTTGATCCGGCTGACCAGCGAGCCGCCGCTGCCCAGCGGCCTGCTCGCGCTCGGCCAGCGCAACCCGCAAAGCTTCGACACCCGCCACGGCTCGGAATTGCTGATCTTCCTCGGCCGCGTGCTGACCCGTTGCATGGGCCGGTGGCTGATTCCTTAGCCGCCCAGCCGGCGAGCGCGATCGCCCGGCGCTGGCACGACCATCTTTCCCGCGAGCGCCGCCGGTCGGACCATACCGTCCGCGCCTACGTCGCCACCGCGCACCGGCTGATCGGCTTCCTCGCCGGCCATCTCGGAGAGGCGGTGGACGATGCCGCTTTGGCCGATCTCAAGCCGACCGACCTGCGCGCCTTCCTGACCGTTCGCCGGGCCGAGGGCCTCGGCAACGCGTCCGCCGCGCGGGAATTGTCGGCCGTCCGCGGTTTCCTGGCCTTTGCTGCGGCCGAAGCGGGGCGCGAGTCGGCCTTGCCGCGGGTCAAGGGGCCGAAGCGGCCGCGCAGCGTACCCCGGCCGATCTCGCCGGACGAGGCGGTCTCGCTGGCCGAGCAGGCCGCGGAGGATGCCGGCGAGCCGTGGATCGCGGCGCGCGATTTGGCGGTGCTGACCCTCCTCTACGGTTCGGGGCTGCGAGTCGCCGAAGCGCTGGGCCTCACCGGCGAGGCGCTGCCGCTGGGCGAGGCGCTGGTCGTCACCGGCAAGCGCAACAAGACCAGGGTGGTGCCGCTGCTGGCGCCGGTGCGCGAGGCGATAGAGCAGTATCTGGCGCTCTGCCCTTGGCCGGGGGCGAAGGACGCGCCGTTGTTCAGAGGCGCCCGTGGCGGCCCGTTGCGCGGCGAGATCGTCCGCCGCGCGGTGCGCAAGGCGCGGCGCTCGCTCGGCCTGTCGGAGCGGACGACGCCGCACGCGCTGAGGCACAGCTTCGCCACCCATTTGCTCGGCCGCGGCGCGGACCTGCGCTCGCTGCAGGAGCTGCTCGGCCACGCCAGCCTCTCCTCCACCCAGATCTACACCGCGGTCGACGCGGCGCACCTCATGGACGTGTATCGGAACGCCCATCCCCGCGCTTAGCGTGGCGGCGCTTCCACGTGAGCTGGCGCCAGAAATACCAGGCAAGGCACACCGCCACGATGGCGGTGGTCAGCGGACCGGCGACCGTTTCGATGTCGCGATAATTGGTGCCGAGCCCATAGCCGGCTCCGGCGAGCAGGGCGCTCCAGCCCAGAGTTCCGGCCGTCGACCAGAGCATGTAGCGGCCGAGCGGCATGGATACGATGCCGGCGGGGATTGAGATGAACGTGCGCACCCCCGGCAGCAGGCGCGCAGTGAACACGGTGCCCGACCCGTGCCGATCGAACAGCCGCTGCACCTTCTCGACGTCGGCGAGGTCGATGCCGAGCCAGCGACCGTGGCGCTCCACGAAGTGATGCAGGCGCTCCATGCCGATCGTCCGGGCGATCCGGTACCAGAGATAATTGCCCGTCATCGAGCCGGCGGTGCCGGCGAGGACGATGCCCGGCAGGCCGAGCGGCCCGGACGCGGCTCGCATGCCGGCGAGCGGCAGGATGATCTCGGACGGCATCGGGGGGAACATCGTCTCGAACAGCAACAGCAGGAAGACGCCGGCATAGCCGCCCCAGTCGATCACCCGGATCACCAGGTCATAGACCCAATCGTACATCTAGCCTGCGTCATTCCAGCGAAAGCTGGAATCTCCATGCTGTTGCGGCCAAGGCTCGAAGGAAGGGAGAACCCAGCTTTCGCTGGGATGACGGTCGGCGGCCACTAACGAAGCTTTCCCTCGATCGCGTCCCAGATGCGGGCCGGCGTGTCGGTACCGTTGAAGCGGTCGATGGCGACGATGCCGGTGGGGGAGGTGACATTGATCTCGGTCAGCCATTCGCCGCCGATCACGTCGATGCCGACGAACAGCAGGCCGCGTTTCTTCAGCTCGGGCCCGATCGCAGCGCAAATCTCGTGCTCGCGTGCGGTAAGCTCCGTCTTGGCCGCCTTGCCACCGACGGCGAGGTTGGAGCGGATCTCGCCCTCGCCCGGGATCCGGTTGACCGCGCCGGCCACCTCGCCGTCGACGAAGACGATGCGCTTGTCGCCCTCGGCCACGCCCGGCAGGAACGCTTGGACGACGTGCGGCTCGCGATAGGCCGTGTTGAACAGCTCGATCAGCGAGGCGAGGTTCGCCCCGTCCCGGCCGACGCGGAACACCGAGCCGCCGGCGAAACCGTGCAGCGGCTTGACGACGATCTCTCCATGCTCGGCGAGGAATTCGCGGGCGAGGGTGAGCGAGCGGGTCAGGAGGGTGGGCGGCATGAACCGCGCGAAATCGAGCACCCAGACTTTCTCGGGTGCGTTGCGCACGCTCGCCGGGTCGTTGACAACCAGGGTCTCGCCCTGGATCCGCTCGAGCAGATGGGTGGCGGTGATGTAGCCGAGGTCGAAGGGCGGGTCCTGGCGCATCAGCACCACGTCGGCGTCGCGGCCGAGGTCGAGGACGACCGGCTCGCCGAAGCGGTAATGATCGCCGGCCACCCGCTGCACGGTCACCGGATGCGCCCGGGTCCACAGCCGGCCGCCGCCCCAGCTCAGCGCGTCGGCGGCATAATGATAGAGCCGGTGCCCGCGCGCCTGCGCTCCGAGCATGATCGCGAAGGTGGAATCGCCCTCGATGTTGATCGATTCGAGGGGATCCATCTGAACGGCGACGCGCAGGCTCATGCCGCTGACCTAGGCGGGTAGCACAGCCTTGTCACCCGATCATGCGGCCCTTCGGCAGGCCGGCGGCGCCCCGGTCGGGGCCGGAGCGCCGCTTCGTCTCAGCCGAAGGTGTAATCGTAGACCGTGACGATCTCCCAATCGCCGGTATGGACCTGGCCGGTGGCGAAAATGGTGACCGTTTCGATCGAGCCGTGATCGTTGATCTGGTAGACGTTGCTGTTGCCGGGGCCGACGCGGGTGAACGTCGTTCCGGCCGCATAGCCGACCAGCACGATCGAATCGCCGAGCGCGTTGCCGCGCCCGAAGAAGTCCATGATCGTGTCGCCGTTCGCTTCGCCTTTGCGGAACACGAAGACGTCGTTGCCGTCGCCGCCGTACAGCACGTCCGCGCCGGCGCCGCCGTCGAGCGTGTCGACGCCGTTGCCGCCGAACAGCTGGTCGCCGCCGCCGCCGCCCTTGAGGTAGTCGTTGCCGTCCATCCCGCGCAGGATGTCCATCTCGACCCCGCCCCAGAAGACGTTGTCGCGGCCGTCGCCCAGGACGTCCTCGCCGTGCACGTCGGCGACCGAGACGTTCACGTCGAACTCGCTCGACGCGCCCATGTCGTCGGTCACGCGCACCCGGATGGTGTGGCTGTTCTGCTGCTCGTAATCGAGCAGCAGGCCGTCGGCGACGGTGACGTTGCCGTTGACGTCCATCGCGAAGCGGCCGCCGGCATTGTCGAGCAGGGTCCAGGTGAACGAGCTGCTGTCCGGATCCTGGGCGGACAGGGTGCCCGCCGCGGAGCCGTTGGCGGCATCCTCGGGCGCGGACAGATTGCCGGTCACGCCGGTGGGGGCGTCGTTGACGTTGGTGACGGTGACGCTGACGCTCGCCGTTTCGGTCGTTCCGCCGGAGGTCACCGTGTAGGTGAAGCTGTCCGATCCGACATAATTGGCGCCGGGGGTGTAGGTGACGAAGTCGTCGGCGGTATTGAGCGGCGTCCCATTGTCGTTGATCGCGACGGTGCCGTTGGCGCCCTGGGTGACGGCGGTGATCGACCGGCTCGCATTTTCGAAACTGTCGTTGGCGAGCAAGTTGAGCGCGTTGGCGCCGCTATCCTCGGCGACCGTGACATTGTCGTTGGCGATGTCGGCGACCGCGGCGACGGTGACGTTGACCGTCGCCGTCTCGGTGGCCCCGCCCGAGGTCACCGTGTAGCTGAAGCTGTCCGCGCCGTTGAAATCGGCGTTGCCCGTATAGACCAGATAGTCGTCCGCCGTATTGCCGACCGTGCCGTTGTCGTTGAGCGTGACGCTGCCGTTGGCGCCCTGGGTGAAGCCGGTGATCGCCGGAATGTTCTCGAAGCTGTCATTGGCGAGCACCATGATGCTGACCGCGACGTCCTCGTTGGTCGAGGCGGCATCGTTGGCGATGTCGGCGACCGCGCTGATCGTGATGCCGACGCTGTCGGTGTCGCTGAGCGCGCCGTCGTCGCTCACCATTTGCAGCGAATCGGAGCCGTTATAATCGGCCGTGGGCGTGTAGGTGACGCCGTTCATGGCCGCCAGGGTGGCGTTGATCTCGCTCTGCGTGCCGGAGAGCACGACCGAGCCGGTGCCGTTGCCGCTGACCTGGCCCGCGCCGAGGCCGCCCGCGACGACGGTCGACACATTGATCGTGCCATGGGTCGCCGACAGCGTGACGGTAAGAGCGCTGGAATCGGGATCGTTCACCGACAGGCCGGTGACCGCCACGGCACTTGCATCCTCGCTCGTCGCGACCCCGCCGCCGACCGTGTTGACCGGCGCGTCGTTGGTCCCTTGGATGGTGACGACGGTGTCATATTCGTCGCTCAGCAACAGGCCGTCGAACACCGAATAGGAAAGCGTCCGCGTCGGCGAGGCGCCGTAATTGTCGGGATTGTCGCCGTCGATCGCATAAGCGACCAGCGCCAGCGCGGCCTCGTAATTGGCGAAGCTGTTGATGCCGGTGAGAGTCATCACGCCGGTGCCGCTATTGTAGCTGTATGCGATGCCGGAGCCGAGCACGCCTGCGGTCGTGCCGTTGATCGTCAGTTGCTCGTTGCTGCCCGGCGAGCTGCCGAAGCCGGACGAGATGCGGACCTGAGCGCCCGCGAGCTGGTCGGCTTGGTCCGCATTCTCGAAGTCGCCCGAATCGAGGCCGGTGAGGCCGAACGCGGCGCTGCTGAAGCCGGAGCCGGATCCGGCCGTCTCCGTGGTGGCCGCGCCGGTCTCCGTGCCGGTCAGGGTCGGCGCGATATCGATCGTGACCCCCGAGGGGATCTGTCCCGCCGGGTCGTTGATCAGCGAGAACAGGGTCGGCGTGCCGGTCCCGTTCAGATTGCCGGTCCAGACGCCCTCGTCGCCCGGCGCGACGGTTCCGCCGGTATAATCGGTGACATACCAGCGCCCGGTCGTCGGATCGATCTCGAGGTCGCCGAGCAGGCCCTGCGGGCCGCTGCCCGCAACCTGCTGGTAAACCAGACCGTAGGTCCCCGTCGGATTGCCGCTCAACGCATAGGAGAAAATGCCGCCGCGCGACAGGATCGCCGGCGTTCCGGAATTGACGTCGTGGTCGAACAGGATCGTTCCGGTGGAAAAATAGAGCGTGTTGGTGACCGGGTCGATCGCGAGACCGTCGATCGAGCCATGTTCGACCGGGAAGAAGAACGGCTCGTTGGCCGGGATGGCCGGGCTCGCCGTGGTTCCGGGATTCGGATTGTAGAGATCGTCATTCGGGGTCACCGGCAAGAGCCGGGCCGTGCCCGTGTTGCCGACGCCGAACGTAAAGGCATTGGTGCCGGAGGAGGCGGTGAGGCCGGTCAGCTGATAGATGAAATTCTTCTGGACCTGGTCGCTGGTGCCGGAGCTGACGACGCGCGTGCTCGACAGGTAGATCTCGCCGGTGGCGAAGTTGATCACCATGTCGTTGAACAGGTTGTTGGTGTTGCCCGCCGGATTGGCCACGCCCGAAGGCGAGGTGATCGCGTTCACGTTCGAGTTGAACAGGACGATCGGAACCTGGCCGGCGCTGTTGTAGAGGATCTTCTCCAGATTGTCCCCGTGAGTGAAATAGACGATGCCGTTGTTGGGATCGATTTCGAGATTGTCGATCCGCGTGGGAGCGCCGGCGCCTGTGTCTTCATAGAGCACGGTGAGCGTGGGCGGGTTGCCGGCGACGAGATCGGCGATGTTGCCCTGAAGGATCCGGTTGTGCCCGGCAAGGTCGCTGTCCGCGATGAAGAACTTGCCATGGACGGTGTCGAAAACCATGTCGCTTGGCCGGTACATGCCTTCCGCGACGGTCGTGGTCAGCGGATTGTCCGTTGTGTTCTGGTAGAATTGGGCCAGCTGAAAGCCGGTCATGCCCATGTCCGAGTTCGGATCGCCATTGACCTTGAACAGGCCGTGGCCGCCGCCGGCGCCAGTCGACCAAAGCTGCACGTACGGCGAAGTATCGGAAACCGGCATGGTATAACCCTCCCTTGGAGACTCGCCCCCGCGAGTCTGAGCCCATCATTGTTGTCACGTAATGAGGGGATCGAAAAGTCGATTCGAAGTTACGGAGACACTAATCACCGGATTCCGAAGAATCCCGATGCTGGGATTTCGGATTCGGTTTAGATTAGTCACCCCTGCGTAATATTTGTGACGTGCCTCGGCAATCGCCAGGGGACGATGAACAGGGCATCGACTCGGATGTCCCCGCCCGGACGGGCATAGCGATGGGCTAGAGCTTCCGTCGCGGCGACGACTCGACGGAGGCGATAGTCGTCGAGCGCGAGCGCGGACTGGGCGTCGGAGGCGCGGGCTTTGACCTCGATGAAAGCGGTGATTCGCCCGCGCCGGGCGATCAGGTCGACCTCGCCGACCGGGGTGCGGACCCGGCGGGCGAGGATGGTCCAGCCCTTGAGCCGAAGCCACCAGGCCGCAACGCTTTCCGCCCGCCGGCCGCCGCGCTCGGCGCGTTGGCGCTTCATTTGAGCTGCTGCGCCCGTTCGTAGACGGCGCGGCGGGGCACGTTGAGCATGGCCGATACCTCCGCGGCGGCGCGCGAGGGGGACAGGCGGGCCAGGGCCGCGCGCAAGGCATCGTCGATCTCCGCACCGCTGGCGGCCGCCGCTTCGGGTGGTGGGCCGACGAGGATGACGATCTCGCCCTTCGGCGGCGCCTCGGCATAGCGGGCCGCGAGCTCGGAAAGCGATCCGGTCACGGTCTCCTCGAACCGCTTGGTCAGCTCGCGCGCGACCGCCGCCTCTCTGTCTCCGAGCCCTTCGCAAAGGGCAGCGAGGGTCGCGGCGAGGCGGGGGCCGCTTTCGTAGAAGGCGAGGGTGCCGCGAAACGATCCGGCCTCGGCGATGGCGGCGGCGCGGGCGCCGGCTTTTGCCGGCAGGAAGCCGAAGAAGGCGAAGCGGTCGGTCGGCAGGCCGGCAAGGGTGAGCGCGGCGACGACCGCGCTTGGGCCGGGCACGGTGACGACGTTCACCCCCGCGGCGCGGGCGTCGCGGACCAGCTTGTAGCCCGGATCGGAGATCAGCGGCGTGCCGGCGTCGGAGACGAGCGCGACGGCCTCGTTTCGCATCCGCTCGATCAGGCCGGGGCGGACCCGGTCGGCATTGTGATCGTGATAGGGCGTCATCGGCCGTTTCACGCCGATATGAGCGAGCAATTTCGCGGTAACGCGGCTGTCCTCGACCGCGATCAGGTCCGCCTTCGCCAGCACGCGGGCCGCGCGCGGCGACAGATCGGAAAGATTGCCGATCGGGGTGGCCACGATATAGAGGCCGGGTTCGAGAGCATCGTCCATCGGGAGCACCGTCATGGCATCCGCAGCCCTCAAACCGCAAGCCATGCAGGTCTGGCTGAGGCTGGTCGGCCTGGTCTTGCTTTCGCTCGCGGTCGCCGGCTGCGTGCCGCGCTCGCGGGCGCCGCGACAGCTGCCGACCCAGCCCGTGGAGGTGGCGGAGGAAGCGCCGCAATCGCTGCTGCCGCCGGGCGAGACGATGAATCGGGTGGCGGTGCTGGTGCCCTTGACCGGAAGCAACGGTGCGCTTGGCCGCTCGATCCTCAACGCCGCCAACCTGGCCCTGCTCGACACCGGCGGCGGCCGGATCCGGATCACCGCCTACGACACCGCGAACGGTGCCGCGCCAGCCGCCAACGACGCGCTGGCCGAGGGCAGCGGCCTGATCCTCGGTCCGCTGCTCGCCGAGGACGTGCGCGCGGTCGCGCCGCTGGCCCGGCGCGCCCGAGTCCCGGTCATCGCCTTCTCCAACGATTCCGGAGTCGCCGGCGACGGCGTCTACCTGATGGGCATCACGCCGGCCCAGTCGATCGCCCGAGTGGTCGATTACGCCCATTCGCGCGGCGCGAACGGCTTCGGCGCGCTGGTTCCCGCCAGCGTCTATGGCGAGCGGGCCAGCGCGGCGATGGTCGCCGCGGCGGAAGGCGCGGGCGCCCGACTCGTCGGCATGCAAAGCTATACGCCGGGCGCGATCGCGGCCGCGGCGGCGCGGCTGAACGCCATGGGCCGGACCGACGCGGTGCTGGTCGCCGACGGCTCGCGGACGGCGCTGCAGGCCGTGCCGATCATCCGCCAGAGCTCGCCGCAGCCGCGCCTGCTCGCCACCGAACTCTGGGCCACGGAATCGAACCTCGGCGCCAGCGCCGGCTTGCGCGGCGCCTGGTTCGCGGCGCCATCGGACGCGCTCTACGGCCAGTTCCGAAGCCGCTACCGGGCCCGCTACAACGTCAATCCCTACCGGCTGGCGACGCTCGGCTACGATTCGGTGCTGCTGGCGGTCAGGGTTGCGGCGGATTGGCCGCTCGGCCGGCCGTTCCCGGAACGGGCGCTGCGCAATGCCGAAGGCTTCACCGGCGTCGACGGCGCCTTCCGCTTCGGCCGCGACGGCCTCGCCGATCGCGCGCTCGAGGTGCGCGAGGTGACCGCCGCCGGCACTAGCGTGGTCTCGCCGGCGCCGCACGGGTTCAACTGACGGCCCCATCAGGCCGTCACCCCGGCGAAGGCCGGGGTCTCGTGGAGACCCGCCGAGACTTCTCGCCCTAAGATCCCGGCCTTCGCCGGGATGACGATTATTTTACGATCTCCGTCAGGATCGCGTCGAGCAGCAGCATGCCGGGCTGGGTCACGCGCAGGCGATCGGCGGCGAGCGCCAGCAGGCCCTGAGCGGCTAATCGCTCCACGGCGTCCATTTCGAGTCGCTCGGGGATCAGCGGCACGCCTTCGGCGAGCCGAAGCCCCATCAGCAGCGCCTCGACGCCCCGCTCCGATGCTGGGATCTCCCGCGCTTCGGCGATTCCATGCCCGTTACGGGCGAGGGCGGCGAGCCAGTTTTCGGGCTTGCGGTGGCGCTGGGTGGCGAGGCGGTTGCGGCGCCCGTGCGCGCCCGGCCCGACGCCGGCATAGGATTGATATCGCCAGTAAGCGAGATTGTGGCGGCTCTCCTGGCCGGGCCGGGCATGGTTGGAGATTTCGTAGGCGGGCAGGCCCGCCGCGCCGGTCAGCTCCTGGGTCAGCTCGTAGAGCGCGGCGCTTTCGTCCGGATCGGCCGGGCTCAGCTCGCCGCGCGCGGCCATGGCGGCGAAGCGCGTGCCGGGTTCGATGGTGAGCTGATAAAGCGAAAGATGCGATGTGCCGAAGGACAAGGCGCGCTCGAGCTCCGCCCGCCAGGTCTCGGCGCTCTGGCCCGGCAAGGCGTAGATGAGGTCGAAGCTGACCCGCTCGAAAACGGATTGCGCCGTGCCGAGCGCCATCAGCGCTTCATCGACGTCATGCGCGCGGCCGAGGAACTGGAGGGCCTCGTCGTCAAGCGACTGGACGCCTAGCGAGACCCGGTTGACTCCGGCGGCGGCGAGGTCGGCGAAGCGCGCCGCCTCGACCGAGCTCGGATTGGCCTCCAGCGTGATCTCGATGTCCGGTGCGAAGCCCCAATGCGCCTCCGCCGCCTCGATCAAAGCGGCCACCGTGGCCGGCGGCATCAGCGAAGGCGTGCCGCCGCCGAAGAAGATCGAGCCGAGCCGGCGGCCCGGCGTCTCCCGCGCCTCGTGAGCAAGGTCGGCGAGCAAGGCGTCGCGCCACTGCTCCTGATCGACCGTTTCCCGGACGTGGGAGTTGAAATCGCAATAGGGGCATTTCGAGACGCAGAACGGCCAGTGGATGTAGAGGGCGAGCGTATCCGTCGTCCCGGCGAAGGCCGGGACCTCAGGACGGAAAGGCGCTGCGGCCAGTCCCTCCGCGATCCCGGCCTTCGCCGGGATGACGGTGGTGGGGGCGTTCATTCGATCAGCGCCGCCACCAATTTCCGGAACGCATCCGCCCGATGGCTGATCGCGTGCTTTTCGGCCGGGTCCATCTCGCCGAAGGTCTGCTCGCGGCCGGCCGGGACGAAGATCGGGTCGTAGCCGAAGCCGTTCGCGCCGCGCGGCGGCCAGATGAGGGTGCCCTCGACCCGCCCTTCGAACCATTCGCTGTGGCCGTCCGGCCAGCAGAGCGCCAGCGCGCAGACGAAATGGGCGTTGCGGCTCGCCTCGGGCCCGAGCGCCTCCAGCTCGTCCTGGACGCGCCGCATGGCGAGGTTGAAGTCGCGCTCGCCCGTCACCTCGCCGGGGCCGGCGTCGGGCGGCACGCGCGGGTCGGCCAGCGCCCAGCGGGCCGAGAAGATGCCCGGCCGGTCGCCCAGCGCCTCGACGCACAGGCCGCTGTCGTCGGCCAATGCGGGCAGTCCGGAAAGGTCGGCGGCGGCGCGGGCCTTGAGGTCGGCATTGTCGATGAAGCTGGTGCCGATCTCGTCCGGCTCGGGCAAATCGAGCTCGGCCGCCGAGACCGGCTCGATGCCGTAGGGGCCGAGCAATTCGCGGATCTCGCGCACTTTGCCTTCATTGTGGCTGGCGATCACCAGCCGGCCGGCTTCGAGCCTACGTGTCATGTCCTCACCGTCACCCCGGCGAAGGCCGGGGCCCAGCCCTCAAAGGAGCGAATGGTAGAAAGAGACTGGGTACCGGCCTTCGCCGGTATGACGAGATGGGGAATCATCGCCCGGTCGCCTTGTCCTGCGCGGCGAATATCTCGTCGCAGCCGATCCGGGCTAGCCGGAGGAGGCGCAGCAGCCCCTCCTCGTCGAAACATTCGCCCTCCGCGGTGATCTGCGCCTCGACCAGTTTGCCGTCGTCGGTCAGCACGAAATTGCCGTCGCAGCCGGCGGCGCTGTCCTCGGCATAGTCGAGGTCGAGCACGGCGGCCGAATTGTGGATGCCGCAGCTCACCGCCGCCACCCTCTGCCGGATCGGATCGGCCTCGATCAATTTCTTGGCAAGAATGCCGTCGACCGCCAGCCGGAGCGCCACCCAGGCGCCGGAGATCGCCGCCGTGCGGGTGCCGCCGTCGGCCTGGATGACGTCGCAGTCGAGCGTGATCTGCCGCTCGCCGAGCGCTTCGAGGTCGACCACGGCGCGCAGGGAGCGGCCGATCAGCCGCTGGATCTCCTGCGTCCGCCCGGATTGCTTGCCGCCGGCCGCCTCGCGCCGGCCCCGCGTATGGGTGGCGCGCGGCAGCATGCCATATTCGGCCGTGACCCAGCCGCGGCCCTTGCCGCGCAGCCAGCCCGGCAGATTGCCCTCGACCGAGGCGGTGCAGAGCACCCGGGTGTCGCCGAAGCTGACCAGGCAGCTGCCCTCGGCATGGCGGGTGAAGCCGGGCTCCATGATGATGGCGCGCATCTGGTCTGGCGCGCGGCCGGAAGGACGCATAGGAACTCCTGAAGGGTGCGGGCGGGCCTTAGCCAAAGCATGGCGAGCATGCCAGCGCCTTGGCCGCGCACCGCGGCAGGGGAGGAAAACCATGGCCATCGTCAGACTTGCGCTCATCGTCGTCGGCATTCTCGCGATGCTGCTGGGCTTGCTGTGGATCGGCCAGGGCACCGGCTATGTCCGCTGGCCGGAGACGAGCTTCATGATCGATCAGTCCGGCTGGTCGGTGCGCGGCCTGATCCTCGCCATCGCGGGCGCGGCGATGATCCTGCTCGGGCGCCGAATCGGCCGCTGAGGATGCGGGCGCTGCTGCTGTCGCTGGCACTGGCCGCCTGCGCGACCGTTTCTCCAGCGCCGCGTGGCGCGGAGAGCATCAGCTACGAGACTGGTCCCTGTCTGGGGACCTGTCCGTTTTACAAGGTCACGGTGAATGCCGACGGGGCCGGCATTTTCGAAGGTCGACGCTTTACTGCCGTCACTGGCGAACGGCATTTCCGACTCACGCGGGCGCAATACCAAGCCTTCGCCAGCCATCTCGCCCCGGTCCGGCCGGCGAGCGACCAGCGCTACTGGGGTCCGCCTTTGTGCGGACAGATGGCGACCGACCAAATCTCGGTGGAAGTCGTCTGGCGTTCGCCAGCTGACGACGAGCGGCGTCTCTTTTTCTACTATGGCTGCGACCTGGTGCAAAACCGGGCGCTGAGAGAGCGGCTTGCGGCTGCCCCGCACCTGCTTCCGATCGGGGATTTCATCCGGCCCGCGCGCTGACTACATCTCCGTTCATGACGACCAGCATCGGCGAGATGAGCGACCGCGCGCGCGACGTGTTCCGGATGGTCGTCGAGGCTTATCTGGAGAGCGGCCATCCGGTCGGCTCGCGCACCATCTCGCGCACCTCCACGCTCAACCTCTCTCCCGCCTCGATCCGCAACGTCATGCAGGATCTGGAGGAATCGGGCCTGCTCGCGGCGCCGCACACCTCGGCCGGGCGGATTCCCACCGAAAGCGGGCTTCGCCTGTTCGTCGACGGCATCATGCAGGTCGCCGAGCCGCGCGCCGAGGACCGGGCGGCGATCGAGGCCTATCTGGACCGCGGCGGGCCGATCGAGGAGGCGATCAGCAACGCCACCGCCGCTTTGTCGGGCCTGTCCGCCTGCGCCGGCATCGTGCTGGTGCCGAAGGAGGAGCCGGTGCTGCGTCAGCTCGCCTTCGTGCCTTTGTCGGATCGCCAGGCGGTGGCGGTGGTGGTCGGCAGCGACGGCAGCGTCGAGAACCGGGTCGTCGACCTGCCGCCGGGCGTTACCGCTTCAACGCTCGCCGAGGTCGGCAATTATGTCAGCGCCCGCCTCTCCGGCCTGACCCTGAGCGAGGCGCAGGCGCGGCTCACTGGCGAGATCAGGGACGGTCGCGCCGCGCTCGACAAGACCGCGCGGGCGCTGGTCGAGCGCGGCCTCGCCATCTGGTCGGAGGACGGGTCGCGGCGGCCGGTGATGATCGTGCGCGGCCAGGCGAACCTGATCGACGAGCATGTCGCCGCCGATCTGGAGCGGGTCCGGCAATTGCTCGACGAGCTCGAGGGCAAGGAGGAGATCGCCCGCTTGCTCGACCAGGCCCGCGAAGGCGCCGCGATGAAGATTTTCATCGGATCGGAGAACGCCCTGTTCGCGTTGTCGGGGTCGTCGGTGATCGCGGCGCCCTATCGCGGCCATGACGGCAAGGTGGTCGGCGTGGTCGGCGTGATCGGCCCGACCCGGTTGAACTATGCGCGGGTGGTCCCCATGGTGGATTTCACCGCAAAAGCATTATCGAGATTGATGGGATGAACGAGGAAGAGACCAAGATCGAGCTGGAGGACGAGATCGACCTTTCGGGGGCGATGAACATCGACCGGCTGGGCGAGCTGGAAAAGGAGCTGGAGGAGGTGCGCCAGCACGTCCTCTACGCCCAGGCCGAGACCCAGAACGTGCGCCGCCGGCTGGAGCAGGAGAAGATCGCCGCCACCCAATATGCGGCCACCGCCTTCGCCCGCGACATGCTGAGCGTGAAGGACAATCTGGAGCGCGCCTTGTCCGCCATCCCCGAGGAGCTGCGCGGCGACGAGCGGATGAAGGGCCTGATCGCCGGCATCGAGGCGACCGGCCGCGAGGTCGACAGCGCTTTCCAGCGCCACGGCATCGCCCGCATCGAGGCGATGGGCAAGCCGCTCGACCCGCATCTGCACCAGGCGATGATGGAGGTTCCGTCGGATGAGGAGCCCGGCACCATCGTCCAGGAGATGCAGGCCGGCTACACGATCAAGGACCGCTTGTTGCGGCCGGCGCTGGTGGGAGTGGCAAAGAAGGGATGATCTTCGGGCCATCCGCCCAATCCCGTCATTCCCGCGAAAGCGGGAATCTCACTTTTCTTTCCGGCGGAGTCGCCAAGAGCGTCCGGCTCGTCGGGCGGTTCGATGGCTACAGCCGATTCAGCCGTTCCTGGATTTGCCCAAGCAGCGCGCTCAGCCACTCGCGTCCAGCTTCTGGATTAAAAGCCTCGATCGGCTGATGGTTTTTCCGAGCGTTGCAAGGCTTGCATGCAATAATCAAATTCTGAATCTCATCGCCGCCGCCAAGCTTGCTTGGCTCGGCGTGATCTATCGTCAGTTCCTCGTGACCGACCTTCTTCTTGCAGTAGAAACAGGTCCCACCATGCACTCGATGGGCTTCCCTGAGCGCTTTTTCCGCTCCGGCCGCAGGCGCGTTGGAGCCGGCGACCCAGTACAACGGTTTTTGATGATGATTTAGCGTCTTGAAGACGATCATCCGGTAGGGAACGTCCTCCAAGCAGGGCTTGGCGGCGTGGACCGGATTTTCCG
>Ga0207682_10000432_pt1 | contig 19371 bp, 16 predicted proteins | sample KBSM63metaG_FD_184332 | JGI IMG/M metagenome (GOLD analysis project Ga0207682, IMG submission 184332) | Miscanthus rhizosphere microbial communities from Kellogg Biological Station, Michigan, USA - KBS M6-3 metaG (SPAdes) (version 2) | ecosystem: Host-associated > Plants > Roots > Rhizosphere >... | reverse complement strand
TTATAGGGGCCGCCGAGGCCGGAAAGGACCGCGCTCGTGAAATCGACAGCCGGCGAGCTCGTCGTCAGCGTGATCGAATAGAGACCGGCGAGAGTGTTCGTGAAAACGACGGTTTCCAGGAACGTTGGCGAAGAAAGCGACGCCTGAGTAAAGCCGATCGTCGTCGTATCCGCCACCGTGGCCGGCCCGGAAACAACGGTCGTCGACGAGTCCACCGTCACTACTGCGCCTGCCGCCGAACCGACCGCAAGCGCGGTCGCACCGACCACGCCAAGTAGCAATTTAGGCATCCGACACCTCCGAATGGGGGCAGCCCCCTTGTATTCGACTCGCCGACCAAGCGGCGCGTATCCAGTTTATTAACTCATTTGGAGCGGAATCCGGTAACGCTTTTTTAACCCAGTTTGTCTCGTTTCGACACAAAAAGGGGAAGCGTGCTTTCCATGGCACGGTAGGGAGGACCGGAACTCCTCCCTAGAGCTTGGGCAAAGTCACTCCGCGCTGACCCATATATTTGCCAGCGCGGTCGGCGTAGCTGACCTCGCAGGGCTCGTTGCCCTGCAGGAAGAGGAACTGGCAGGCGCCCTCGTTGGCGTAAACCTTCGCGGGCAGTGGCGTGGTGTTCGAGAACTCCAGCGTCACATGGCCTTCCCAGCCCGGTTCGAGCGGGGTGACGTTCACTATGATGCCGCAGCGGGCATAGGTCGACTTGCCCAGGCAGATGACGAGCACGTCGCGCGGTACGCGGAAATATTCGATGGTGCGGGCGAGTGCGAAGCTGTTCGGCGGGATGATGCAGACGTCGGTCTGCCGGTCGACGAAGCTGTTCGACGCGAAGTCCTTCGGGTCGACCGTCGCCGAATCCACATTGGTGAAGATCTTGAACTCGTCCGCGACGCGGGCGTCATAGCCGTAGGAGCTAAGCCCGTAGCTGATGCAGCCCTCGCGCCGCTGCGCTTCCACGAACGGCTCGATCATGCCGTGCGACTGAGCCTGTTCGCGAATCCAGCGGTCGGAAAGAATGGCCATGGCTGTGTGGCGTAACGGCCACCATTTCGGCCTTCAATCTGCGGTCTCTTTTTTCTGTGGATGCGGCGGGGCTGTCAAATAAGCGAGTCCCGCCCAACCGGCTCCGCAAACCGCCCACATTCTATCCACAGGCGGCGGGCCCTGTGCTACTTTCGTTCTCGTTGGAGGGTGGCCGGAGACCGGCCAAGAAGAATCATGGCCGAAGTAATCCGTATCTCCGAGTCCGCCGAGCCGGCGGCTGCAGCGGCACTGCCGCAGAATGTCGAAGCGGAAGCCGCCCTTTTGGGCGCGCTGATGATCGACAATCGCCTGGTCGAAGACGTGCAGCTCAAGCTGAAGCCGCACCATTTCTTCGAACCGCTGCACGGGCGAATCTACGAGGCCATACTGAAGCTCACCGATCGCAACATGGTGGCGAATCCGGTGACGCTTCGGCCGACCTTCGAGGCCGACGAGGCGATGAAGGAGCTTGGCGGGCCCGCCTATATGGCGACGCTCACCGGCTCCGGAGCCGCGATCATCGGCGCGAAGGACTTCGCCCAGCAGGTCTACGATCTTGCCCTGCTTCGGGCGCTCATCGGTGTCGGGCGCGACTTGGTGGAGGGCGCGCTCGACACCAGTGAGGACGTGGCTCCTCTGGAACAGATCGAGCGGGCTGAAACCGAGCTCTACAAGGTTGCCGAAGAGGGCGGCGCGGAAGGCAAGGCGAAGAGCTTCGGCGACGCGACCAAGCTGGCCGTGCAGATGGCCGAAAAGGCTCTAAACAGCGGCGGGCATCTGTCCGGCATCACGACAGGACTGGAAGGCATAAACTCCAAGGTCGGTGGTCTTCACAAGTCCGACCTCGTGATCCTCGCCGGCCGGCCGGGCATGGGGAAGACCTCGCTAGCGACCAACATCGCTTTCGCCGCCGCGCAGCGCTTCGCCCGCGACATCGAGGACGGGATCGAACCGAACAAGTCGGCCGGTGCCCCCGTTGCCTTCTTCAGCCTCGAAATGTCGGCGGACCAGCTCGCCACCCGTATCCTTGCCGAGGAATCGGGGATCAGCTCCGAGAACCTCCGCATGGGAAAGATCAGCCAGCAGGAATTCCGCCAGCTCGCCCGCGCGGCAGCGGAGCTCGAAAGCCTGCCGCTCTACATCGACGACACGCCGGGCCTTACGATCGCCGCGCTGCGCACCCGCGCGAGGCGGTTGAAGCGGCAGAAGGGCATCGGCTGCGTCGTGGTCGACTACCTGCAGCTCCTGCAGGGCACGGGGCGCAGCGGAAATGACAACCGCGTCCAGGAAATCTCGGAAATCAGCCGCGGACTGAAGCAGCTCGCGAAGGAGCTGGAGCTGCCCGTGCTGGCCCTATCTCAGCTCAGCCGTGCCGTGGAGCAGCGCGAGGACAAGAGGCCGCAGCTCTCCGACCTTCGTGAATCGGGCTCCATCGAGCAGGATGCCGACATGGTCTGGTTCGTCTATCGGGGCGACTATTATCTCGCCGCGAAGAAGCCCGACGACGATCATCCGGACTTCGCGGCGTGGCATGAGGAGATGAACCGGATCTATGGGCGCGCCGACCTCATCGTCGCCAAGCAGCGCCATGGCGCCACCGGCACGGTCCGAATGAAGTTCGACAGCCGCATCACGAAGTTCAGCGACGCCGTCGACGACGCCTATCTGCCGGAGATTCGCAGCTAGCGCCTAAGGCCCGACATCCTCGCCTGCGTGCTCAACCTTCGCGCGCGGCGGCTTGCGGACATAGCCCAGCGCGTAAGCGACATCGTCGTCCCAGCCGTAGACGTCCTCGACGAAGCGGACCTTCCCATCGTCGAGGAAAGCGGTGCGGTACATGAGCCGCACGGGAACTTCGGACTTCATCTTCACGAAGCTCTCTTCGCCCTTGGTCAAAGCTTCCTGGAAGTCGATCAATATGCCGTCGTCATGCGCGAGCAACAGGGCGAAGCCGATCGCGTCCTGCACCCGCACGCAGCCATGGCTGCGGTGCCGCTTGGGCAGTCCGAACAAGGCCTTCGCCGCCGTATCGTGCAAGTAAATGGCCTGGTCGTTGCGCATGTCGAACTTGACCTGGCCGAGCGAGTTCTTCGGGCCGGGCAGCTGGACGAGGCGATCATCCCGCCACTCCATGCCCTGCTCCGCAAGATAGGCCGGGCTCTTCTCCTTCAGCTCGTCTTCGAGGATCGAATCCGGCACCCGCCAAATCGGATGCGCCACGAGCTGGAAGATGGGTGAGCCGAGCTGCGGAGTCTCCCAGTCCGGCTGGCCCACCACGACATTGCGGCGATCGCGAAGCGCTCCGTCCCGCCGATATTCCAAGAAGGCAGCGGCAGTGTTGACGTCGATGCGCGTCGCGGGCGTATCGCGGTCGAGCCATCGCAGCCGCTCCAGGTTCACCGCGATTTGCCGGGCCCGTTCGCCAGCTTCGGGCGAGCCCTGGCTGCCGTTGAGCTTCGCGTAGCGGGCGAACTCTCGCGACAGCAGACGATATTCGTCGGTCTGCGGGGCAAGCGATGCGAACCACTCCGTGAGCCTGTCATCGGCAAGAGCCTTGCTGAGCCCAGCGGCCGCATCCACCTTCGGCCGCTTCAGCGTATAGACTTCGCTGTTGACCTTCTTCGGGTCCGAGTAGCCCGTAGCGAGCGCGGAAGCATAGCGGAGCGCCGCCCTCGTCAGCGCGGCTTCCCGCTCATCGCCGTCCTTCGGGATCTCGCCTTTCAAGAACAGCTCGCGCTTCAACCCGTGCAGCGGAGCGCCATCGAGGATGTCGGCTAGCTGCTTCTCGGACTTGCCGTCCCAGGCAGGCTGCCACTGGCGCGCCTGGTAGAAGGCGCGGACGTCACTGCTCGCTTCGGCGCCGAGCGCCTTGGCATCGATCTGGTCGCTGAACAGGTTCCCGCAGGCCGACAAGGAAACGCTCAACAGGGCAAGGGCAACGGCCTTGCCGAGACAATCATGAACTCTCACGCCGGCAAGAACGCTACGGCTGTTGAAAGAGTTCAGTCTTCCTGCAGATTGGGATCAAGCAGGCCCTCGCCGATCGAGCCGCGAAGCGTGTCCGTCTCGCTGCTCGTCACCGGATAGGCGCAATAATCCGCGGCGTAATAGGCGCTCGGACGGTGATTTCCGGACATGCCGATCCCGCCGAAGGGGGCGGTCGAAGGCGCGCCGTTGGTCGGCTTGTTCCAGTTGATGACGCCTGCGCGGACGTTCGCCCAGAACTTGTCATATTGCTCCGGACTGCCGCCCAGCAGACTGGCGGCTAGGCCGAAGCGCGTGTTGTTGGCTTCGTCGATCGCAGCGTCGAAGTCCTTGACCCGGACTAACTGAAGCACCGGCCCGAACATCTCCTCGTCGGGCAGGTCCTTGGCGTCGGTCACATCGATCAGCGCGGGTGTCAGGAAGGGTTTGTCGTCTTTCGGCCGCTCGAGCCGCCGGATCGGACGGCCGCCCTTCATCATCAGTGTAACCCATTGCTCCTGCAGATGGTCGGCCGAGGCATTGTCGATGACGCAGCCCATGAACGGCTGCGGATGCGCGAACGGCTCCGCGACGATGATCCGATCCATGAGTTTCGTGATCTTTTCGACGAGAAGCTTTTCCTTTCCGTCCTCGACGATCAGCCGACGGGCGGCGGTGCAGCGCTGGCCGGCGGACAGGAAGGCAGACTGAACGATGACCGCCGCCGCCGCTTCCAGATCCTTCACGTTCCACGCAACGATCGGATTGTTGCCGCCAAGCTCGAGCGCGAGGATCTTGCCCGGCGTTTCCGCGAACTGCTTGTGCAGTGCGGACCCGGCGCGAGCGGACCCGGTGAACAGCAGCCCGTCGATACCCGGTTGGGACGCAAGCTCGCGACCTTCGTTCGGACCGCCGATTAGGAGACGGATCGCCCCTTCCGGAACGCCTGATTCCCGGTAGCATTCCACCAGGAACTCCCCGGTCGCGGGCGTCTTCTCCGAGGGTTTGAATACGATTGCATTGCCCGCGATCAGCGCGGGAACGATGTGCCCGTTGGGCAGATGCGCGGGGAAGTTGAACGGGCCGAGCACTGCCAGGACGCCGTGCGGCTTGTGGCGGACGGCGACCTTGCTGCCAAGCGCGGCCTCATGCTTCTTCTGCGGGGTCCGGTCGGCATAGGCTGCGACCGAAATCTCGACCTTGTTGACGACGGCGCCGACCTCGGTCTTCGTCTCCCACAGCGGTTTGCCGGTCTCGCGCGAAATGAGGTCGGCGAACTCGTCCGTCCGCTTGCGCACGACGTTGGCGAAGCGGCGCAGCGTCTCGATGCGATAGGCGATCGAATGCGACGCCCATTCCGGCCACGCGGCGCGCGCGATCGCAACCTCGGCGGCAGCGTCGCCGAGGTCGCCCGACCACAATTCTGCGCCGGTCGACGGCTCCGTCGACACCAGTTTTTCGGCCATTAACCGCGCCTCACCATGTTGTGCGGTTACGGTCAAGTTGCCGTTCGTTCGTCGGACATGGCCTCGCCCATACGACGTATCGCGGCGATTTTCCGTTCAAAAGGCCCCCAATCGTCATTTTCGGCGATGGCCGACCAGATGGATTCGACCTCCTCAATATGCATCGAGCAGGGATCCGAGTCCGACCAGTATGGGTGTTCGGGAGTCTCTCCACGTTCCTCGAGCGCAGATGCGAGCGAGCGGAAATGCTCAGAGCAATATCGCTCGGCGCCCGGGTCACGGCCTCCGCGCCAGTCGAAGAACAGCCGATCGATCTGCGCCTCGCGGGACTGAAGTGCCCTCAACAATGCGGCACCGAGGCTGCGATCGGTTTCGGGACCTTGCTCGGACACACCGAGCCGCCGCAGCAGGGCGGCCACTAGCTCGTCCTCGAACCGGCCGGACCAGCCCGCCAGCATTTCGGACAAAGGTGGCGCCTCGGCGGCCAGCGACATGCAGCCGGCCAATTGAGCGAGGTCCCAGTGGATGGCCTCCGGCTGTCGGCCGAAGGAATAGAGCCCGTAATGGTCGAAATAAGCCGCCGTGAAATCCGGATCCCAATCCGGAGTGAACCGCCAAGGACCGTAGTCGAAGCTTTCGCCGGTGACGTTGATATTGTCGCTGTTCAGAACGCCATGCACGAAGCCGGCGGCCATATAGCTCGCCGCTAGCCTGGCGGTCCGGGCGGCGACCAGGTCGAACAGCCGCAAGGCATTCTCAGCCGGGTCCTCCGCGGCCGGCTCGCCGTACAGGTTCGAGATGCAGTAGCGGACCAGCGCGTTCAGATTTTCCACCTCGCCGTAGAAAGCGAGCCGCTGGAACGTGCCGATGCGGATGTGGCCGTGACTGAGCCTGGTCAGGACTGACGAGCGGGTGGGGGATGGTTCATCGCCGCGAACCAGATCCTCGCCCGTTTCGAACAAGGCGAATGTCTTGGACGTGTTGACTCCCAGCGCCTCGAGCATCTCCGTTGCGAGAACCTCGCGAACGCCGCCTTTGAGCGTCAGCCGGCCGTCCGCGGTCCGGCTGTAGGGCGTCTGGCCCGAACCCTTCGTTCCAAGATCGAGCAGGCGATCGCGTTCGTCCCGAAGCTGTGCGTAGGTAAAGCCTCGTCCGTCCCCGATTTCCGGATTGTACACGCGGAATTGGTGTCCGTGGTACCTAAGGGCCAGCGGCTGTTGCAGGTTCTCCGGTAAGGGAGCGAAGCGGCAGAAATGCGCGGCCCATTGTTCGTCGATGAGATCGCCCAAGCCGACCTGTTCCGCCCAGCGCCGGTTGAGGAAGCGCGGAGTGCAGGACGGAAAAGACGCAGGCTCGACGGTGTCGTAGAAGGCATCGCCGAGTTCGAGGATGCGGGGGTCGGGTCGGTACGCTGAAGTCACGGGCAGCCCAAAGCTGGTGATGGGTTTACGGTTCCGCTAGGCCATCGGCCATGGGAAGCAAGGGCGACGGGGTGGTGGCCGAACTCAGGACCTGGGGCCTGACGCTGCCGGGCGCGCACGGCAAGGCGCCCTGGCCGGAGCACGACGATCTCGCCGTGAAGGACAAGACCTTCGCTTATCTGCCGGCAAAGGGCAGGCCCTTTAGCCTGTCCTGCAAGCTGCCCTACACAGGATATGAAGCTCTCCAGTTGCCCTACGCGGAGCCGACCGGCTACGGCTTGGGAAAGAGCGGTTGGGTGAGCTTCAACCCGGGGGAGGACCATATTCCAGACATCGAGCAGCTGAAGGCCTGGGTCGAGGAGAGCTACCGTGCCCAGGCCCCGCGCAAGTTGGTGAAAGAGCTCGATGAGCGCGGATGAGGCTGACGTGTCCGGCGTAACCTGGGAAGAGTGTTACTGGACAAGCCGCGATGGGCTGAAGCTCCACTATCGGGACTATGCCGGCCGAACCGACCGGCCGCCCTTGCTGATGCTTCACGGCCTCACGCGGAACTCGCGCGACTTCGAGAATGTCGCGGCGCGCTACGCCGGCGACTGGCGCGTAATCGCCGTCGACTTCCGCGGGCGTGGACAAAGCGAACGCGATCCGAACTCGGCGCGATACCTGCCCGCAGTCTACGCAGGCGACGTGGTCCAGCTTCTCGACGAGCTGGGCATCGCAGAAGCCGTTTTCCTGGGGACGTCGCTCGGCGGGCTGGTGACGATGATCGTCGCAGCGGTTGCGTCGGATCGGATTGCCGGGGTCATGCTCAACGACGTCGGGCCGGAGCTGGACCTGAGCGGCATCGACCGCATCAAGACCTATGTCGGCAAGCCTGTCGTCTACCGCGACTGGGACGATGCGGCGGACGCGCTCCAGCAGCGTACCGGCGACGTGCATCCTGATTACGGCCGGGCGGAATGGCTCCGTTTCGCGAAGCGCATCTGCCGGGAGACCGACCAAGGGGTCGAGTTCGACTATGACATGGCAATCGCCGACCCGTTCAATGCCGGGAACACGGGCGAAGTGCCCGACGCCTGGCCCTACTACCGCGCCCTTGCCGGTCGGCCGATCCTTGTGCTGCGCGGCGGGACCAGCGATCTTCTGAGCGACTCGGCTGCCCGGCGCATGGCGACCGAGATACCGGACGTCGAAGTCGTTACCGTGCCGCGTGTCGGACATGCACCCGACCTCGACGAGCCCGAGGCGGCCGAGGCTATCGACCGCCTGCTGGAGCGCGTGCTTAAACGGTAATCCGCTTCAGCTTGGCCAGCGCCGCGCTGTCGCCTTCCTCCGGCGCGATCGTTCCGCTGAACTCGCCCCTCCCGTCGAACAGCAGCACGGTCGACGTATGATCGACCGAATAGCCGCCGTTGGAATCGGGCACCTTCTGCGAGAAGATCCCGAACTGCTTCTTCACCTGATCGATCTGCGCGGGCGAGCCGGTCAGGCCTGTCACCGGACTGTTGAATAGCTCCGCATATTTGCCGACTTCGGAAGGACCGTCGCGTTCCGGATCGACCGTCACGAACAGGATCTCGAACGGCCGGTCACCGGCGCCGAGCTGCTGCCGAAGTCGGACCATGCGAGCCAGGGTGGTCGGGCAGACGTCGGGGCAATGGGTGAAGCCGAAGAAGATGGCGTAGGGCTTGCCTCCGAGCGACACGCTTGAGAACGGCTTGCCGTCGGATCCGGTCAGTGTGAACGGCCCGCCGACGCTGCTGATTGTCATCGGCTGCTGCTGCGTCGGAGTCTGCTGCGCGGGGCGCAGCATCAGGAAGGCGAGCGCGGCCATCGCGAGCGCGACCAGAACCCACAGGACGATCCGCACACGCTGCATGGTCAGCGCCCTCCCGCGCCGACAGAAACGTCAATGTCGCGCGGGCCCGATTTCTCGAATTGGAGACGAAGCTTCACCACGTCGTTCGTGTGAAGCGGGCCGCCAAGCCCGGTGATCATGACATGCGTTCCTCCGGGTTTGAGCTGCACTGCCGTCCCGGCTGGAAGGGCGAGGCCGGCGCCCATGTGGCGCATGCGCGAAATCCCGCCCGAACTACCGCTCGCGTGAAGCATCGCCTTTGCCGGAGCCGCCGCCTCGACGCTGATGAGCCGGTCGTCGCCGGATCCGCGATTGTCGATGGTCATATAGGCTGCGGTCTCGGTTTGGCCGAGCACCGTTTCGCGCGCCCACGCGTCGCTGATCTGAAGGTCGGGCGGGCCGCTCTTGCTGCAGGAGGCGAGCAACAGGGCGGCCAGAAGGACTCGTTTCACGCGGGCTCCCTAGAGGCGGTCCGGCCGCGCTTCAACCGGGGGGCTTACGGCCGGCTGTAGGGGATGAAAGCGCCCAATTGGCAGGTCGCCCCCGGAATCCTGCTGACCGGATCGAAGGAGCGGATGAGGTCGCCTTCACAATATTGGGTTCCCAGCGGCTCGGTGACGAGCACGTCCCACTGGCCGATGCCGCCGCAATTGTCCTTCAGCTGATTGATCCAGACCCATTTTCCGCGGCGGAGAATCAAAGTGTTCCGATTGACCGACCTGAAACCCTCGCTCTGGGTCGTGCCGACGCAGCGTTCCGGAGCGCCGGCGACCAGTCCGGCGATTTCCGCGATGGGCGCATTGTTCGGGGCGGGAGGCGGCGGCGCCCCGCAGCCGGCAAGGGCCAAGACGAAGCAGATGATGACGAACCTCATGACGAGTTCCTCTAAGCCGCATTGCGACCTACCGAAACGCCCATTAACGCGCGCTGAGGAAGCGGAGGACATGGTGCGCGGCGATCAACCAGTACGCAAAGTGACTATCGTTGGCGGAGGCACCGCCGGCTGGATGACAGCCGCCGTGCTTTCGCAATGGCTGAGCCAGGTCGAGATTACCCTGGTCGAGTCCGAAGAAATTGGGACCATCGGGGTCGGCGAGGCGACGATCCCGCACATCCGCAACTACCTCGCGCTCGCCGGGATCGACGCGCTGAAAATGATCAGCGAGACCAAGGCGACGTTCAAGCTGGGCATCCAGTTCGTCGACTGGGGCGCGCCGGGCGAGAGCTATATCCACGGCTTTGGCAAGATCGGGCGCGACATGCTTTGGCTGCATCCGCATCAGCTGTGGCTGGCGGCGCGCGAGCGTTCACCCAGTTCGGTGAAGCCCTTCGATCATTATTCGATCGCCGGCGCGGCGGCGCTCCGCAACCGGTTCGCCTTTCCGGACAAGCGCAATCCTAATTCGCCAATCGCCGATCTCGAATATGCCTATCATTTCGACGCGTCGTTGTTCGCCCGCTTCCTTCGTGCCGAGAGTGAGGCGCGCGGAGTAATGCGTGTCGAAGGTCGCATCGTGGAGACTCTCCAAGACTCGGAGACGGGATTCGTCACAGGCGTTCGGCTGCAGGACGGTCGCGAACTGGACGGCGATCTCTTCGTCGACTGCTCGGGTATGCGTGCGCTGCTCATCGGCGACGCTGTCGGCGTCGGCTACGAACATTGGAACAAGTGGCTGATCTGCGACCGCGCACTTGCCGTTCCATGCGAGAGCGTCTCGCCGCTCACCCCTTACGTGCGGTGCACGACGCGTTCGGCGGGTTGGCAATGGCGCATCCCGCTGCAGCACAGGATCGGCAATGGCTATGTCTATTCTTCGGATTTCGTCAGCGACGACGAAGCAGCGGCAACGTTGTTGTCCAGTCTGGACGCCGCGCCTCTCGCCGACCCGCGCTCTGTTCGCTTCGCTCCGGGGGTGCGCGCAAAGGCTTGGGAGAAAAATGTCGTCTCGATTGGACTTTCGTCAGGATTCCTGGAGCCGCTAGAATCGACGAGCATCCACCTGATTCAGACCGGCATCCACAGGCTCCTGGCTCTGTTCCCCGCGACCGGGTTCTCGCAGCCGGATATCAACGAATATAATCGCCAAGCGCGGTTCGAATTCGAAGACGTCCGAGATTTCATTATCGCGCATTACAACGTGACGCGGCGTTCGGGAGAGCCCTTCTGGGACTACGTCCGGACGATGGACGTGCCGGATACACTCAGCGAACGATACGAGCTGTTCCGCTCGTCGGGCCGGTTCTTCAAGCATGGCGCGGCCGAACTCTTCGCCGAGGAGAGTTGGGTGCAGGTGCTGCTCGGACAGGGTTTCGAGGCGAAGGCCGACCCCGTCGCGCAGTTCGTCCCCACAGAGGAGATTGTCGGATTCCTCAACGACATGGCGGAGATCATCGCCGAGGTCGCGGAATCGTTGCCCGACCATGGAGACTTCGTCTCGCGCCTGCCATCGAGCACTCCAAAGGCGCAGGAGGCGGTGGCGACGTCCACGCTGATGCACAACCTCGCCGAGGTGCATCGCTAGTTGGTCGCGGTGGACTCGTGTCCTGAAAAGCACAACTGTTGCGCCGCGTTTCCGGAGGGCGCGAGGCGCAATTGACTTAGCTCGTTGGAAGAGCTTTTCTTGGCATAAGAGTCAAATGACCGACACATTTCTGTAACCGGTTACACGCCAGGGGAGAGGGCCAGTGAGCACGTTCGAGAGCAAGCGTCAGCTTGCCAATGGGATTTCCGCGTTTGCAGTCGCAGCGGCACTCATGGTCGCTTCGCCCGCCTATGCGCAGACGCAGACCGCGACTTTGCAGGGGCGAGTCGAAGGCGCATCTGCCGGGACGCAGGTGGTCGCGACCGACAACAATACCGGTCGGCGAGTGACGGGAACGGTCGACGCAACCGGAAACTACACCATACTCGGCCTCACGCCGGGCACATATACAATCAGCGTTGAAGGACGTGATGCGCAGCAGACGACGTTGCTGGTCGGCCAGACCGCGGTCGTTGACTTCGTGCCGCCGAGCGCGGCGGGCACTGGGGGCGCCGTCGTTGTCACCGGCCGTCGCCTCCGTGAGGTCCGTACTCAGACCGTTTCTACTAACATCACGCCAGCGCAGATCGAGAACCTGCCGCAGAACAAGCGCAACTTCCTGAGCTTCGCAGCCCTCGCGCCGGGCGTACAGGTGACCGCGGGTGAAAACGCCCAGGTGCAGGCGGGCGGCATCGCGTCCCAGTTCGTCAACGTCTTCCTGGACGGAATGAGCTTCAAGAACCCGATCAATCACGGCGGCGTGTTCGGGCAGAATTTCGGCCTGGGTAACCCGTTCCCGCAGGTCGCGGTCCAGGAATATGTCGTCGAGACACAGAACTTCGGAGCGGAGACTGGTCAGGCCGGTTCGGCGGTCATCAGCGCCATCACGAAGACTGGCGGCAACGAATTCCACGGCTCGGCCTTTGCGGAATTCCAGCCGAAAGACTGGGTCGAGCAGCCGCACTTCGACAGGAAGGCAAACAGGCCGAAGCCCGACTACAGGCGTTGGCAATATGGCGCGGAACTCGGCGGTCCGATCCTTCCGGGCAAGCTGCATTTCTATGTTGCGGCAGAGCGGACTGACCAGCTCCGCCCGAGCACTGCGGGCCGGGTCAATCCGGCGCTGTTCCCCGCCAATCTGGTTGCGGAGACCAACGTCTCGCACAACATGGATTTCAAGCAGGGCCTCTATTTCGGCAAGCTCACGGCCTATGTGACCGACGAAGACACGGTCAACGTGATGGGCTACCTCCGCCGCGAGGATAACCTGGGCGATATCGCGGACATTGCGACTCCCAGCCATGGCCGCAGGATCCGGACCGACCAGGACCGCTTCCAGGCGCAGTGGCGGCACAATGCCGGCGATTTTCTCAACCAGCTGAACATCGCCTATGACAAGGCGACGCAGGACACGCCGAGCGTCGGCAGCGGGCCGGAACTCGTCCTCCTGAACAGCACCAATGCCCCGTTCTCTGAGGGCATCCTGTCAGGCGCCCATTTCTTCGAGCAGGCCGACAATCAGAAGAGCTGGACCATCAAGGATGATGCCACCCTGCGGATGGGCGAGCACACAATGAAGTTCGGCGGCCAGCTGGTGTTCCTCGATCTCAGCCGCTCGGTCGTGGATGCGTTCAACGGCCGCTATTTTTTCCGTAATCCGGGCAATGTCCCCAATTTCGACTTCGACACTGCCCCGGCTGCGCAGGCGCGGGTCAACGTCCAACCGTCGGCAACGGTGAATGCCAAGGACACCCAGGTCGGTCTTTATGTTCAGGACGAGTGGAAGCCCGACAATCACTGGACGATCAACCTGGGTCTTCGCTGGGACTTCGAATCGAACGCCAACAACAATGATTATGAGACCCCGACTGCGATCGCCAACGCGCTCCGCAGCTATCCGGGCTGGGCGGCTCGCGGTATTGATCCTGAGGATTACATCTCGGACGGCGACAATCGTGACCCATTCTATGGCGCGTTCCAGCCGCGTCTCGGCGTCGCTTATGACGTTCATGGCGATCGCGACCTTGTCTTCTTCGGTGGTGCCGGCCGCTACTATGACCGTCAGCTGTTCATTCAGGGCGTGCTCGAGGAACTGACCAACTCGAACCGTCAGGTTGATATTTTCTTCTGCCCGAATGGTGGACCGGCACAGGGCACCGGAACTGGAATCGGCGTGCTGAACTGCGCCCAGTGGACCGAGGCCTTGCGCGACCCCAACAACCTGCGGGCGTTTGCACAGAATTCGGCGAATGCGGCGGGTTTGTCGGGCGGCTCCGTGTGGGTCCTGAACAACAAGTCGAAGATGCCCTATTCGGACCAGTTCAACCTGGGCGTCCGCAAGCGCTTCGGCGACATCCAGACGTCGCTGACCTTCTCCCACATCCGTTCGCACAACATCCAGATGTTCGTCCGCGCGAACTTCATGGAGAACGGCTGGTACACGCGGTTCGTGACGCGTGATGGCGCCGGCAACGTGATCGGCTGCACCGACGGTGGCGACGCCTGGATTTGGGACAATGTTTCCGGAAGCCTGACCAACGCCAACGGCTCACCGGTCGCGACGAGCATCTGTGCGGCCCAGAACGGCCAGCTCCCCGGATTCTCGGGCAAGCTCAATCGCGGCAGGAGCAACGGCAAGGCGAACTATAACGCCATCTACATCACCGCTGAGAAGCCATTCACCGATCAATCGACCTGGGGCTTCACTACGTCGCTCACGCTGCAGCGGGCACGCAGCAATGTGGCGCAGGAGCTCAACAGCGACGAGTTCTACAACGGCACGTCGCTGGATGTTTACGGCTGGAATAATGTGAACGGCGTTCCCAAGTGGAACTGGGTCACGTCAGCCAGCTATCGGGCGCCGCACGACTTCGTGTTCTCTGGCTTGCTGACCCTCAACTCCGGTCCGGCGTTCGGTCACATCCAGGCGCCGTGGAATTCGTCGATCAACTTCCCGGATCGCTCGGGCGGCGGATCGGACGTCATCAAGGCGAACCTAGGCGGCGTCTACTGGCCGAAGAAGACAATCGGCTATAAGCGCCTCGACCTTCGCGTTGCGAAGACGTTCAGGATGCCTTGGGGCCACGAGCTGACCGCCGACTTCGAGGTGTTCAACGCGTTCAACTGGCTGAACCGCAACTATCCGTCGTGGGATGCCGGCGGTGGCGACAATCCGCCGCGGGTTTTCGACCAGCAGGTCGGGGCCGATTCGCGCGCATTCCAGGCGGGACTGCGTTACAAGTTCTGATCGAGTACAAGGACATCGGGAGGGGGACGGCAATGTCTCCCTCCTTTTCTTTTCTGGACGGACGAGTTGAGACCTGAGCTTCGGCGGTTCGGACAAACCGAAAGTCCCGTGGTGGTCGTCGACGAATTCAGCGGCGATCCGGAACGCGCGGCGCGCGTTGCAGAAGCGCTCGCGCCTTTCCCTGACGAGAAGGCAAGCTACTACCCGGGTGTCCGGCGGATGATCGGACGGGGAGACTCGGACGCATATCAATATGTCGAAGAGATTTGTGAGCGCGCCGCCCAGTTCATTGCCGGTGCGTTCGATGTTGATGGCTTCGACCTTCTTCGATCGAGCTTCTCAATGGTGAGCCGGAAGCCGTCGGACCTGTCGGATCCGCAGCGCGCGCCTCACTTCGATTCAACCGACCAGAAATATTACGCGCTGCTGCACTATCTTCGAGTGCCCGCAGGCACCGGCACCGCCTTTTTCCGCCAACGTTCGACCGGCATCGAGCGCGTGAATGAAGCCAACGTCGATCAGTTCGTCCGCACCGCACAGGCGGACGCTGCGCTACTTCCGCCGGACTCAGGCTACATCCGCGGGTCGAACCAATTCTTCGAGCAGATCGGAGCAGTCGAAGGCATCGTCGACAGGATCGTCATCTATCAGGGCAGCCTTCTGCATTCCGGCATCATCCCCCCCGGGATGAATTTCAGCGCGGACCCGCGCGAGGGCCGCTTGACCGCCAATATTTTCGTGCGTGGACATTGAGGGAAATCGATCATGCGTAGGTTCGGGCTGTTGCTTGCGTCGGGTGCAGCGCTGTTGGGCAGCTCCGCCGTCCACGCGGAGAAGCGGACGTACATCAATCCGGTCGACGTGGATTACCGCTACAATTGGGAGCAGACGAACCGCGGCGTCAGCTATCGCACCGGCGCTGATCCCGTGATCGTCCGGCACAAGGACGCATATTATCTCTTCCAGACGCTGGCCGACGGGTACTGGCGTTCAACCAACCTGATCGACTGGACCTTCATCACGCCGTCGCGCTGGCCGTTCGGCGGCATCGTCGCCCCCGCGGCGGTTTCGGACGGTGACCGGCTCATCCTCTGGCCCTCGATGTCGTTCACGCGCCCCGGTTCGATTCTGGTTTCGACCGCTCCAGAGACGGGCAAGCTCGACTTTCTTGTCCGCTCGATGCCGGAACTCCCTGGCGCCGTGGACGACAGGGACCTCGCGAAGATGAAGCCGAACGAGATCCCGCCAGGGCCCTGGGATCCGGGCGTGCTGAAAGACGATGACGGCCGCTGGTACCTCTATTGGGGCAGCTCCAACGTCTTTCCGATCTACGGCATCGAAATCGCGTTCGAAGACGGCAAGCTGATCTACAAGGGCGAGGCGAAGAAGCTCTTCAACCTGCAGCCGGAGAAGCACGGCTGGGAGCGCTTCGGGCAAGACCACAACGGGCTCCTCGCCAACGGCCAGCCGACCAAGCCTTATGTCGAAGGCGCCTGGGTCACCAAGCACAACGGCAAATATTATCTCCAGTACGGGGCGCCCGGCACGGAGTTCAACGTGTACGGCAACGGCACCTATGTGTCCGACAAGCCGCTGGGGCCGTTCGAATATGCCGACTACAACCCGATCGCCTACAAGCCCGGCGGGTTTGTAGAAGGCGCGGGCCATGGCTCCACCTTCCAGGACGTGCACGGAAACTATTGGAACACCGGCACTCCGTGGATCGGCTACAACTGGACGTTCGAACGCCGCATCAACATGTTCCCGGCGAAGTTCGAAGCGGACGGCCAGATGTGGGCAACGTCGCGCTTCCAGGACTTCCCGCAATACATGCCGAGCAAGAAGGTCGACGACATCAACAGTCTGTTCACGGGCTGGATGCTTCTGTCTTATCGCAAGCCCGCGACGGCTTCATCGACGATGGGCGAGTTCACGACCGACCGCGTCACTGACGAAGATCCGCGCACCTTCTGGGTTGCCGCGCAAAACAAGGCGGGCGAGACGCTGACCGTCGATCTGGGCGCGCAGAAGACCGTGCGGGCGCTGCAGGTAAATTACGCCGACTATAAATCAGGCCGGTTCGCCGACTCACCGGACATCTACACCGAGTTCGAGCTGCAGCATTCGACCGACGGTCAGACCTGGCAGCCTCTGGCGAAGCCCGACGCTCCCCGGCGAGATCGCCCGAACGCTTACATCGAGCTGGACCAGCCGGTCCGCACGCGCTTCATCCGCTACGTCCACGGCCATGTCGGCGGGGCCAATCTGGCGATCAGCGATTTGCGCGTGTTCGGTAAGGCCGACGGCCGTGCGCCGCCCGCCCCGGGGAAAGTGGTAGGCCAACGTCATCAGGACCAGCGCGATTCCACCATTCGCTGGGGCAGGGTCCCGGGCGCGGTCGGCTACAATATCCGTTTCGGAACGCGCGCCGATCGCCTGACCCATACGTATCAGCTCTGGGCGGACGAGCTCGGCAACGGGGCGACCCTGCAAAAGGATCTTCGCTCGCTGAACGTCGGCGTGCCCTATTGGGTCGCGGTCGAGGCGTTCAACGAGACGGGCGTGTCGAAGCTCAGCCGGACCGTCCCGATCCGCTGATCAGCCCAGCCAGCCTCCGGTAAAGCCGGCGCGCTTCAGCCCGCGCCGGATGGCCGGGACCTGGCGCATGTAGCGCCAGACGAAATCGTCGCGATGGTTCGCTGCCTGCAGAAGGATCGGCCCCTGGTCGATGCCGAGATAATCGTTCGCGACCCAGCCCTGAGCGGCGTCGACGGTCCCGGTCTCCGAACGGACGTCCAGGTAAGTGTAGCTCGGGTTGAAGCTGTCGAGGAAGCCGTATTCCTTGAAGATGCGCGAGCCGTGGTCGGCCAGCAGCGCTTCGGCCGCGGGGAGGACGATCTCGGGCGCGAAAGGCAGCGAACCGAGCGCTGCTGTCGGCGCCAAGGTTCCGTCGTCGCGCTCATCGGGCTCGCCCAACGGTCCGCGTGCGGCGTAGCCGAAGAAGGTTCGCTGCTCGCCCTTGAACGGCACGGTTCGTCCGCCCGGTCCGTCGCATGCCGTGAGGCCCCAGATGCGGTCAGAATAGCCGTTCCAGCGCATCGGGTTGGCGGCGCAATAGGCGCGGTTCGCGTAGGTCGCTCGGCGGCTGTTCTCGAAATAGTCGAACCCGGCCTTCCGCATCGGCGCGTCGAGAATGCCGCGGAAGTCGATGAACAACTGGCTGTATTGGTGACCGAACAAGGGCGCGAAGGCCAGGCGGCGCGTGGCTCCCTCGCCTCGCCAGAAGCGCGGGTAGGGCGCAATCCAATGCTCCCACAGGTCAGCCGGGCCCGCATGCACCGGCGCTCCCAGCGCCAGAATGTTGGCCATCATCCCCTCGTTGTAGCCGACCCAGTTGGCGGCGATCAGGCCGGTCTCCGGATGCCAGCCCATGGAGATCGGCTTGCGGCCGTCGGCGCGGAAGAAATTCCAGTCGGCGCGCTCATAGATTGCGTTCGCAAGCCGCCGGATTTCGCTCTCGGCCACATCGTGCCGGTCGAAATACTGCCCCGCGAACAGGATGCCGAGCAGGAGGATGGTCGTGTCGATGCTCGACAGCTCGACCGTGCGATGGCGAAGGCCCGTCTGCATGTCGAGGAAGTGATAGAAGAAGCCCTTGTGCCCCGCCGTGCCCGTCGGCTCCGGACCCTGCGGCGCGTTCCAGAAGAAGCGCAGCGTCGTAAGAGTCAGCTCGCGTGCCTCGGCCCGCGAGCACCAGCCGCGCTCCACGCCCACGGCATAAGAAGGAAGGGCGAAGCCGACGGCCGCGATGCTGCAGAAGGCCGGCGTCGGCCAGCGGTCGGGGACCAGTCCGTTCTTCCGGTTCACTGTTTCCCAGAAGAAGCGGAAGGTCCTCTTCTCAATGTCCTCGTAGAAGGCCGGAAGGGTGCGGCCGATCGAAGGATATTGGACGGAGGTACAGGCAGGGATCGCGCTTCCGGCAATCAGCAGCGAGGAATTTCTAAGAAGCGAACGGCGGTCGAGTGAGATCAACGGGCAGAAGCCTTCGGGTCGGTGGTTGAACGGATCACGAGCTCGGGCATGTGAAGTTCCTGCCCATTGGTGTCTTCCTCGCCGGACAGCATGGAAACGAGGCGATTGAGCGCTCGTTCGCCAAGCTCGGCGATGCGGACGCGAACGGTGGTGAGGCCAAGGTGCCTTGCGAGCGGAACGTCGTCGAACCCGACGACGGCGACGTCCTCGGGAACGCGAATACCGGCCTGCCGAAGCGCCTGGAGGACGCCTATGGCCATCATGTCGTTGGCCGCGAACACTGCGTCGAATTCCTGGCCGGATTGCAGCAGTGCCTCGATGGCCGCTTCGCCCGATTGCTCGCTGAAGTCACCCTGCACCAGCGCGACCGAGACGCCATTCCGACCCTGGAGCGCGCTGCGGAATGCATCCGCGCGCTCCTGCGCCTCGATGTTGCCGGCGGCGCCGGCGATGTGCACGATCCGCTTGCGGCCGAGCGCCACCAGATGCTCCGCGACGGCGCGCGCTCCCTCATCACACTGGGTTGACCATGACGAAGCCAAAGTCTTCTTCCGGCGTCCGCCTCGGCACCCTCGCGCTCGCCGCGCAGATGCTGATCGCGGCCTGCATTCCTTCCGCCTTCGCCCAGGACGTGCTGCGGCGCGGCGAGCCGATCACGCTGAACTTCAGCAACGCCGAGATCGAGTCGGTGGCGCGCACCATGGCCGTCGTGACCGGGCGCGACGTGGTGGTCGACCCGCGCGTCAAGGGCACCATCACCCTGCAGACCGACCGCCCCATCGAGCCGGCCGCGGCCTTCAACCAGTTCGCCGCCGCGCTGCGGCTGCAGGGC
>Ga0207682_10000431_pt1 | contig 19383 bp, 13 predicted proteins | sample KBSM63metaG_FD_184332 | JGI IMG/M metagenome (GOLD analysis project Ga0207682, IMG submission 184332) | Miscanthus rhizosphere microbial communities from Kellogg Biological Station, Michigan, USA - KBS M6-3 metaG (SPAdes) (version 2) | ecosystem: Host-associated > Plants > Roots > Rhizosphere >... | reverse complement strand
GGGGGAAGGTCTTTCCTGTCACAGTCGAACGCGCATCCATCCACGCCGAATACGCGGACGGAACGATCACCGGTGGTGAAGTCGAAGTCGATGCCGGCCAGGCGCGAGGTCATGAAGTCAGGCGAATCTGGCTCGAGCCTGCTGTGTCCATTCATCCGGTTGTCGCGGACGCAATTCGCTCCTTCGACGCCGTGATCATCGGGCCTGGCAGCTTCTTCACCAGCCTCATGCCTCCGCTGCTGGTGCGTGGGGTCAAAGAAGCGTTGGCCGAGATGCACGGCCCGATCATTCTGATCTCCAATCTGCTTTCCGAGGGGGGTGGCATGGATCGCTTCACGGCGGCCGATGCCGCAGCCTGGGTGTCGCGCACGATCGATCGCCCCGTTGACGTAGTCATCGCCAACACCAGCAAGCCTTCGGTTGAGACGCTGGCCAGATACGCCGCTGAAGGCAAGCTGCCCCTGGAGCTCGGTGATCTGGATCCGTCCATCGAGACCGTCGCCGGGGCGTTCTGGAACACCGACATCGCTCGACACGATCGCCGCCGTCTCTCGTTTGCTGTGTGGTCCGTATTGAGCGCCAGACTGCTACAGGAGAAAGCAGAAGCCGCTCAGCCGGTCCGGCGCGTCTAGAACGACAACTCCCAAGCCCCAACTCCCAACTCCCAAAACACCGGGGGAATTGGGAATTGAGAGTTGGAAGTTGATCCCTTGTGATGCGTGCTAGTCGGGCAGCGCGAACGCGATGATGTTCGATCCCGAAGCGATGGCGACGTACTGTTTGTTGTCGAACATATACGTCATCGGCGAGGCTTTCCAGAGTTGGCTCGTCTGAAAACTCCACAACGGCTTTCCATTCGTGGCATCGGCGGCCATCATCGCCCCGCTGTCCTCACCGAAGAAGACCGTTCCGCCGGCAGTCGAGAGCACGCCGCCCCATGAGTTGACCGCGCCTGACTGCGGAAGCTCCCACGCCGCCTTGCCGGTGTGAATGTCGATCGCCCGCAGCACTCGCTGCGCCGGCTCATTCGGCGCCTGTCCAAACGATCCGCCCATGAACCCTTTGCCCGCCTCCCATTCCATCGGCGTGCGGGTGAACACACCACACTTGTCGTTGGTTTGAACGTAGTAGAGGCCCGTCATCGGATTGAACGAGGCGGAGTACCAGTTCGAGGCGCCATCGAGAGAGGGACAGACGCGTTTCCCTTCGAGCGATGGATCCATGTTGGGCACTTTCACAGGGCGTCCGCGGCTGTCGAGTCCCGTGGCCCACGTCAGGTTCTTCACATACTGCGTCCCGAACAGGAACGTCCCGTTGGCGCGATCCAGCACGTAGAAGAATCCGTTTCGGTTTGCCTGGACGAGTAATTTACGAGGCTGGCCCTGCCAGGTGGCGTCCACCAGCGCGAGCGGTTCCTCCGCGTCGTAATCCCAGACGTCGTGGGGCGTGAACTGGAAGTGCCACTTCAGGGTGCCGGTTTTCGCATCGAGTGCCACGACCGAGTCGGTGTAGAGGTTGTCGCCGAGGCGATCGTCGCCAATGAGATCGGGCCCGGGATTCCCGACCGGCCAGTAGACCATGTCCAGTTGCGGATCGTAGGCGCCGGTCATCCACGTCGTGCCGCCCGGATGCGCGATTCCCTTGCCCTGCCAGGTGTCGGACCCCGGCTCTCCTGGAGCCGGTACGGTCCAGAACCGCCAGACTTCCTTGCCGGTGGCCTGATCGAAGGCAGCCACGAATCCGCGCACGCCTTCATCGCCGCCTGATGTGCCGGTGACGACCAGATTGCCTACGGGAAGCGGGGCGCCGGTGGCGTTGTAGTTCTGATGCCAGTCCGCCATCTCGCTTTCCCACAAGAGCGATCCAGTGTGCCGGTTGAGCGCGATGATGTGCGCATGGTCGGTAACCATGAACACGCGCTCGCCGGCGACACCGACGCCGCGATTGACGCCGCCGGCGGCGTTGCCGATGAGACCCTTGGTTCGCGGACGCTGATAGTGCCAGATTTCACGGCCGCTGCCTGCGTCGAGCGCGTAACACTCGTTCGCGCTGGTCACGTACATCACGCCGCCGACCACGACCGGCGTCACCTGGAGCCGCGCGCTGTTCAGGCTGTAGATCCACCTCGGGGCGAGCTTGCCGACGTTGCTTCGATTGATCTGCGCGAGCTGACTGTAGCGGCTGCCGTTCGCGCCGCCGTTGTAGCTTGGCCAATCCGATTGAGATGTGACTTGCCGATGGCCTGACGCGCCGCTGCGGAACAAGCGAAGCTTTCCGTCGGAGTCGAGGAGCTGCACGTCGCTCAGGCTTTGATTGAACACGAGGCCTTCGATTGTTCGGCCACCATCGACCTTGAGCGTGGTGCGCGTCGGCGTGAAGCCGGCGCGAGGCTTGATCGTCCGCAGGTATCGAATCAGGCTGCTCGATTCCTCCGCGGTTAGCGCCGCAAACGCAGGCATCCCGAGCGTGGGTTTTCCTTCGCGCAACAGGTTCGCCAGATCCTGATCGGACAGCGTCGGGACCCGGGTTGCGATGGCGGGTCCGAGCTCGCCGCCGTTTCCGTCCGTGCCGTGACAGCCGGCGCACCGGTTCACGAACGTCGTTCGACCGGAGTCGGGCGTCTGTGCGGAGGGCAGCGACACGAGGAGCGTGAACGCGAGCACGACGAAAGCGATTCGCATGGGAGCAGATTATCGCCGTTTGGTGCTCTTGGCGGCTTTCGTTTTTGCTGCCGCCTTTGTTTTGACCGCCTTTGCTTTTGAAGATCGCCTGCGAGTCCCGGATCCCGCCGCCTTCGCGCGAGGCGCTTCGGCGCCCAAGGAGTCCCGAGTCCCGGATCCCGACTCTCGAGCCCCGGCCGCGCGCATTTCCAGTGCCTGCGCGATGATCTTGTCGAACATCGCTCCAGTCTCGCCACCTTGTGCGGGGCGATTCGAGCGCCAGATGGCGGGGTTATCCTGCGACAGGATGTCGGCGAAGTCGCCTTCGCTCTTCACGCTCAGCGGCGCGAACTCGGCGATGTCGAGCTCGCCAGACGACCAGTCGTCGCGGTGCTTGATGAGCAGCCACGATCGCCCTTCCTGTCCGCGGCTGCCGGCGTAACCGCCTTTGGTGCGGACGAGCACCCACGACCCCTTCAACTTGTATCCGTCCAGCGTGAACTTGAGGTCCCCCTTCGCCAATGCCGCATCCACATCGTCGACCTCCGGCGTCCACGTGCCACGGTCCCACAGCATGACGATCCCCGCGCCATAGCCTGACGGAATGACGCCTTCGAACTCGCCGTAGTCGAAGGGATGATCTTCGACGTGCATGGCGAGACGCTTGGTCGCTGGATCGAGCGATGGTCCTTTCGGAACGGCCCACGACAGCAGCACGCCCTCATGTTCGAGACGGAAGTCGTAGTGAAGATGACTGGCCAGATGTTTCTGCACGCAGAAGAAGCGCGGCGTGCGTCCGGCCGGCGACTTGCGCGGCTTGTCTCCCTTGGGTTCGGGAGTGCTGCCGAAGTCGCGCTTCTGTTTGTATTTCTCGAGAGCCACGATGCCTACTTCACGTCGCCCATGAGACGGCGTACCGGCCTTACCAACAAGAGCATGATCACCGCCGCGCCCAGCAGGACGCCGGCGATTGAACTGAACATCGTGTACAACGGCATGGTCTCGACGTAAGCGGCCAGCGAGCCGGCGAGCTTGTTGCCGAACGCGAGCGATACAAACCAGACGCCCATCATCAAACCGACCAGACGCGCTGGCGAGAGCTTCGTAATGGCGCTCAGGCCCACTGGGCTGATCGAGAGCTCCGCGAATTCGGAGAACAGGTTCCAGAAGATCAGCGGCCACGGGCTGATCTTGAACGCCGTGTCGGCATCGAGCGCGGCGCCCGCGGGCATCATCACGACGAAGGCGAGTCCCATGAACACCAGGCCGAGCCCAAATTTGGTGGGCACAGATGGCTCGCGCGGTCCGAGCCGGAGCCACAGCCACGCAAAGACCGGGGCCAACAGCACGACGAAGATCGGCTGGAGGCTCTGTAGCCACGACGAAGGAAAGCCGATGCCTAACAACTCGAGGCGCGTGTTGCGGTCGCCAATGAGCGCCAGCGTTGACCCGGCTTGCTCGTAGCCAGCCCAGAACAGCGTCGAGAATACGAACAGCACGAGGATCGCGAGTATGCGGCTCCACTCAGCAGCGCTCATCGCGACTGAGGGACCAGCGGCCGTCGCAGGAACCTGCGCGCCCCTCGCTGCGCGCTCGGCGGCCATCCGATCAATCGCCGGCTGCAGGTGACGGCGGTCGAGCACGTACTGCGTTAAGCCCAGGGCCATTCCGACAGCGGCGCAGCCGAACCCGAGATGCCAGTCGATGCGCTGGGCGATGTAGCCGGCGATGATCGGGCCGAGGATCGCGCCCGAGTTGATGCCCATGTAAAAAAGCGAGAAGCCGGCGTCGCGACGACGATCGTCCTGCTCGTAGAGCGATCCGACGAGCGTGCTGACGCTCGGCTTCAGCAGACCAGTGCCGGCGACAACCAACGCGAGCCCGGAATAGAAGAACGGCACGGGACGGAAGACGAGCGAGAGGTGCCCGAGCATGATAAGAACGCCGCCCCACAGCACGCTGCGGTACTGACCGAGAAGCCGATCGGCAATCAGCCCGCCGATGATCGAAGCACCCCACGCGGAGCCGGTGTAGGTGCCATACGCCGAGGCGCCTTGCGCGTCGGTGAAGCCGAGCCCGCCAGCGGTGACCGACGCAGTCATGTAGTAGAGCAGGAACGCACGCATGCCGTAGTAGCTGAAGCGCTCCCACATCTCAGTGAAAAAGAGCGTGGCGAGACCTCGCGGATGCCCGAAGAAGCGCGTATCCGGCGGCGCCGCAGTATCCCGACCAACGTCGGTCAGCGCGTCCGTAAGCCTGGGCGGATTCATCACCCGAAGGATAACGTGGAACAATGGGAAACCGTGCGGGTCCTGCTCATTTCCACGTACGACCTCGGGCGTCAGCCCTTCGGTTTGGCGTCCCCGGCCGCATGGCTCCGGCGTGAAGGGATCACCGTGGACTGTGTGGACACTTCACGTGAGCCATTGACCGATGCGAGCATCGCGGAGGCCGGCCTCATCGCGTTTTACCTTCCGATGCACACCGCGACACGGCTGGCGGCGCCACTCATCGCGCGCGTCCGCGGCGTGAATCCATCAGCCCGGCTCGCCGCATACGGCCTGTACGCGCCTCTCAACGCAAACTGGCTGGGGGAACAAGGTGTCGAGGCGGTACTTGGGCCGGAAGCCGAGGCTGACCTGGTGCGGCTTTCCAAGTCTCAACTGCCAACTGCTCCGCCTTCGCGCGATGACTCGCAGATGCGCTTCGGCGAGACCTCGCCAAAGCTTGTCGCTCGAATAGCAGCGCGACAAGCGGAGGCGGGCAACTCCCAAACGCGACTTCGCTTCATTCAACCTGATCGCACGACGCTCCCGCCCCTCGCGCGCTATGCCTCGTTGCAGATGCCCGATGGCACTCGTCGCGTCGTAGGAGCCACCGAGGCGACGCGCGGCTGCAAGCACTTGTGCCGGCACTGTCCGATCGTGCCGGTCTATGGCGGCACCTTCCGTGCGATTCCGCTCGACGTGGTCAGAGACGATGTGCGCACCCAGGTGGCCGCGGGCGCGCAGCACATCTCATTTGGCGATCCCGATTTCCTGAATGGACCGACCCACGCGCGTCGATTGCTGGAAGCGATCGCGAGCGAGTTCCCCGGTCTGACTTACGACGTCACGATCAAGATCGAACACATTCTTCGACATGTCGAGATGCTCGGTCTCCTGCGCGACACGGGATGCCTGATGATCACGAGCGCCGTGGAATCGGTCGACGACGACGTCTTGCTCAAATTGCGAAAGGGACACACACGCGCCGACTTCATCAGCGCGGTCAATGCGTGCAGGCATGCTGGCGTCGCGCTGACGCCGACGTTCGTGCCTTTCACACCATGGACGACCGTTGACGGTTATGTCGACTTACTCGCGCAGATCGACAGCCTTCATCTGACCGAGGCGGTGGCGCCGATTCAACTCGCGATACGACTGCTCGTGACCGCTGAATCGAAGCTGTTGGAACTGCCGGATATTCGTGACCACGTAGAACCATTCGACGCGCAGTCGCTGACATTCCCGTGGCGCCATCGCGATCCGCGCGTCGACGAACTGCAACGCGGCGTCACGCAGATCGTCGCCGGCGCATCACGTTCCTCTCGCAGCGATGTGTTCGATCGGATCTGGGCACTCGCGACAGGAGCAGCGGCGCGGACCTCACGTGTGCGGGGTCTGACGCCACCCTACATGACAGAGGGATGGTACTGCTGCGCAGAGCCAGGCCCCGAGCAACTCGATTTGGTGTGAAGCGCGTCCTTCTCCTGGCCACGACGACCGGATATCAAATCCGATCTTTTGGCGAAGCCGCCGACAAGCTTGGTGTTCGTCTCGTGTTCGCAAGCGATCGCTGCGATCGGCTGGATGATCCCTGGTGGGATGCGGCCATTCCGGTGCGATTTCACGACACCCCGCCTTCGGTCGAGGCCGTGGTCGCAGCCTGTCGTGGGGAGAAGGTGTCAGGCGTGCTTGCGGTTGGTGATCGCCCGACTGTGTTGGCGGCTCACGTCGCGGCGGCATTGGGACTTCCTGGAAATTCACCGGCTTCCGCGGAAGCGAGTCGGAACAAATTGATCGCGCGTCGAGAATTTGACGCCGCCGGACTCTTGATACCGGCGTTTCATGTTGGTCTGCTTTCGGAGCACCTTTCAGAGTCGAATCCTGTCGCGTATCCAGTGGTCGTCAAACCATTGGCGCTTTCAGGTAGTCAGGGTGTAATTCGTGCCGACGATCAGCGAGAGCTCAAGGACGCGATCGCGCGTGTCAGCCGTTTGCTCAAGAGCACAGAGATCGCCATGGAACGTGAAGCGGCTCACGACTCCGTGCTGATCGAGGCCTTCATCCCCGGTCGCGAGTATGCGATCGAAGGCGTACTGACCGAAGGGGCGCTCCAGGTCTTCGCGATCTTCGACAAACCCGACCCACTGGACGGTCCGTTCTTCGAAGAGACCATCTACGTGACGCCCTCTCGCGCGCCGAGGGCGACACAGCATGCAATCGTGGAGGCCGTGGCCAGCGCCGCCCGGGCGCTTGGACTGCGTCATGGTCCCGTGCACGCAGAATGTCGCGTCAACGATCGGGGGATTTACGTACTCGAGGTCGCCGCTCGTCCCATTGGGGGGCTCTGTTCGAGAGCCATTCGATTCCTCGCACCGGACGAAAGCTTGGCCACTCTCGAGGACGTACTCCTGCGGCATGCGCTCGGAGAGCCGGTTTTCGCATACCAGCGGATCACGGAAGCGAGCGGGGTGATGATGATTCCCATCCCACGCCCTGGCGTCTATCGCGGCGTCGATGGAGTAGAGAATGCCCGGCGGGTTGCAGGTGTCGACGATGTGGTGATTACAGCGAAGCCTGATACGAGGCTCGTGCCTTTACCCGAGGGCCGAAGTTATCTGGGCTTTGTCTTTGCAACCGGCGCGAGCGCCGACGTCGTCGAGAATGCGTTGCGCGAAGCGCACGCCGCGTTGGACTTTGTGATCGATCGCGAAGTAAGGCTTGCCCCTGACGACCCCGGTCCGCGCTGTACCGATTAACGGGAGTCGGCGTTACTTAGTTTGCTGTGGGACATATCCAGGGGGCAGTGCGGCGCCGGCTCCGAAGAAAAAGTCCTCCATGTGACGTCCGATCAGTTCTTGCGCCTCTTTCTGCCAGGGCATCAGGCGGTATTCGTTCAGAATCATTTTTTGTCGATCTTCCCAAAGCTTCCATGCCTGCGCGGAAACGTTTTCAAAAATTCGCTCGCCCAGTTCCCCTGGCCAGGGTGGCGTATCGAGGCCGGGCAGTGTCTTTTGAAACTTCACGCAATAGACGGTTCGACCGGTCTTGTTGCCTGCCGGTTGCTGGTTTGGTGCTGGGGCTGCGCAATCGTCCATGCCTGCATGTTACCTCCCTTAGGGCGTCGTGCGTGTATGGAGGCAATGGGCATGGGGGGTTTTCCCGATGCCTATACGATTTACACGGCCGATTGGGCGCAGTGTTGGAATCCGCATCACCTCGTGTCACGGCGAAAGCGTGGGGCAACAGCATTTCAGCACTGACTCAACGGGAGAGACGGAACCTCTCTACTGCTGGCACATACCTTGAAGTTCCGGCTACCCAACACGCGAGGTCGTCCCAATGAGGAGGGGACCTCACGACAAGGACATGACTCGTTTGAACGTGTAGGAGGGTGCCGTGGACGGAACACGCAAGGAACGTCGAGGGTTTGCTTCGATGAGCCGGGAAAAGCAGCGTGAGATTGCCAGCAAGGGAGGGCGCGCCGCCCACGAGAAGGGAACCGCGCACGAATGGACTCCCGACGAAGCTCGCGCCGCCGGCCGCAAGGGAGGCCAGAGCAGTCGAGGGGGGCGCGGGAGACTTGTGCCAATTTCGCCTTCAGAGGTGCATAATTTACAAGGGCCCGGCACCGGCCGGGAGCCTGGCCGCGCGGACTAATCATCGGACCGCGTGAGCCGCACGTCGTCGCCGGACTAAAAGAGGGATCTGATTGCGTACGTTATTGTGGGTGTGCCTACTGGTAACGTTCTCTGTGGGGGCGGCGTCTGCCCAAGCGCCCGCCACACAGAAACCCGCCACGCAGAAGCCTGCTGCGTCGGCGCCTGCCACGCAGAAGCCCGCCGCACAAGCGCCGCAAGGTGATCTTGTTCTGCAGGGTGATACCACGCCGCGCCCGGCGTTACCGAGTTACTTCGGCGACACCGGGTTGTGGTTTGTACCGACTGGCGAGACGCTTCCGAAAGGAAAGAGCTCGTTCAGTGTTTACCGAGCCAACTTCGATCGAGAACAGGGACTGACCGACGTCGGTGAGTTTGGCATCACCGGCGCCTTCGGTCTCGGACGTGCCGAGGTCTTTGGGTCGTGGCGGGTTGGACGCTTCCGCCGAAACATCCAACCTAACTTCATTCCCTCGAATTCAGAATTCGGCGGAGTCAACAACGAGTTCCCGTACCAGCGCGATCACTGGTCCAAGACGCTTGGGGAACCAATTGTTGTCGGCGCGAAGTTCGGTCTGCTCTCGCAATCACGTGGCAACGCCATGAGCCTCGCTCCACGAGTGATGCTCAAGTTCCCGAGTGGCGGAGCCACAGCGGCGAGCACGAAGGCATACTCCGGCACGATCGACCTGGTCGCCAGCGGTGAGTTCTCGGGCAAGATGGAACTGTCGGGAATGGTCGGTTACGTCGGTCGCGGGAGCCCTGACGAATTCGACCTCTCGAGTGGTTTCCGATGGGGCGTTGGCGCTGGCTTCCCAAGCCGCTCGCCGCTGCGCGTGCTGCTCGAACTCGAAGGGGAATCGCCCACAGGCGACAGCGTCACCGTCAACAACCCGCCGTATGTTTCGCTCGACGGAACGATCGCGCCTATTTTGAGCGACACGTCCACCAACACCGCGTTCAAAGCGGGCCTCGTGTGGCAAGCGAAGAACGGGTTGTTCCTGCATGGCGGAGGCAACTACAGCTTCGGCACGGGAAATCAAACAATCGGTGGCGTGGAGTTCACTCAGAGCGCGTGGGGCTTCGATGCGCGCCTCGGATGGCATCCTGGCGTGACGCCGCCGAGGAAGTGGGTGCGTGTGCCGCCACCGCCGCCGCCACCACCACCGCCGCCACCGCCGCCACCGCCACCGGCGCCGAAGCCGCCGCCACCGGCGAATCGCAACCCGACGTTCAATGTCACGGCGACGTGTACGCCGACCACGGTCCAGCCCGGACAGACCTGTAAAGCTGCTGCCCAGGCAACAGACCCTGACGGTGATGCAGTGACGTATCGGTGGACGGCACCGCAGGGGACGTTCAATCCTGCTGACGCCGCCAACTCGACGTGGACAGCCCCGAATCAGGCAGGGCCGGTCGTCCTGACGGTGACTGCGTCAGACGGGCGTGGAGGCACGGCGACGTCGAACGTCACGGTAACGGTTGCGGCGCGCGAAGTGATCACATTCGAAGACGTGCACTTCGCATTCGATCGGTTCAACTTGTCGCCGGAAGCCTTGAAGATTCTCGACGGCGCCGTCGCGAAGCTTCAGGCCGACCCGACTATCAACGTGACGATCGAAGGACATACCGACAGCATCGGCACGTCGGAGTACAACCTGGCACTCGGCGAACGTCGCTCCAACTCTGTCCGTGACTACCTGCTCAAGCGCGGGATCGCCGCCAACAGGTTGCGCACGGTCAGCTACGGCGAGGAACGTCCGATTGCCACCAACGACACGGCCGCAGGACGCGCGATGAACCGCCGCGCTCACCTGCTCGTGATCCTGCAGTAGAACGCAGGGCGGGTCCTCGGACCCGCCTTCTCGAAAAGACAAAGGGCGGGTCGTGAATAGACCCGCCCTTCGTTTGTACGCTGACACGACACCGGGTGTGATTTTCCGTTCGACGCCTCTAGAAAATCACACCCGGTGTCTTAATCGGCGACGGCTTCGACCTGCACGCGCGCATCGTTGAAGCACGCGCCGCCGCCAAGGTCGGTCAAGCTGTCGGGGACGAGGGCGTTGGTGGTGTACCCGTTCGCCGTGTGTCGTCGCCAGAGACCCTTTGGAAGCGACACCGTACCGGGGCGAATCCACGACCCGATCTGAAGGTTGCAACGCACTTCGCCAAGCGCGTTGAAGATGCGCACAGTAGCGCCGTCGTCGAGGTGCCGTGCCGCGGCATCGGTGGGATGCATCAACAGCCGTACTTCCGGTCGCGGCAATTCAGCCAGCGTCGAGCTGATCGTGCGTTCGCTCGCCGGTGAGATGAGGGCGAGTGGGAACTCGCTCGTGGCGGGATCCGGACGATAGGCGTAGAGCCCGGCTGGCGCTTCACGATCGAGCGCCGCAGGAAAGAGATCGACCTTGCCGTCGACCGTCCGCGGCATCACGTCCACGAACTGCACCGGCCGGCCGCCGTACGGTGGGATTGCCGCGCCGTGATCGCGCAGCGCCTCGCCGATCGTGACCGGCATCTTCGAAAACACATCGAGCATCTCCTCGAGCTCGCCTGTGGGATCGCCGTCCTGGTGCACGTCGAGCAGACGAGCCAGTTCGCCAAAGACCTCGGCATTGGATCGTGCCTCGCCGACGGCCTCGATCACCGGTCGCGCCAGGCGAAGGCCAATCGGTCCGTACGCTCTCGCGATGTCGTAACCCTCGAGGAACGTCGTCGCTGGCAGCAGCACGTCCGCATAGTGCGTTGTATCCGTCATGACCTGCTCGAAGACCACGGTGAAGAGATCTTCGCGTTCGAGGCCGCGCAGAATCCGGCGCTGATCGGGTGAGGTGGCCGCAGCGTTCGAGTTGTAGACGAACAACACTTTCACTGGCGGGTCGCCCTCGGTGAGCACCCGCCCGAGTTGATTCATGTTGACGCGTCTGGTCGACGGTTCGGGTGCGCCAATCCACGTGCGTTGAATGCCCCACGCCTCCGTGTTGCTCATTGCGTAGCCGCCGCCGCGCACGCAGAACTTTCCGCCGACGGCGGGAAGTGACAGGATCGCCAGGCTGGAGCTGCCGCCATTGCGGTTCCGTTCCTGCCCCCACCCGCAACGAATCAGCGCGGGCGACGTGGTCGCGTACCAATCCGCAAGCCGAGCGACGAGCTCAACCGCGACGTCTGCTTCCTCTGCCGCGCGTTCGAACGTCCATGGCAATGCTTTCTGCCTGAGCTGCTCGGCATTGTGCGTGTGCTGGGCAAGAAACCCGCGATCGGCGAATCCGGCTTCGAACAGATGGCGATGGATCGCGAGAGCGACTGGCAGATCGGTTCCGGGGCGAAGAGCGAGATGCAGGTCGGCGTGCTTCGCGAGAGGCGTCGTGCGCGGATCGATGACGACCAGCTTGGCTCCGCGGCGCTGAGCTTCACGCAAGTACGGAATCATGTGAATGCCGGACGCGGACGGGTTCACGCCCCATACGATGATCAATCGCGCTTCGGGGTAGTCCTCGTAGGTCACCGATGGCATCTTCCCGTAGAGCGCGGCGTTGGCGGCACCGGTTGGCGCCGCGCACACCGTGCGCGCAAGTCGGGATGTCCCGAGGCGCCGAAACAGCGTGGCGTCGCCTGTGTCCTGCGTCAGCAGTCCGTTCGATCCGCCGTAGGAATATGGCAGGATCGATTCGCCTCCCCACGTGTCGCGCGCCTCACGCATCCGATCGGCGACCAGGGTGAGAGCATCCTCCCACGACACGCGCTCGAAGCGAGCGCCCGCGCCCTTGGGTCCCTTCCTGACGGCTGGATACCGCAGACGATCGGCGCCGTAGACACGCTCGCCGAAGCGGCGCACCTTCGCGCAGATGTACCCATCGGTGATCGGGTTCGCCTTGGAGCCGTCGATGGCCGTAATGCGGCCGTCCTGGATCGTGACGTTGAGGCTGCACCCGTCCGGACAGTCGAGCGGACAGGCTGTCTCAACGATGTGCTCGGGGGCGAGGGATGGCGCGGACTTCATGGATCGAAGTCTATCGCGGACCGCGCGGGCGATGTATCGCTGAGGGTCCGACGCACATAACTGCCGAAGTGCGCCTGTCAGTACTCGGCGAACATCCTCTTGATCTCATCACGGTTGTTTGTCCGCGTGAGCGCAAGCATCAAAAGGATCCTCGCTTTTTGAGGGTTGAGGTTATCTCCAGGAATGAGGCCCAACGCATCGTATTCGCCCCGGAGGCCGGTTAAGCCGATGACGCGGCCACTACCAACCCGGCTGGAGCGCACGAGAACTGGCTGCGGGCTTGTTGACGACTGCAGAGCCTTGAGGGCCGCTCTTTCAGAAGCGGTGACGGTCCCCGCGCCAGTACCCGCGAACACGATGCCTTTGGCGCCGCTCTTCACAAGGGCGCCAATGATGTCGGTATTTGGCTCGAGGTAGGAGGAGTAAATGTCGACCTTGGGCAAATCGCGAATTTCCCTCACGTCGAATTCCGTATTCGTCGTGTGGCGCCTCGTAGAGGACCGATAGAACGCGACCGCATCACCGTCGACATAACCCAGCAGCCCGAGGTCCGGCGCGCGGAAGGTTTCAACACGGTAGGTGCTGCTCTTGGTGGCGTCCCGTGCGCTGTTGATTTCGTCGTTCAGCACCACCAGAACGCCTTTGCCGCGCGCATCACGGGTGGAGGCTGTACGGACAGCGTTCACCAAATTGAGTGGCCCATCGGCGCTCGGTGCGGTAGCCGGTCGCATTGCCCCAGTTACGACGACAGGTCGGTCATCTCGCACGGTGAGGTTCAGGAAATACGCGGTCTCTTCAAGCGTGCTTGTCCCGTGAGTCACCACGATTCCCGCGACTCGTGCGTCGGTCGCGAAGATCGTGTTGATCCGGTTTGAGAGAGTCAGCACATTCTTCAGCGTGAGATCGTTGCTCCCGACATTGAACAGTTGCTCGACTTTCACCTCAGCGAACCGTTTAATGTCCGGCGCAGACTTGACCAATTCATCAGCGGTTAAAGAGCCAGGCTTGTAATCCGAGACCGCACCCGTCGATCCGCCTCCGCCGGCGATGGTGCCTCCCGTCGCTATGACCCACACCAACGGCAGCGGCTGCGCACGGCCATTCTGCGCTTCTGCCTCGTTGGTCAAAACCAACATGGACATCGTCGCGAGAGCCAGCATGACGCGGTACGAACTGACATTCATGGTGCCTCCCTGGAAGTGACAGGCGCTCGAAGTCACGCGCCTGATCGCAGCCGAAATTGTCTTGAGCGGAGATGCGTCCGTCAACTACTTCCAACAGGCGTTCCAGCGTCTACTGGCTGCGCAGAGCGACGAGAGGATCCGCGTGACTGGCGCGCCGTGCGGGCAGGTAGGCCGCGATCCACGCTGCGATGCCGAGGACGAGCGGCGCGCTGGTCAGGGCGACAGGATCGAACGTCGCCACACCAAAGAGCAGCGCCGCCAGGAAGCGGGCTGCGAGCAGCGACGCCGCTACGCCGATTGCGCCACCAATCAGCACGAGTCGCAGGCTGTGAGTGGCGAGCTGACGCGCAACACCGGACGCATCAGCGCCCAATGCGATGCGAATTCCGACCTCGCGCGTCCGCATGGACACCGTGTAGCGCGCCATCCCGTACACGCCAATGGCCGCCAGCGCCATGCCCAGCGACGCAAACACCGACAGGAGTACCGCGCCGATCTGCGACGGCAGTCTCGACATGGCCAGATGCTGTGCCATCGTCGTCGCCTGTACGACTCGCAAGTCCGGATCGACCTGGCGGCCGGCTGCGGCGAGCACCTGTGACATCCGCGCAGGATCCGTGCTGGTTCGGACGATGAACGTGACTGCCGGCAAGCGGCCGAGCTGCGCGAAGTGCTCGTACACCACGTCGCGCGGAGTTTCCCCGAGCGATCGCACGTTGATGTCGCTCGCCACGCCGACGATCATCAGGTCAGGCTCGGCTGGATCTGGCCGCCGGAGGATCCGGCCAAGTGCGTCGCCCTCTGGCCAGTAGCGGCGGGCCATCGCCTGGCTGATGATGGCAACAGGCTGACTGTTGCCGCGGTCGCCGTCGTTGAAGGCGCGGCCGGACACGATCGCCACACCGGCAGCATCGAAGAACCCGCCGTCCACAAAAATGCGATCTGCGCGAAACGCCTCTTGTCCTGCAGGAAGCGCTCGACCGTCGATGGTGAAGTTCGTATTGCTCGACGAAAGTTCGAGGGGCAGCGGCCAGACGAGACCCACGGCTTCGACGCCTGGCTCTGCCTGAAAATGCTGGCGCAGGATGCGCGTGCGCTGCGCGGCGTCGTCGGCCGAGGCCTTCGTGATCGGCGCCATCGTCGCCAGAATCGACGTCGGAGCATGGCCGAAGCCCGGATCCACGGCCAGCACCTGCTGCCAGCTTCTTAGGAAGAGGCCGGCTCCCACCAGGAGCACGAGGGACATCGAGATTTGCGCGACGACTAACGCGTTGCGCCACTTGAGAGGTGCCGGCGCACTGCTACCTCTTTGCGCCGAGAGTGCCGGGCTGAGTTCGGCGCGCGTTCCCCGAATGGCCGGAAAGAGTCCGAGAAGGCCGCCCGCCAATACGCCGGTACCGGCGGTGAGCGTCAGCACCCTCCAGTCGAGCAGCGCCCGCTCGTCGAGACCCAGGTGAAGATCGAGCCTCATGCCGTAGGGGAGTGGGAGATCGATCGACAGGAGAAGATTGAGCAGCAGGAACGCGAGGACGAGTCCAACGACCGTCCCGCCAAGCCCGAGGAGCACGCTCTCGACGAGCATCTGACGTACGAGCGCGCATCGCGTAGCGCCGAGAGCGCGGCGCAGGGCAACCTCGTGGCTCCGATCGAGCACGCGCGCCACCAGAAAGCTCGCGAGATTCGTGCACGCCAGCAGCAAAACCAATCCCACGACCGTGATGAGCAGCCACGTCGCGGCGCGCAACAGCGGGTCCACGCCAGGGACGACCTGCACGTCGGAGGTTGGCACGAGCGAGAACTGCTGTCCGGGAACCCATCCTTCGGGCCTCGCGAGCGTGAGGGATGATGCCACCTGTGACGCGGCGTGCCCGGCCGCCACTCGAGTGACGCCGGGTGCGAGCCGCGCTTTGACGAAAAAGTTGTGGACGCTGCGCCGGTCGAGCACCTCGACGCCCATCAACTCGTCCTGCATGGCGATCGGGACGTAGAAGGCGGGCGTGATCGCCGGAAGGCCACCGCGATAGTCGGCCGGGGCGACGCCGATGATCGTGTAGACGCGTCGTCCGATCTGCAGCGTCCGTCCGACGACGTGCGGGTCACCGCCGAACGCACGCTGCCAATAGCCATAGCTGAGCATCACGACCGGATGGCCGCCTCTGGCCACATCGTCTGCGGGTTGAATCGCTCTGCCGAGAAGCGGCTCGATGCCGAGGAGCGCGAATGCGCCTCCCGACACGGCCTCTCCCATGACCGCGCCTACCGTGCCGCCGTCATCGATTTGCGCGAACGCGAACGTCGACGCCGCGATTCCGGTGAAGACGCCAGCCGTCCCCTTACGCAGGTCGTCGATGTTCGGGTACGACAGCGGATTGAACCCGCTGCCGCGTTCGGACTCGTAGATGTTGACGAGAGTCTCGGGCTCGCGGAGTGGCGACTTGTGGAACAACACCGCCTGGGCGACAGCGAAGATCGTCGCGTTTGCGCCGATGCCGATCGCCAATGAGAACACGGCCATCGCAGTGAAGCCAGGATGGCGGCGCAGCGAGCGCAGCCCATAGCGGAGATCGCGCGCGAGGTGCTCGAGGCGCGCAGCGCGGAACACGTCGCGTGTCCCCTCGCGCATTTGTTCGACGCCACCAAATCGGATCAGCGCCTGCCGCCGCGCCTCGTCCGGCGTCATGCCGGCGCGCCGGTTCTTCTCGGTTTGTTGCTCGACGTGGAAGCGGATCTCGTCGCCGAGGCGATCCTCGAGTTCCTGCCGGTGTGCCCTCCCCAAGGCTCCGGCGAGACGACGCCACAGATACGCCAGCGCACCCATCAGACCCTCTCAGTTCACGTCGTCGCATCCAGAACGAGATTGATCGCGCGCGACATGCGTCGCCACTGCGCCAGCGACTCGTTCAGGTATCGCCGGCCCTTCGCGGTCAACGAGTAGTAGCGCGCGCGCCGGTTGTTGTCGGTGATGCGCCATTCGGAGCGGATGAAGTCCTGCTGCTCGAGGCGATACAGCGCGGGATAGAGCGTTCCCTGTCCGAGTTGCAGCACGTGCTCCGACCATTGCTCGATCCGTTCGGTGATGCCCCAGCCGTGCATCGGTTCGAGCTGCAGGGACCTGAGCACCAGCATGTCGAGCGTCCCCTGCAGCACATCGCTTTTTTCCTTCCCCAACACGCCCCTCCCTTCGACAGACGAAAGGACCCGACTGAAAGTTCCTTTCGACAGACGAAAGGACTCTGACGAAGCTTAGAACACAATGGTCGGATGAACACACTCTACAAGGTTGACGACCGAAGTCTGTTGGCCAGCGTGCTCAATGGAGAGGGCGTGTTTCTCGGCCCGGCGAAGCTGCTCGATGGACTGACGGCGGACCAGGCGAGTACGAAGCCGCATCAACTTCCGCATTCCATTGCGGATATCGTCGCCCACCTGTGTTACTGGCAGGAGTGGTGGAATCGTTGCGCCGTAGGTGGTTACGCTGGCGTCCCGCAGCACGCTGCCGACAGTTGGCCGGGCGGAGGCGCAGGCGACTGGAACGAGCTACGCACGCGCTATCTCGATTCGATCGAAGAGGCGAAGCGAATCGCGGCGCGATCGGACTCGCTTAACGATCCAATTCTGCCCCCGGACGTGCCAAATCCCGTCCTGTCCAAAGAGTCACGCGGGTCCGGACTCCTGCATGCGGCCGTGCACAACAGCCATCATCTCGGACAGATCATCACGCTGCGTCAACTCCTTGGTCTGTGGCCGCCTCCAGCCGGGTCGATGACCTGGTAGAGCAGGCGCCAGATCTGACTCTCGATGGCGAGATGACGTCGGTGCCGATACAGTCCGACCTCTTCCTTGACGCTCAGCCTGCGATCACGCCTTCGTAACTGCGCAGCGCGTCGGCTTCCGAGTCGAAGGTCTCGAATACGGTCGACAACCGGCAGATGGCCAGCAAATCCTGGACTCGCGTCGTGAGATTCACCAGCTTGATCTGGCCTTCGTTCCGAACCATAGTCGTGTGCGCGGCGACCAGTTCGCCAAGACCGTTGCTGTCGATGTAGGAGACACCAGCGAGATTCATCAGAATCTGCCGGGTACCCTGGAGGATCAGGCTGTTGATCTTGTCCTTCAACTGCCCCACGCCTTCGCCGGCCACGAGCCTGCCAGCCAGGTCGAGCACGACGACAGAACCTACCGGTCGTTCTTCAATCTTCATGACTAGCTCCTGACTCCATCGACTCCGCGCGTATCCTGATAAACGCATTAGCCTGAAAGATCGAACTCACAGCACACCCAGCTGGACAGGTATTCTGTTGGTGACGCATAACCGACATGAAAAGCCTCGCCGACTGCCGCGTGCTGCTGGTGGATGATACCAAGGCCAATCTCGACATTCTCGTCGAGGGCCTGAAGGTCGATCACAAACTCAGCCTCGCGATGAACGGTGAAACCGCATTGCAGGCAGTGCGGCGCGCGCCACCCGATCTCGTCCTGCTCGACATCGTCATGCCCGACATGGACGGCTATGAAGTGTGCCGTCGCCTGCGCGAGATGCCGGAAACGGCCGACGTGCCGATCATGTTTCTCTCATCGCTCGAAGACGTTCAACACAAGACGCGCGGTTTCGAGGCAGGCGGGAATGACTACCTGACCAAGCCATTCGACATGCTGGAAGTGAAGGCCCGCGTGCGCTCCTTGTTGAAAGCGAAAGCGTACAACGACGCGGTCAAGGAGCAGATCGCGAGCGAGCTGCGGGTGGCGCGTGACATTCAGATGGGCATGTTGCCCCACGATTTCTCGGCGCTGGAAGACGCGTATGGCGTCGGCTTCGGTGCCGTGCTCGAACCGGCGCGTGAGGTCGGCGGTGACCTGTACGGCGTCTGCGCCGCCGGGCCGGAACGTTTGGTCGTGTTTCTCGGCGACGTTTCAGGTAAGGGCATTCCGGCGTCGATGTTCATGGCGCGCGCGATCAGCCTGGCGCGATTGCTGGCTCGCGACATTGCCGAGCCGGAGCGGCTGCTCGCGCGGCTGAACGATGAACTCGCTGTCGACAATCCGACGGGCATGTTCGTAACGTTGCTCTGTGCCGTACTCGAGCCGAAGTCGTGTCGGCTGACCTTGGCCAATGCGGGCCATTGTCGCCCGGTGTTGTTGTCCGCGGCCGGACCGCCATGCTGGGCGGTCGATCATCTCGGCACCGCACTCGGTTTCGAGACGGGCGTGCAATTCGAGCGCACGGAGCGGACGTTGAATCCCGGCGATGCCCTCATTCTCTACTCCGATGGCGTGAGCGAGGCGTTCAACTCGCAGGAGGAATGCTATGGCGCCGATCGGTTGCTGGCGGACGCAGGCGCCTGTGCGGGCCTGTCCGCTCGTGCCATCACCACACGTGTGCTCGAGAAGGTCCGCCTCTTCGCTGGCAACGTGCCTCAATCCGACGACATCGCGATTCTCACGCTGAAAGTGCATCCCGACGACTGCATGACGCTGGTACTTCGCGCGACGCCTGATGAGGTCATGCGTGGTGTAGAGGCATTGCAGCAATTTGCGGCGTCGCACCGGGCGCCGGACGAAACGATCTTAAGCCTGGCGCTGGCGTTGGAGGAATGCGGCAGCAACATAGTCAACCAC
>Ga0207682_10000430_pt1 | contig 19396 bp, 17 predicted proteins | sample KBSM63metaG_FD_184332 | JGI IMG/M metagenome (GOLD analysis project Ga0207682, IMG submission 184332) | Miscanthus rhizosphere microbial communities from Kellogg Biological Station, Michigan, USA - KBS M6-3 metaG (SPAdes) (version 2) | ecosystem: Host-associated > Plants > Roots > Rhizosphere >... | reverse complement strand
CCTCGACGGCAAGCCCACGCAAATCGAAACCGTCGTCATCTCGACGCAGCACGATCCCGACGTCACGCACGAGCAGATCAAGGAAGCCGTGATCGAGGAGATCGTCAAGCCGATATTCCCGAAGCACATGCTGAAAAACGACACCAAGTATTTGATCAACCCGACCGGCCGCTTCGTGATCGGCGGGCCGCTCGGCGATACCGGGCTCACGGGACGCAAGATCATCGTCGACACCTACGGCGGCTATTCGCGCCACGGCGGCGGTGCGTTCTCCGGCAAGGACCCGTCGAAGGTCGATCGCTCCGCCGCGTATGCCGCGCGCCACGTCGCGAAGAACATCGTCGCGGCCGGCCTCGCGAAAAAATGCGAAGTGCAGGTCGCGTACGCGATCGGCGTCGCGCGCCCGGTCAGCGTGCTGGTCGATACGTTCGGCACCGGCACGATCGCCGACGAGAAAATCGGCAAGCTCGTCGAAAAGCATTTCGACCTGCGGCCGAAAGGCATCATTCAGGCGTTGAATCTGTTGCGGCCGATCTATCTGAAAACCGCGGCGTATGGCCACTTCGGACGCGACGAACCCGAATTCTCGTGGGAAGCGACGGATAAGGCCGCGGCGCTCAAGGCCGACGCAAAATAATCGTTGTTCCGCTGCGCCAAACGCCGGCTGACGCCGGCGTTTTTTTGTACGTTTCGCAAGCGCAGGTTGCTGACAAACGGCGCGGAATTGCGCTACAATCCGCCCCCTCCCGAGGAGCGTTGCGACGGCCGCCGTTCATGCGTCCGCCAGGCTCGGGTATCCAAATCCGCAACGGCGCTCACGAACTTTTTTCTGTCCTTCAGGAAAGGAGCGCGTGATGAACGCCGCTACGCAAAAAAATTTCACCGATTACAAAGTCGCCGACCTGGCGCTGGCCGGGTTCGGCCGCAAGGAAATCGCGATCGCCGAGACCGAAATGCCGGGCTTGATGGCAGTGCGCGAGGAGTTCAAGGGCAAGCAGCCGCTAAAAGGCGCACGCATCGCGGGCTCGCTGCACATGACCATCCAGACGGCGGTGCTGATCGAAACCCTCGCGGCACTGGGTGCCGACATCCGCTGGGCATCGTGCAACATCTTCTCGACGCAGGACCATGCGGCCGCCGCGATTGCCGCGCGCGGCATTCCGGTGTTCGCGTACAAAGGTGAGTCGCTCGAGGATTATTGGGAATACACCCACCGCATCCTCGAGTGGTCGGACGGCGGCACGCCCAACATGATCCTCGACGACGGCGGTGACGCGACCCTGCTCGTGACGCTCGGCGCGCAGCACGAGAAGGCCGGCACCCAGCCGCCCGAAGGCACCAACGAGGAAGAGCGCGTGCTGTTCGCGGCGATGCGCAAAACGCTCAAGGCGAAACCTGGCTTCTACTCGAAAATCGAGAAAAACATCCAGGGCGTGACCGAAGAGACGACCACCGGCGTGCACCGGCTCTATCAGATGGAAAAAGAAGGCCGGTTGCCGTTCCCCGCGATCAACGTCAACGACTCGGTGACCAAATCGAAATTCGACAACCTGTACGGCTGCCGCGAATCGCTGGTCGACGCGATCAAGCGCGCGACCGACGTGATGGTCGCCGGCAAAATTGCGGTAGTTGCCGGTTATGGCGACGTCGGCAAAGGCAGCGCGGAAGCGCTGCGCGCGCTGTCGGCGCAGGTGTGGGTGACCGAAATCGATCCGATCTGCGCGCTGCAGGCCGCCATGGAGGGCTTCCGCGTGGTGACCATGGATTACGCTTCCGACAAAGCGGATATTTTCGTGACCGCCACCGGCAACCTGTCCGTGATCACCCACGACCACATGAAGCGCATGAAACATAACGCGATCGTGTGCAATATCGGCCACTTCGATTCCGAAATCGACATCGCGAGCCTGAAGCAATACGAGTGGGACAACATCAAGCCGCAGGTCGACCACGTCGTGTTTCCGGACGGCAAGCGCCTGATCGTACTTGCCGAAGGCCGCCTGGTGAACCTGGGCTGCGGCACCGGGCACCCGTCGTTCGTGATGTCCAATTCGTTCACCAACCAGACGCTCGCGCAGATCGAGCTCTTCGTGAACGGCAGCAAGTACGAAAACAAAGTGTACACGCTGCCCAAGCAGCTCGACGAGAAAGTGGCGCGCCTGCACCTGAAAAAGCTCGGCGTCAACCTGACGGTGCTCTCCGAAACGCAGTCGCGCTATCTGAGCGTGCCGGTTGACGGGCCCTACAAAGCTGACCACTATAGATACTAAGGAGGCAGGGGCCAGGATGGATCGGACGCTACCGGTTCCGGATTCATCCGCCTGACAGCGACTTGGAATCCCAGAAAAAGCATCCGCGCACGTACAGCTTCGAATTCTTTCCGCCGAATACGCCGGAAGGCCAGGAGAAGCTGCGCGCGACCACCAAGCAGCTCGCGCAGCTCAATCCGAAATTCTTTTCGGTCACGTACGGCGCGGGCGGCTCGACGCGCGAGCGCACGCTCGGGACCGTGCTCGACATCCGCGCGATGGGTCATGCCGCCGCGCCGCACATCTCGTGCGTCGCCTCGACGCGCGAAAGCATCCGCGAATGGCTCCAGCGCTACAAGGATCACGGCATCAAGCACCTGGTGGCGCTGCGCGGCGACCTGCCGTCGGGTCTCGCCGCGGCCGGCGAGTTCCGCTATGCGAACGAGCTCGTCGAATTCATCCGCGACGAATTCGGTAAGCATTTCATAGTCGAGGTCGCCGCTTATCCCGAGACTCATCCCCAGGCGCAAAACGCGCAGGAAGATCTCGCCGCGTTCAAGCGCAAAGTGGACGCCGGCGCCGATTCGGCGATCACGCAGTATTTTTATAATGCCGACGCGTACTATCGTTTCGTCGACGATTGCGAAGCGATGGGTATCGACATCCCGATCGTGCCCGGCATCATGCCGATCGGGCGCTATTCGCAGCTCGCGCGCTTCTCCGACGCGTGCGGCGCCGAGATTCCGCGCTGGATGCGCAAAAAGCTCGAAGGGTATGGCGACGACACGGCGTCAATCCGCGCGTTCGGGCTCGATGTGGTGACCGCGTTGTGCGACGACCTCTTGCAACGCGGCGCGCCGGGCCTGCACTTTTATTCGCTGAACCAGGCCGGGCTCACGACCACCATCTGGCAGCGGCTCGGGCTGTAAGCGCTGCCGGCGCTGGGCACGCCATCGTGAGTTTCTACGCGCCGCCGGCCGTCGTCACCACCGACGTCTTTGCGCAGGTCCGCACCAGGCCATGAAGCGTGCAAGCTGGAACGGCGTCGTGATCGCAGAGAGCGAGCGCTGCGTAACCGTCGAAGGCAACGAGTATTTTCCCGCCGATGCCGTGAAACGCGAGTTTTTGCGCGACAGCCCGACGCATACCGTGTGCGGATGGAAGGGCACCGCCAGTTACTACGATGTCGTCGTCAATGGCGAGGTCAATAAAGACGCGGCATGGTATTACCCCGCGACCAAAACTGCCGCCGACAACATCAAGGGTTACATTGCATTCTGGAAAGGCGTGACGGTCAAGTAGCCGGCCCGGCGCGAGCCGGCCGTTACAAATGTCCCGGTGGCAGCTCGAATCGCGACTCGAATCAGCCCGAATTTGTAGGTACGTTCAGTCGTCTAGCCGCATCAGGCGAAGAATTTCACGATCCGCGCCATTCGGTCTGGATTTGTCAGTGTCATTTGCTTACACTCTGTTTTCCGCAGATTCTCCCCGTCCGGCCAACCAGCGTGGAATGTCGATGAAAACTGGGCTTGCTCTGGTCGTCGCTTTGGCCGCGTTCTGGAACGCCGGCGCCAGCCATGCGCAGGGTTTCAAGTTTTCTCAGGAAGACAATACCGCGAAGGCCAAGGAAGAAGCGCGCCAGCAGGCGATCGCCGAGCGCCTGTCGACGCCTTGCATGGAGCAGCTCAAAGACAAGAAGATCATGCTGATCATCGGCGAGCAACAGATCGGCGGCGGCATCCTGGCAAACCAGGACAATTACGGTCCGCACTTTCAGGTGATCAACCAGCGGTTGCGCGCGCTGGGGCTCAAGACGTACACGCCGGAAGAAATCAAGAAGCAGATAGCACAGGCGGAGATCGACGCCTATTTCAAAGGCAATCCCGATGCCGCGCTTTCTGCCTCGCGCCGGCTTGGCGCGAATTTTGTGCTGCGCGGGTTGATTACCGCGCAGGCGGGCGTCAATCCGATCATCCGCGTGAACGAGGTGACGGTGAATCTCGGCTTTTCACTCGCCGATAACACCGGCCGCATGATTTCCGATGCGACCGCGCAGGGCGGATCCTTCTCCGGCAGCGATATCCGCTCCGCCGCTGCTCGTCTGATCAACGAGCAGGCCGATGAAGTGGTGGCCACGCTTTACAGCGATTACTGCACCAGGGGCGTTGCGCCCAAGCCGGTAGCCGAACCGAAACGCAAGAAGTGACGGCATCGTCGCCGCCTAAAGCACCGTTTTATTTTTCAGAAGGAGAATCGCCATGAAATTCTACTTTGCCAGAACCATGCTGAGTCTCGCTGCGGGCGCTCTGCTTGCGCTATCCGGTGCTGCCAGCCATGCGCAACCGCGCTGGGGCGCCGAGAGCAGCCCTTCTCCTTCGACCTCGACTTCACAAAGAGCCAACGAAGCAGCCGACCGTGCGGTTTACAAGCCAATCGAGTATTCGAACGCCAGCAAAGCCGGGCCGCCGCTCATCGTGATTCCGGGTGAAATCAAAAGCAACAACGCCACCTTCGTGCAGAAATTCGGCGCAAACAATATCGCCGACTTCGCGGAAATCGAACTGTCCAAGGCGAACTTCGCGGTGCTCGAGCGCACCAATCTCGGCCCGCTGCTCAATGAATTCACGCTCGCCTACAACCTGGGCGATCCGGACGGCGCGCGCAAGATGCTCGGCCGCGGCAAACTGAAGACCACCAAGTGGGTCGTCAAATTCGACATCCTTAAAACCGAGCAGGTCGCCGCCGCGCAAAAAGGCTTCGACGGCGCTACCGTTGGCCGCATGATCGGCTTCCTTGGCGGGCAGGGCGCCGCCATCGGCGGCACCGCGGTCGGGTCGGTGCGCACCCAAGACACGAGCGGCGTGTGGATCGTCGGCATGCGCTACAAGATCATGAATGCCGAAACCACCGAGCAGGTCGCGCAAGGCTACACCGAGGAAAAAATGGAGGTCGGCACGACCGGGACGTCCGTGCTCGGCGCATCATCATCCGAGCAAGGCGGCGTCACCCTCGACACGATGGTGCAGCGCCTGATTCAAAAGACGGTGTGGGAAATCGACAGCAAGTATAAATAATCAGCGCCGGCCTCGATCCTTACGCCGCGCGACGCCATGAGCGAAGCCCCCCGGAAGCTGGGTAAATACGAAATCCTGCGCGAGCTCGGCCGCGGCGCGATGGGGGTCGTTTACGAAGCTTTCGACCCGAGCATCGAGCGCACGGTCGCGCTGAAAACGATCCGCCGCGACCAGCTCGAAGGCGATGGCGCGGCCGAAATGATCACGCGCTTTCAGCGCGAGGCCAAAGCCGCAGGGCGGCTCAATCATCCGAACATCGTCGCCATTTATGATTTCGGCGAGGACGGCGATACCACGTTTATCGCGATGGAGTTCGTGATTGGACGCGAACTGAAGAACCATTTTGCGCAAAACGAGCGTTTTCCGATGGAAGAGATCACGCGCATCATGGGCGAATTGCTCGGCGCACTCGATTATTCCCACAATTTTGGCGTCGTTCACCGCGACATCAAGCCGGCGAATATCATCATCCGGCCCAATGGCCAGGTCAAAGTCGCCGACTTCGGCATCGCGCGCATCGAGTCGTCGCAATATACGCAGGCCGGTTCCGTGCTCGGCACGCCCGCGTACATGTCGCCCGAGCAGTTCATGGGACAAACGGTCGATCGCCGCTCGGACATTTTTTCGGCCGGCGTGGTGCTCTACGAATTTCTGACCGGCGAGAAGCCGTTCTCCGGCACTGCGACGACGATCATGCACAAAGTATTGAGCGTCGATCCGCCGCCGCCGTCGCGGCTCAACGTGCAGGTGCCGAAGCCATTCGACGCAGTTATCGCCAAAGCGATGGCGAAGCGGCCGGACGACCGCTTCAAAACCGCGGGCGAATTCGCCGAGGCGATCCGGCTCGCTGCCACGGGCGTAGCCGCGCCCGGCTTGCCTACTACCGTCGCCGCGGCCTCCAGCGACAACACGGTAGTCAATATCGCGGGCGACGCCCGCGTCGAAAAGACTGCCGATCTGAGCGCAGGGATGAAACCGCAGGTGGAATCCGCCGCGGGACCGGGCGAATCGCCGCTCGCACGCAAAACGCCGCTGGTCGCGATTGCGGCCACGGTTGGCGCAATCGCCATCGCGGGCGTCGCGAGTTACTTTTTGCTGCAGCCAGGCAAAGCGCGCGAGACGCCTGCTGCAGTCGCGAGTGCCCCGGCGGTCGCACCAGTCGCCGCACCGCCACCGGCAGCTGCACTGCCCGCGGTCGAACCCGGCACCATGATCATCAGCGCAGTGGGGCTGGCCGATCCCAACGATCAAAAGTACCAGGGCGACAAATCGCTGCTCGCCGCCGACCTGCGCGCCGACTCCAAAAGCCAGCTCGTCGAGAAAGCGATCGCGCTCTACGTGGACCGCGCATCGTTTGCCAAGAATTACGACCTGCTGCGCGACAAAGTGCTGTCGAAGAGCGGCAGCTACATCGCCAGCATCGTACAGGAAGGCGCGCCCGAGCTCGGCAAGAACGGCCTCATGTACGTGACCACCCAGGCCGCGGTGCGCGTGCGCGACGTGCAAAAATCGCTCAACCAGATGTCGCGCGATGAGCGGGTCGAATTCATCCGCACCAATGGCGACCCGAAAATCTCGGTCGCCATCAACGTGCGCGGCGAAGGCAACGCGGCCGCCGCGCAAAATTCGCAAGTCGCCGAAAACCTGCTCAAGGAGCGCATCAAATCCTTCGGCTTCCGCATCTGGTCCGATGACGCGCGGGCCGGCGCCGCGCCGGGCAAAGGTGCCGACTTTGCAGTGATCGGCGAGGCCAAGTTGAAGAAGCTATCGGCCAGGCTGGCCGCATCCGGAATCACGATCGACAAGTTCCAGCTGACCTCGTGGACGGTCAAGTGCATTGACAAGCAAAGCGGCGAGGAAATTTATTACAACAACAAGCTGCCGGTCGCCGCCGCGTCATGGTCGACCGAAGAGCAGGCGCTGGCGGCCATCGGCGGCAAAATCGCCGACGAATTCTCGCGCGATTTTTTCGTGCGGCACTTCAATGCGAGCGGACAGAACGTCGCGCTGAAAATCGAGGGCTTGCCCGATGCCGCGGTCGAAGCCGGCATTGCCCGCGAGCTGGTCGGCCTGCAATCGGTGATCGGCATTGCGCGCCGTGCCGGCGCCCCCGCCCTCTACGACCTGCAACTGGCGGGCGGCTCGGGACCTTTGACCGATCTCATCGCGAACACCGTCTTGAAGCCGCTCAACGCCAAATTCGGCAAGGTATGCTTCAACCTCGGCGCCACCAGCGGCGAACAGGTGACAGTGACGTTCGAGCCGGCTTGCAGCGACCAGTCGGTGCTCACGCGGCTGGACAGCTATCCGCCCGCCTCGTTGTATGCGGCCCCGCCCGCGCGCCAAAAGTCGATACTGCGGGATCCCGCGGCGATCAGTAAGCTGACGATCTAGCCGCCGGCGTTCAGGCGCTCGCAAACGAGACGAGCTCGGCATCGCCAGACGATGCCGTGTGGCCGAGGCAGATGATGCCGCGGCCGCGCAGCATGATCTGCTCGCGCTTTAACAGGATTTCGGCGTCGGCCCCGACGGTCACGTAAGTGCCATTCGTGCTCTGGTCGACCAGAAAAAAATTGCCGCGGCGGAATTCGATTTTACAGTGCACGCGGGAGGCCATCTTGTCCGGGACCACGAGCTCATTGCCGGTCTCGCGCCCGAGCGATGCTGACTTCTGCTCGGTGCCGAGAGTCAATGTGGTTGCGCCGTAGGTCAAGGTCAGTAAGGGTTGCGCCATGGCGGGCGGCAGATCGCGCTCGGCCATCGCGGTCAAGTCGGCAGTGTCGTGCCAGATGACCTCGAAGATGCGGATTTCATCCTGCTTGCCCTTGACGTGAAATGCGTCGATTTCACGCGTTGACGCTTTCAGCAACGGCGCCAGCGCGTCCACGCTCTGCCCGCTGGTGATAATCTGCCCGCCCTTGGCGAGCCCGGCCATGCGCGCGGCGGTGTTCACCGCATCGCCGAAAAAGTCGCCCTTGTCTTCGATCGCGGGACCGTAGTGAAAGCCGATGCGGATCGCCAGCCGCGCGTTGTTTACCTGCGGAATAGCCGCGACCCGCGTTTGCATATCGCACGCGGCCTGCATGGCGGCATCGACGGAGGGAAATACCGCCATGACTTCGTCGCCTATGGTCTTGACGACGCGACCGTCCTGCAGGCCGGTCGACTTGCGCAATTCCGATAGTACGGCTTCGATAGCGGCAAGCGCGCGCTGATCGCCGAGCTTTTCGTACAGGCTGGTGCTGCCGCTGACGTCGGCAAACATGATGGCAAAGCGCTGGGACGCGGTAGTCACTGCAACAAATATAGCATGTGACCGGCGCCGGCTAAGCCGGTATTACGCCGGCATACAGGATCAGGCCGCTTGCGCCACGGCCTTCTTTTTGACCTTGGCAGCGGTCGCGTGCATCGCCGCGTAAGCGCCGTGGGCGGCGGACTCGGCGTCGCCGACGTGCACTGGCAGGCCCATGTCGTTCAACACCGAGCCCAGCGCCGACAAGCACAGCATCACGTTGTCGGGGCGGCACGAGTATCCCATCAGGCCGAAGCGCCAGATCTTGCCGGCGAGCGGGCCTAAGCCGGCGCCAATCTCGAGCCCGAACTCGTTGAGCAGTGTTTTCCTCACCGCGGCTTCATCGACGCCTTCGGGGCAGCGCACCGCGTTCATCTGCGGAATCTGATACTGCTCTTTGACCAGGAATTTCAGGCCCATCGCTTCGAGCCCCGCCTTCAGTGCGAGGTGGTGGCGCTCGTGGCGTGCCCAGCAGTTCTCGATGCCTTCTTCGCGAATCAACAGCAATGCTTCATGCAGCGCGAACAATGAGTTGGTCGGCGCGGTGTGATGGTAGGTGCGCGTCGAGGCGCCCCAATAGCCGAGCAGCAGATTCATGTCCATGAACCAGCTGTGGATCTTGTCCTTGCGCGATTTCACGTCGGCGACCATGCGCTCGGAAAACGAGACCGGGGACAGGCCCGGCGTGCACGACAAGCATTTCTGGCTCGCCGAATACACCGCGTCGATTTTCCATTCGTCGACCAGCACCGGGGTGCCGCCAAGCGACGTCACGGCGTCGACGATCGCGAGCGCATCATGCTTGTGCGCGATCTCGACGAGCGTTTTCGCATCCGACTGGCAGCCGGTCGAGGTTTCCGCGTGAACGAACGCGAGTATGCGCGCGCCCGGGTTCTTCTTGAACGCGTCTTCGACTTTTTGCGGATCGATCGGCGAGCCCCATTCGTCTTCGACGACGATCGCCGTGCCGCCGCAGCGCTCGACGTTTTCGATCATGCGGCCGCCGAACACGCCGTTGCGGCACACGATGACCTTGTCGCCGGGGCGCACGAGGTTCACGAAACAGAATTCCATGCCGACCGAGCCCGGTCCCGAAATCGGAAACGTCAGCGGATTCTTGGTCTGGTACGCGTAGCGCAGCAGCGTCTTCAATTCTTCCATCATCTCGACGAATATCGGGTCAAGATAGCCGATCGCCGGCTGGCTCATGGTCGTTAGCACCCGCGGGTGGATTTCGGTCGGGCCCGGCCCCATCAGCGTGCGTTGCGGCGGATGGAAGGAGTTGATGCGTTTGGCTGGCGCAAAATCGTTCATGTTGTCGTTCCCTGTAAGTGACGATCCGAACAAACTCTCGCCGTCCGGACGCGACTTCATCCGGAGCGGTTTTCTGGCGGTGGCTTCGTTTAGGACTTCGGCGGCCGTTATCTGGCCCCGGCTCGCGTTCTCGACTTCCATCGCCCAGCGCGCGGGAACGTAACCGGATTTCACCCAGTTATTGACGACGGCGCGGTCGAGGCGGAATTGGCGCGCCACCTCGGCTTGGGAGCCGAACAGCACAACGAGACGGTCGGCACAGTTCATGGTTATTCTCTGGTCGAGAATTTACCATGACAAAATTATTTTGACAATCTCCGCTTCGGCAACGCGAACTTCGTAGAGTTAGCGCCTACTCCGAATCGGCGAAAGTCGTGAATTCCCCTTGCGGATCAAATGCTGTGTCGCCGTCCTCCACTGCGGTGCCGGTCGCCGCTACTGCCGCGAAATCGAACAGTCCGCGGTCCATCAGGTGCGAGGGACGCACATCCTGCAGGCTGCGAAAGATCGATTCGACGCGTCCCGGGAAACGTTTCTCCCACTCGCGCATCAGGTCCTTCATCTGCTTGCGCTGCAGGGTCGGTTGCGAGCCGCACAGATCGCACGGAATGATCGGAAATTGTTTCACCGCCGCGTATAACGCAAGGTCGCGTTCCTGCACGTAGGCGAGCGGCCGGATCACCACGTGCGCGCCGTCGTCCGACACCAGCTTGGGCGGCATTGCTTTGAGCTTGCCGCCAAAAAACAGGTTCAGAAAAAACGTTTCGAGGATGTCGTCGCGATGGTGGCCGAGCGCGATTTTAGTCGCGCCGAGTTCCTTGGCGACGCGATACAGCACGCCGCGGCGCAGGCGCGAGCACAGCCCGCACATCGTCTTGCCTTCGGGGATTACGCGCTTAACGACCGCGTAAGTGTCCTGCACCTCGATGTGAAACGGCACGCCGAGCGCCTTCAGATAATCGGGCAGCACGTGCGCCGGATAGCCAGGATGGCGCTGGTCCAGGTTGACGGCGACGATCTCGAAATCGATCGGCGCGTGCGTGCGCAAATTCAGCAACACGTCGAGCATCGCGTAGCTGTCCTTGCCGCCGGACAGGCACACCATGACGCGGTCGCCCGCGCGGATCATTGCATAATCGCCAATCGCCTGCCCGACCAGCCGGCGCATCCGCTTGGCGAGCTTGTTCGCTTCGTACAAGTCCTTCTGGTGCAGGTCTGGAGCGTTCATAGCGTGATGCTCCGGCCGCCGTCGACGGCGATCACCTGGCCCGTCACGTAGGGCGCGCCGGCGACCAGAAATTCGACCGCCTTCGCGATGTCGTCGGGCTCGCCGGCGCGTTTCAACGCGGTCTGGTTCACGATGCGCTGGCGCGACAGCTCGTCGGACCACGCATCATCCTCCGGCCACAGGATGGTGCCGGGCGCGACCCCGTTCACCCGCACTTCCGGGCCCAGCTCGCGTGCGAGCGAGCGCGTCAGCGCGAGCAGCCCGCCCTTCGCGACCGTGTACACGAGGTAATTCTTCATCGGCAATTCGGCATGGATGTCGACGATGTTGACGATGCAGCCGTGCCGCTTGCGCAATTCGACCGCGGCTGCCTGCGACAGGAACAACGGCGCCTTCAAATTGGTGCCTATGAGGTCGTCCCACTCCTTGTCCGTGATCTCGCCGATCGCGGTCGCGAAAAAGCTCGATGCGTTGTTCACGAGAATATCGAGATGACCGAACTGCTTGATCGTCGTTTTGACCAGGTCGGGCAGGCTTGCGCCGCTCAGAAGATCGGCTTGGATCAGCGCCACCGATTCCGCGCGGCGTGCGTTCAATTCGTGCTGCAACGCGCGGGCTTCGGCGATCGACGCGCGATGATGGATCATCAGGCTCGCGCCCGCCGCGTGCAGACGCCGGCAAATCGCCGCGCCGACGCGCTTGGCGCCGCCCGTCACCAGCGCGGTTTTGCCCGTGAGTGTCCCAGTGGTTTCCATGGCGCATATTGTACGGGAAGCCCTGATTTGTTATCATTTAATCAGACCTTCCTCTAAAGTGGCGGAAACCGGGGACACGCCGCTTGCTGCCAGCCCATTTACAGAAACTTCCCGCGCCGTCCGCCGACGCCCTCGCCCATAGCGCGCGGCTCACCGCACGGATCGCGCGCGAAATCGACGCTGCCGGCGGCTGGTTGAGCTTTGCGCGCTATATGGAGCTCGCGTTGCATGCGCCGGAGCTCGGCTATTACAGCGCGGGCTCGACCAAGTTCGGTGCGGCCGGCGATTTCGTCACCGCGCCAACCTTGGGCCGGGTATTCGGCCGCACGCTCGCGCGCCAGGCTGCGCAAATCCTGCACGCCGGCATTCCCGACTTAGTCGAGCTCGGCGCCGGCGACGGCCGGCTCGCGCGTGATCTGCTCGCGGAACTCGAAGCTTTGGGCAGCTTGCCGCAGCGTTACTTAATACTAGAAACCAGCGCGGACTTGCGCGCGCGGCAGCGTGACCTCCTGCGGCGCGACGTTCCTCGCCTCGCCGGCCGCGTCGAATGGTTAGACACCCTGCCTGCATCGCTGACGGCGCTGGTGCTCGGCAACGAAGTGCTCGACGCGATGCCCGTGCATGTCATCGAAGTTGGCGCCGGCGGCATCGCTGAGCGCGGCGTCACGCTCGCAGGCGGCGAATTTCAATGGCAAACGCGACCCGCCACCGGCACTGTGCTAGCCGCCGCGCAGGCGCTCGCTCTGCCGCCCGGGTATATCACCGAAATAAATCTGGCCGCGCAGTCGTTCGTCGCGACGCTCGCCGCGGCCCTCGAGCGCGGCGTCGCGCTGTTCATCGATTACGGTTTTCCCGCGCGCGAGTACTATCATGCGCAGCGCAGCACCGGCACGTTGATGTGCCATTACCGCCAGCATGCGCACGACGACCCGCTGTGTCTCGCCGGCTTGCAGGACATTACCGCCCATGTCGATTTCAGCGCATTGGCGGCGGCGTGCGCGCGGGCCGGTCTCGATTTGCTCGGCTACGCCAACCAGGCGCAGTTTCTGATCAACTGCGGGATTACCGACGTGCTCGCCGCGACGCCTGCTGAAAATGCTGCGGCTTACCTGCCGCAGGCAGCACAGGCGCAAAAGCTGATAAGCCCCGCCGAAATGGGCGAATTGTTCAAGGTCATCGCGCTGGGCCGCGGCTACACCGCGCCGCTTGCCGGATTTGCGCGCGGCGACAAGAGCGGCCAGCTGTGATGCGCGGCCGGACCACCGTGACATCACGCGTGCTTAAACTTTTAGTCACGATCGCCGTGCTGATGGTCGGGGCGCCGGCGCCGGCGGCAGACGACGCGATCGCGCGGGCAGCTTACCGCTGGGAGCACAGCTCGCATGGCGCGATGCTCGAACGCATACTGCCGCCCTCGCTCACACCGCAGCAATTGCCTGAGCCGTCGAGCGCCGGCGCGCAGCTCGTCGTCGCGTACTGCGTGCAGTGTCATCACTTGGTCAATCCCGCCATGCATGACGCACCGCGCTGGAAGAGCGTCGTCGCGCGCATGGTGTGGCGCATGGAAGGCCAGGGCAACCTCGGAAAATTGATGCAGGACCTGATGGCGGACGTCAAAGTGCCGACCGCGAACGAGCAGGCCACTTTGCTGCGCTATCTTCAAAAGCACGCGCAACGCGAGCTGAGTTCGGGCCAGTACGCCGATCTCAACACCGAGTCCGGGCGCCGCTACCGTATCGCGTGTGCGCAATGCCACGTGCTGCCCGACCCGCGGCGCCACACTGCGTCGGAATGGCCGGCAGTCGTCGAGCGCATGCGCCGCAACATGGCGTGGGCCAACCGCGTGACTGGGGACCCGATACTGCGCACCAAACCCGAACTCGACACGGCCGACATCACGCGCTATCTGCAGCGCCACGCCCGCGCGCGCGGAAGCGATCGTCTGCCGCCCTAGACCGCCGGCACTTTCATTCCGCGCTGCACCGCGGGCCGCGCCGAGATCGCATCGAACCAGCGTTTCACGTGCGGAAAATCGGCGAGATTCGTCTTGTGCCACTCGTAACGCGCGACCCACGGATACGTGGCGATGTCGGCGATCGAGTACTCATCGGCCAGATATTCGTGCGCGGCGAGACGCTGGTCGAGCACTCCATAGAGGCGGTCTTTTTCCTTCGTGTAGCGCTCGATCGAATAGGGCACCTGCTCTTTGGCCGCGCGCAGAAAGTGGTGCACCTGGCCGAACATCGGGCCCACGCCGCCCATCTGGAACATGAGCCACTGTAGCGCGTCGTATTTCAGGCGGGCGGACTGCGGCAGCAGCCGGCCGGTTTTGTCCGCGAGATAAAGCAGGATGGCGCCCGATTCCATCATCGCGTACGGCTTGCCGTCCGGTCCATCCGGGTCCACGAGCGCTGGGATCTTGCTGTTCGGACTGATCGCGACAAACTCGGGCTTGAACTGGTCGTTCTGCCCGATGTTGACTGCATGCACGCGGTACGGCAGGCCGAGTTCTTCGAGCATGATGGAAACCTTGCGCCCGTTCGGCGTGGTCCACGTATAAAGATCCAGCATGGGTTCTCCCTGGGTTGAAATGCGCCGCTCTGGCGCCGACTTCGATTACAACTTCTTCGTGATGGCGTCGATGCGCGCCTGCGCCACCCGCTCCTTGATCTGCGCCGGGTCGGCGCAGCCCCTGGCGACCGCACCGGCATCGACCGCGCGCGCCTCCGCCAGCGCATCGCGCAGCCTCGCGACTGCCGCCTCGCTCGCCGGCTTGTCTGCCGCTGCCGCGCACACGTCGAGCAATTGCGCGAAACGGTCGGGCCGGCGCAACGCATCGGTCGCTTGAATGAGCGCCAGCAATGCGGCAGGCGCCAACTTGTCCGCCTTGCGCACTTCGCTGCAGTGGCGCGCGGCCAGCAGCGCCAGCTCGCGGCAGTCCTGCGGCACGCGCAGCCGCTCGCAAAATGCTTCGAGCAACTTTTCTTCCGTATACATCGTCAGCACCGCGAAGCGCTCGGCCAGGCCCAGGCCGTGCGCGGCCACGGCGTCGAGCGTCGCGAGCCGGCGCGCGCCGGCCGCGCCCGGGGTGACCGCGGCCAGCTCCGGCAATATGGCCGCCAACGCGCCACATTCGGCGAGCACCTCGAACATGCGCGATGGCCGCTGTTCCATCAATCCGCGCGCCAACTCCTGCCACACGCGCTCGGCGACCAGCGCATCGGCCTCGCCGTCAACGACCATGTGGCGCATCTGCTCGAGCGTGGCGGGCGCGATAGTAAAACCAAACCGCGCGGCAAACCGCGCCACGCGCAGGATGCGCACCGGGTCTTCCGCAAAGGCCGGGCCGACGTGGCGCAGGACGCGCGCTTTCAGATCGGCCGCGCCGCCGAAGGGATCGATCAGATTGCCGGCGTCGTCGCGCGCGATCGCATTGATCGTGAGATCGCGGCGCGCGAGGTCGTCTTCGAGCGTGACGTCGGGCGCGGCGTGAAACTCGAAGCCGTGGTAACCGCGCGCGGTCTTGCGTTCGGTGCGCGCGAGCGCGTATTCCTCTTTCGTTGTCGGATGCAAAAATACCGGGAAATCCCGGCCGACGGGCTTATAGCCCAGCTTGACCATTTCCGCGGGGGTGGCGCCGACCACCACATAATCGCGATCGGTCACCGGCAGACCGAGCAATTCGTCGCGCACGGAACCGCCGACGGCGTAGATCTTCATGCGCTCAAGCCGGCGGCTCGTATTGGGGCAGCACCTCGGTCTCGGCCGCAGCGGCCGCGTACCACTCCTGCATGGCAGGCAACGCGAGCAGGCGGTCCGCATACTGCTGCGACGCCGCCGACAGCGCGACCGCATACGTCTTGAAGCGCGTCGCGACCGGCGCAAACATCGCGTCGGCGACGCTGAATGCACCCAGCAGGAACGGCCCGCCGTAACGGGCGAGGCTCTCACTCCAGATGGCCTCGACGCGCGCGATGTCAGCGGCCACTTCGGCGCTCACCGCGCGGCGTGGCAGCACGCGGCGCACGTTCATGCACATATCCCCGCGCAACGCCGCGAATCCTGCATGCATTTCCGCGCTGATCGCGCGACCATGCGCACGTGCCGTGGCGTCTTGCGCCCATAGCCGCTTATCCGGATGGCGCTCGGCCAGGTATTCGCAAATGGCGAGCGATTCCCACAGGGTAACTCCGCCGTCGATCAGGACGGGGACCTTGCCGGCGGGCGAATACTTGCGGATTTTGGCTGCGTATGCGTCCTGGAACAGCGGGATTCTGACTTCCTCGAATGCAATACCCGCGTGTTTCATCAGCAGCCACGGCCGCAGGGACCACGACGAGTACGCTTTATTGCCGATGACGAGCGTGTATCGAGCCATGAGCGGCCGCGCCATTACGAAGCGCGGCGCGCATGCCCGCGATAGGCGCGATAGCGCGCGCGCGGCGATGCGGCGGCGAGCCAGGTCGGCGCCTCGGCCTCGAGCGCTTTCGGTTCGATGCCGAAAGGAAATGGCGCAGCGCACACGTTGTCGACCTGCATCGAACGGTAATTGTCGCGCGTGAGGAGATGTCCGGGCAGAAATTCGAGTACCAGCGCCTGCAGGTACGAAAGCGTATCGCCCAGGCCGATGACCAGGCGGCGATGGCCCGTCAGCTCGCCTACCAGCGTAACGAGCTCGCGCAGCTTGTACACGCGCGGCCCGCATAACTCATACGTTTGCCCTTGCGCGTCGAGATTGTCGAGGCTGGCCACCATCGCCGCGGCGACGTCTTCGACATAGACCGGTTGAAATCGAGCGTCAGGCCGCCCGAGAAACACGATGGGCAGCAGCTTCAGCAAATCCGCGAACATGTTGAGGAAGCGGTCTTCACGTCCGAAAATGACCGAGGGGCGGAACATCGTCCAGTTAAGGTTGGATGCGCGCACCAGCGCTTCAGCGGCGCCTTTCGTGCGCTGGTAGCGGCTCGGGCCGTTGACATCCGCGCCCAGCGCGCTCATGTGAACGTAGCGGCGCACGCCGGTCTGCTCGCAGGCCGCGATGATCTTGCGCGTGAGGGCCACGTGCGCCTGTTCGAAGCTGCGCGTGCCGCGGCCATCGTGCAAGACGCCGACCAGGTTGATGACGGCATCCATGCCGCGCGTGAGCCGCGCGAGGGCCGCTGGATCGTGCACGTCGGCGGCAATCACATCGACGGTCGGCAGGAGGATCAGCGGCTTGGCGCGCTCGCGATCGCGCGTCGGCACCGTCACGAGATAGCGTCCCGCGCTCAAAGACTGGACGACATGACGGCCGACATACCCGCTGCCGCCTATCACGCATACCCGCGTCAATTCCATATCTACCGCCGCCCTTTGTTGCGTGCCGCTTTTCCGGCTTATTCCTGCCCGCCCGGCTCGTCCAACGCTTTTTCCATCGCGCGCGAACGCGGCGCGATCACGCCGATGCGGTCTTTGAGCGACAGCAGCGCCTGCCCGAACTGCTGGCTGTAATAACTGGCGTTGCTCATGACCTTCTTCACGTAATCGCGGGTTTCGTTGAACGGGATCGATTCGGCATAAATCGCCGCATCCATCGGCTCGCTCGCGCGCCAGGCGCGCGCGCGGCCCGGTCCGGCATTATAGGCCGCCGACGCCAGCACCGGATGGCTGTCCAGCGTGTCGAGCACGTGCCGCAGATACCAGGTGCCGAGGTTCAGGTTGGTTTCGACGTTGGCGGTCTGCGCCCCGCCCTGGTAATTCTTGAGGCCCACTTTTTGCGCGGCCCAGCGCGCGGTCGCGGGCATCAGCTGCATAAGACCCACCGCGCCGGCGCTCGATTTGACGTCGGCGATGAAGCGGCTTTCCTGGCGGATCAAGCCATAGACGAATGCCTCGTCGAGCTGCTGCTGGCTTACATAGCTTTTCATCACGTCGCGGTACGGCGCCAGATAGCGCATGCTGAAGTCGTGCAGTTCGCGCGTGCGGTCGGCCGTATTGATCGCGCGGTCATAGATTTCGCTCTTGCGCGCAAACTCGGCGGCGGCCAGCAGCTGCTTGTCATCGTATTCGCGAATGGTCCAGTTCCACTCGCGGTTGCCTTCGAAGCGCAGGTTGATCCGGTAGAAAGTCAGCGCGCGCTGGAAACCGGGCACTTTGGCCATCGCCTGCACCTCTTCGCGCGTGGGCTTGTACGACGCGGCAGGCGTGCGGCCGCGGCCGCCCAGGTCTTCGGCCGCGAGCTGGCCATAGAACGAAAATTCGCCGGCCAGCGGCGTCAGGATCGCCTGCGCCTCGTCGACGCGCTGGAGCATCTTGTACGCGCGCGCTTTCCAGTAGCGCCACGCGGCGTCCTGGCTCTCCTTGGGCGACATCGCGTCAATCGCGGCGAGCACGTCCGGCCAGCTTTTCGCGCGCAGCGCGATGCGCACCTTCCACGCGAGCTGGGCGTCGGTCATCTCGCCGGCTTTCCCATACCACGCAAGCGCGTTCGGGTCGTGGCGCTGCGCCCCTTGGTAAGCGATCAGGCCCCACACATAACCGCGCTCGCTGTCGCTGAAGCGCTCGCCGAGCTTCGCCCACTGCTGGGCGGCCAGCGGCGGCGCAGTGCGCGCGAGACGTTGCACCGCATACATCACCGATTCGCGTCCGGCGCGCGACTTGAGATTGAAGTTCTTCCGCTCCAAGTAGGCCTGTGGATTAACGGCGATGCCGGGCCATGACTGGGTTTCGGCCGGCTCCTTCTGCGCCAGGTATTCTGCCGCGCGCCGTGCCACCCCGGTGTTGCCCGCTTCGAGTGCGAGCCTGACCCGCGCCCACACATCCTCGGCGCTCAACTGGCCGTTCGCCGCCAGCGCGTCGAAGAGCGGCGTGCAGCTTTCGGGCTGGTCGCGGCCGCTGAACCACAGCGTGCGCGCATAGTTCAGCGCTTCGGCCCCGCCCGCGCGCAGGCGGCTTTGCAGCGAATAGCACAGGAGTTCGGCGTCGGCGCCTTCGAGCAGCGGATATTCGGTGTCGAAGAGCTCCCACTGCTGCTTGACGGCCAGCTGCTTCAACCAATCGGTGCGCAGGCTGTTCACCACGGGAGCGTCCTGCAGGCGCGCGAGCATCGCGCGGATGTCGGAAGGCGACGCCTCGTCGAGCCGCAGCCGGAACCGCCAGTAGGTGATGTACGGCTCGAGCGGATAACCGGTCAGTGATTTCGCATAGCGTTCGAGTTTCGCCGCGTCGCCGGCGCGAAACGCCTCGCGGGCGGCCAGAAAGTCGTCGTCCTGCGCGGCGTGCGCGGCGCCCGCAGCCGCGAGCGCGCACACGAGCAGCCAGCGCGGCGCGTACAATTTCACCCAGTCGTTCATGCCGGCGATTTTACGGCTTTTTTGCGCGAAATCTGCTTAGGAGTGCCTAACATAATGAAACGCGCGATGCGCTGTCACGATTTTGGCTCAGGGCTAGAAGAAAGTCTCGCGGCTTAGTCATTCTAAGCAAGGGACCTTTCGACAACGCCATGG
>Ga0207682_10000423_pt1 | contig 19485 bp, 20 predicted proteins | sample KBSM63metaG_FD_184332 | JGI IMG/M metagenome (GOLD analysis project Ga0207682, IMG submission 184332) | Miscanthus rhizosphere microbial communities from Kellogg Biological Station, Michigan, USA - KBS M6-3 metaG (SPAdes) (version 2) | ecosystem: Host-associated > Plants > Roots > Rhizosphere >... | reverse complement strand
CACACCTTGGCCTTGACCGCCGGCGTGGGCTATGAAGATATCGAGGCAAGCCAGAACGATATCCTCCGGGATGCGAACGGGATTCCGGTGATCGATCCCGCCGGCCGTCCGACTCCCGATCCTACCCGGCCGCGGCTGCTCACCTATAACGTCAGCGGCGTCATGTACGATGCCGGCATCATCTGGCGGCCGACCCACCGCACCGAGCTGCAGGCGCGCGCCGGTCACCGCTATGGCGGCACCACCGTCATCGGCACGCTCTCCCACCGGTTCGATGACAATTATGCGCTGAACGCGGCCGTCTATGATAGCGTCGAGACGTTCGGGCGGCTTCTGACCAACGATATCAGCAGCTTGCCGGACAACTTTAACGCTGCTCGTGATCCTGTAACCGGCAATATCGGCGGCTGTGTGTTCGGCGCCCGGGGCGGCGGCACCTGCCTCGATCGCTCGCTTCAGTCGATCAGCGGCAACAGCTTCCGCCTGCGCGGCGGCAGCGTGACCTTCTCGGGTACGCGCAGGCTGTGGACCTTCGGAGTCGGCGCCGGCTATGCCAACCGCCGCTTCTCGCGGCCGAACGACCCTGCCTTCGACGCTAGCGCCGCCACCGAGGACGAGAGCTTCAGCCTGTTCGGCTCGGTCGGCCGCCAGTTGAGTCGCACCTCGAATCTCGGCGTCAACGTCTTCGCCAGCTGGTTCAACAGCGATCTCGCCGGCGCCGAGGACGTCACCACCATGGGCGGGACGTTGAGCTACGATCGCACCTTCCTGCTCGACCGGCTGTCGCTGCTGGCGGCGCTCGGCCTCTACAACACCGACGACGGCGTCGACAGCGTCACCAACGCCTCGGCCCAGGCCGGCCTCCGGTACACCTTCTGGTGACCTTCGGCCGGTAACGGAGAGAGATATGTACACCGAGCATTACGGCCTCACCGGACAGCCCTTCCAGCTAACCCCCGACGCGCGCTTCTGGTTCGACAGCCGCACGCACAGGAAGGCGATGGCCTATCTGGGCTACGGCTTGGCGCAGGGCGAAGGCTTTATCGTCGTTACCGGCGAGATCGGCGCCGGCAAGTCGACGCTGGCCGCGCACCTGCTCGCCAATATCGATCGCTCGCGGCTCAACGCGATCAGCCTGGTCTCGACCCAGGTCGAGGGCGACGACATGCTCCGCCTGGTCGCCCAGGGCCTCGGCCTCAACACCGGCGCGGTCGAGAAGGCGCGGTTGCTCGACGCGGTCGAGCAAAGGCTCGACGAGGAGCTCCGCGCCGGCAAGCGCACTTTGCTGGTCGTCGACGAGGCGCAGAACCTGCCGGTCTCCTCGCTCGAGGAGCTCAGGATGCTCTCCAACTTCCAGGTCGGCGGCCGCGCCCTCGTCCAGATCCTGCTGCTCGGCCAGCCCGAATTCCGCGACAAGCTCGCCGGGCCGGGGCTGGAGCAGCTGCGCCAGCGCGTCATCGCCAGCCACCATCTCGACGCGATGGGTGCCGACGAGGTCGAAGCCTATATCCGCCACCGGCTCACCCGGGTCGACTGGCAGGGCAATCCCGATTTCGATGCCGGCGCGTTCGAAGCGATCCACCGCTACAGCGGCGGCATCCCGCGCCGCGTCAACCAGCTCGCCCACCGGCTGATGCTGCATGCCGCACTCGAAAATGCCGAGTTGGTCGGGGCCGGGGCGGTCGAGGCCGTCGCCGCCGACATGGGCGCCGACAATGTCTCGCCGGCTGCGCCTGCCGCTCCCGCGCACGAGGAGAAGGTGCTGCCGCTGCGCTCGACACGGCTTTCGGCAGTGCCTTACGAGCCGGCGCCGCAGCCGGCGGCGCAGGATCCCGAACTCGCGCGTCGCATCGCCGCGCTCGAGGCGCGGGCCGAGGAGCATGAAGCGCTGCTTCGCCGCGTCCTCATTCTGCTCGTCGACTGGGTCGAGACCGACAGCCACAGGCCGGCTTTCCGCACGCACGCAGCGTAGCGCGGGGGCCGATGAGGAACGCCCTTTCCGTCGATGTCGAGGACTGGTTCCAGGTTGGCGCCTTCGAAACGGTGATCGACCGGGAGTCGTGGGACACGATCCCGCGCCGGGTCGAGCGCAACACCGACGCGGTGCTCGGCCTGTTCGACGAGGCCGGAGTCAAGGCGACCTTTTTTACCTTGGGCTGGGTGGCCGAGCGCCATCCCGCCCTGATCCGCCGGATCGCCGAGGCCGGCCACGAGATCGCCAGCCACGGCTTCGATCATCGCCGGGTCTTCACCATGACCGAGGCCGAGTTCCGCGCCGACCTGATCCGCGCCCGCGCCGCCATCGAGGATGCGTCGGGGCAGCAGGTCAGCGGCTATCGCGCACCCAGTTTCTCGGTCGACCCGCGCACACCCTGGGCTCATCCGGTGCTGGCCGAGCAGGGCTATGCCTATTCCTCCAGCGTCGCCCCGATCCGGCACGACCATTATGGCTGGCCGGACTCGCCGCGCTTCGCCTGGCGCCCGGTCGCCGATGCCGAGCTGATCGAGCTTCCGGTCACCACCTTCGAGCTTGCCGGCCGCCGCTTCGCCGCGGGCGGCGGCGGCTTCTTCCGCGTGCTGCCTTACGCTCTGTCCAACTGGGCGATCGCCCGGGTCAATGGCGAGGAGGAGCGGCCGGCAATCTTCTATTTCCACCCCTGGGAGGTGGATACGGATCAGCCGCGGGTGACCGGTGCGCCGCTCAAATCGAAGCTGCGCCATTACACCAATCTCTCGACCATGCGTCCCAAGCTGCTGAAATTGCTTAGGGCGCACCAATGGGGCCGCACGGATGAGGTCGCCGCCGCCGAGTGGGCGCGCCTCCAGTGAACGCGCCCGTCCGTCTCGCCCGGCCGATCGTCCGGATCGCGGACCTCGCCGATCCCGCCGTCGAGGCGTTCGTGCGCGCTTGTCCGGGCGCCACACCCTTCCATCTGCCGCAATGGAGCCGGGCGATCGCGCGCGGCACCGGCCAGCGCGCTTACATGCTGGTCGCCGAGCGCGGCGGCCGGATCGAGGGCGTGCTGCCGCTTACCCATGTTCGTTCGCCCTTGTTCGGCGCCGCGTTGGTGTCGGCCGGCTTCGCCGTCGAGGGCGGTATCTTGACGCGCGACGAGGCGGCGGCGGCGGCGCTTGCCGAGGAAGCGGTGGGGCTCGCCGGGCGGCTCGGCTGCCCCTCGATCGAGCTTCGGGGCGGGTCAGTACCCGCGGGCTGGCGGTACGAGGGCGACGTCTATGCCGGCTTCGCCCGCGCTTTGCCCAGCGAGGACGAAGCGATCCTCGCCGCGATCCCGCGCAAGCAACGCGCCGAGGTCCGCCGCGCTTTGGGCTACGGGCTCGACGTCGCCGTCGGCCGCGACCGCGCCGCCCACTTCCGCACCTATGCCGAAAGCGTGCGCAATCTCGGGACGCCGGCCTTTCCGCCGGCTTTGTTCGCCGCGGTGCTGGCCGAGTTCGGCGAGGATGCCGACATCCTCACCGTCGCCGGCAACGGCCAGCCGCTTGCCGCGGTGCTCAGCCTCTACATGGGCGGCATCGTCTATCCCTATTGGGGCGGCGGCACCCGCGCCGCCCGTGCCGCCCGGGCCAACGAGCTAATGTATTACGAATTGATGCGCCATGCCGCCGCGCGCGGCTGCACGCGCTTCGATTTCGGCCGTTCCAAGCTCGGCACCGGCGCCTATGCGTTCAAGAAGAATTGGGGGTTCGAGCCGCGGCCGCTCGTCTATGCGGGCTGGGGCAAAGCGCGTGAGACGAACCCGCTCAGCCCGAGATACCGGCTCCAGATCGCCGCCTGGCGGAGGCTGCCGCTCTGGCTCGCCAACCGCCTCGGCCCGCCGATCGCGCGGGGGCTCGGATGAAGGACGTCCTGTTCCTCGCCCACCGAATCCCGTTCCCGCCGGATCGCGGCGACAAGATCCGCTCGTGGCATCTGCTCAGGCATCTGGCGACGCTCGGCCGCGTCCATCTTGCCTGCTTCGCCGACGACGAGGTGGACGCCGCCCATCTCGCCGGCCTTCGCAAGGCGCTGGGCGACCGGCTCGGCGATTGCCATGTCGAGGTGCGGACCCGCGGCAAGGCCGCCGCCGGCGCCCGCGCGCTGATCGCCGGCAAGCCGGTGTCCCTCACTTTGTTCGACAGCGCCAGTCTCCGCGCCTTCGTCGCGCGCAAGGCGGCCGAAGTGGATACGATCTTCGTCTTCTCGGGCCAAATGGCGCAGTTCGTCAGGGCTGACGCTGGTGCACGCTTCATTATGGATTTCGGCGACGTCGACTCGGCGAAATTCACCCAATATGCGCGGGAGGGCTCGGGCCCGATGCGCTGGGTCAACGGCCGCGAGGGCGCGAAGCTCGCCGCGTTCGAACGCGCCACCGCCGAACGCGCCGACCTCTGCCTGTTCGTCAGCGAGGCGGAGGCGAGCCTGTTCCGTGAGCGCACCGGCCTTGCCAACATCCGCGCCCTCTCGAACGGCATCGATGTGGACCATTTCGATCCGGCGGCCGATTTCTCCCGGGTCGACATCGAGAAGCGGCCATTGCTCCTGTTCACCGGCCAGATGGACTATGCCCCCAATGCCGACGCGGTCGCCTGGTTCGCGCGCGAGGTGCTGCCGCTCGTGCCGGCCGCGAGCTTCGTCATCGCCGGCCGCAATCCGCTGCCGTCCGTGCAGGCGCTGGCCGGCGAACGGGTGACCGTCACGGGCGCGGTCGCCGACATGCGGTCTTGGCTCGCCGCCGCCGACGTGGTGGTGGCGCCGCTGCGACTGGCGCGCGGCATCCAGAACAAGGTGCTGGAAGCGATGGCGATGGCCAAGCCCGTAGTCGCGTCGGCCCCCGCCTTCGAAGGGATCGAGGCGGTGCCGGGCCGCGACCTGTTGGTCGCCGAGGACGCCGCCGCGACCGCGGAAGCAATTCGTGGGCTCCTTGGCGCCCCGGACCGGGCCTCGGCGATGGGCGCGGCGGCCCGACGGCAGATGGAGCAGGCCTATCGCTGGGAAGCGCGGCTGGCCCCGCTGGCCGAAATCGTAAGCCCTTCCGCGAACCGCGAAGCGGCATGAGCGCGTCACTCGCCCTCCCGGTGCGAGCCGCGGCGCCCTCCACCTGGCGCACGCATCTCGCCGCGCTCGCGGTCGCGGCCTCCGCGATCCTGCTGCTCTTCGTCCGCGACGCCTCCGACATGGCCGCGATTTGGTGGACCAGCGCGACCTTCAACCATTGCCTCTTGATCCCGCCGATCATCGCCTGGCTGATCTGGCAACGCCTGCCGCAGCTCCGCCGGCTCACTCCCGCCGCCTGGACGCCGGGGCTCCTCCTCGTCGGCGCCGGCGCTTTCGGCTGGTTGCTCGGCGAGGCGAGCGGCGTCGATTTCGCCCGCCATCTCGGCCTGGTGCTGATGCTGCAAGGGAGCGTGATCGCCTTGCTCGGCAAAGCGGTGTCGCGCGGCATCGCCTTCCCGCTCTGCTATGCTCTGTTCCTGGTGCCGGTCGGCGAGGAATTCGTGCCGGTGATGCAGACCGTCACCGCCGAGATCGCCGCCTTCCTGCTCGACCTCACCGCCGTGCCCGCGCATCTCGAGGGCGTCTTCATCACCACGCCCACCGGCTATTTCGAGGTCGCCGAGGCCTGCGCGGGGGTTCGCTTCCTGATCGCCATGGCCGCGTTCGGCGCCCTGGTCGCCAATGTCTGCTACCGTGCCTGGCCGCGCCGGCTCGTCTTCGTCGCCGCCTCGATCCTGGTGCCGGTCCTCGCCAACGGCGTCCGTGCCTGGGGGACGATCTATGTCGCCCATTTGAGCGGCAGCACCGATTTCGCCGTCAGCTTCGATCACGTCATCTATGGCGGCATCTTCTTCGCCATCGTCATCGCCCTGATCCTCGGCGCCGGCTGGCGCTTCTTCGACCGCGGCCTCGACGAGCCCTGGTTCGATCCCGCCGCCATGCCGGCGAACAAAGGGGCGAGACTGCCGCCGGTCATGGCGGCGATCATCGCTCTGGCCGCTCTACCGCTTCTCTGGTCCACCGCAGTGCTGGCGGCGGGCACGCAGGCCGTGCCGGCACGAATCGCCATGCCGGACGTGCCCGGCTGGCAGCGGATCGCCCCGGCGTCCGACTGGCGGCCGCATTTCGCCGGCGCCGACCGGATCGCCGCCGGCCGTTACCGCGACGCGCGGGGCAGGACGGTCGACCTCGGCATTGCCGTCTTCGCCAGCCAATCGGAAGATCGCGAATTGGTCGGCTTCGGCCAGGGCGCGGTGACGCCGAAAGGCCGCTGGGCCTGGACCGGCGACGCCCCGGCGCCGCCGAACGGACGCGCGGAACGGATCGCCTCGCACGGGGTGGCGCGCGAGGTCGTCAGCTTCTACCGAGTCGGCGAAACGCTGACCGGGAGCGGGATGGGGGTGAAGCTCGAAACGATGAAGGTGCGCCTGTTCGGCGGGCCGCAGCGCGCGGTCGCGGTGCTCGTGTCCGCGCAGGCGCCCGCCGCGGCGACCAGCGCCCGCCCGGCGATTGACGACTTCCTCCGCGCGCTCGGCCCGATCGCACCGCTCGCCGACCGCGCCGCCGGGATGGAATAGCGCGATGTGCGGCATTGCCGGCATCTTCCATCCCGACGTGCCGAAGCCGGTCGATCCGGCGCGGGTCGAGGCGATGACCGACATGCTCGCCCATCGCGGGCCGGACGGCAGCGGCATCTGGACCGCGCCGGGCGTCGGCCTCGGCCATCGCCGCCTCGCGATCATCGACCTCAGCGAAGCCGCGTCGCAGCCGATGCTCGCGCCCGACCGGCGTCAAGCGGTGATGTTCAACGGCGAGATCTACAATTTCCGCGAGGTCCGCGCCGAGCTGGAGGCCAAAGGGCATCGTTTCACCACCGAGAGCGACACCGAGGTGATCCTCGCCGGTTGGCGGCAATGGGGCCCCGACTGCCTCTCCCGCCTCAACGGCATGTTCGCCATCGCCCTCTATGACGCCGCCGAGGACAGCCTGTTCCTCGCCCGGGACCGGCTCGGGGTGAAGCCCCTCTTCTACGCGGAGATTTCCGACGGCGCCTTGATCTTCGCCTCCGAACTCAAGGGCCTGCTTGCCCATCCGCTGATGCGCCGGACGCCCAATGTGCAGGCGGTCGAGGATTTCCTCGCCTACGGCTACGTTCCGGACGACGCCTCGATCGTCGAGGGCGTCCGCAAGCTTCCTGCCGGTCATTTCCTCCATATCCGCCGCGGCCGTCGGGTCCCGCAGCCAGTGCGTTGGTGGGACGTCGATTTCTCGAACCCCGTCCGGAAGCCGCTGAAGGCGCTCGGGGAGGAGATGATCGAGCGGCTCGACGCGGCGGTCCGCTCGCGCATGGTCGCCGACGTACCGCTCGGCGCCTTCCTCTCCGGGGGTGTCGACAGCTCGGCCGTGGTCGCCTTCATGGCCGAGGCGAGTCGGGGGGCGGTCGAGACCTGCTCGATCGGCTTCGACCAGGCCGACCACGATGAGACGGCCTATGCCGCCCAGGTCGCCGAGCTGTTCGCCACCAACCATCGGAGCCGCATCGTCGCGTCGGAGGATTTCGGACTGATCGACACGCTCGCCGACGCCTTCGACGAACCGTTCGCCGATGCCAGTGCCCTTGCCACCTACCGGGTATCCGAACTTGCGGTCGAGAAGGTGAAGGTCTCGCTCTCCGGCGACGGCGCCGACGAGATTTTCGCCGGCTACCGCCGCTACCGCCTATTCGCGGCCGAGGAGCGCGCGCGCCGGCTGCTGCCCGGGCCGCTGCGCGCCGCCGCCGGCGCGCTGGGCGGCGTTTATCCCAAGCTCGATTGGGCGCCGCAAATGCTGCGGGCCAAGACCACATTGCAGGCGCTGGGGCAGGGGAGTGGCGAGGCCTATGCCCATGCCGTCGGCGTCACCCCGCCGGCAATCCGCCGCCAAATCCTGACCGCGCCGCTCCACGGCCATGTCGCCGAGGAGCGCTACGTCCGCGCGATGCGGGAGGCGCCGGCGAACGACGCTCTGTCCCGCGCCCAATATGCCGATCTCAAGATCTGGCTCCCCGGCGACATTCTCACCAAGGTCGACCGCACCTCGATGGCGGTGAGCCTGGAGGCGCGCGAGCCTTTGCTCGACCATCGCCTGGTCGAATTCGCCGCTCGGCTGCCGGCGCGGATGCGGCTGCGCGGCGGGACCGGCAAATGGCTGATGAAGCGCGCGCTCGCCTCGCGCCTGCCCGACGAAATCCTCCACCGCCGCAAGATGGGCTTCGTCACCCCGGTCTCGGCCTGGTTCCGCAGCCCACTCGCCAATGAGGCGTCGGCGATCGCCCACGGCTCTGCGCTGGCCGAGACCGGCTGGTTCGACGCCGCCGCCATCGCCCGCCTTGCCGACGCCCACCGCTCGGGCCGCTCGGACCATGGCCGCCTGCTCTGGCAATTGCTGATGCTGGAAAAGTCGCTGCAGCGCCTGTTCGGCCTCGGCCGGCCTATCGCCCACCCGGATAGAGCGCCTCGACGAAATAGAGCCCGGCGGGCGGCGCGTTGAAGCCCAAGGCGGCCCGGTCCCGAGCCTCCAAGGCGGCCTTCAAATCCGCCTTCGTCCATTTTCCCCGCCCGACTAGCTCGAGGCAGCCGACCATCGAGCGCACCTGATGATGGAGGAAGCTCCGCGCCGCCGCCTCGATCTCGATCGTCTCGCCAAGGCGTCGCACCGTGAGCCGGTCGAGCGTCTTCACCGGGCTGGCCGACTGGCAATGGGCGGAGCGGAAGGTGGTGAAATCGTGCCGCCCGACCAGCACCTGCGCGGCCCGGTTCATCTCGTCGGCGTAGAGCACCACGGGCACCCGCCAGGCACGGCCCGCCTCCAGCGCCAGCGGCGCCCGCCGATTGGCGATCCGGTAGAGGTAGCGGCGGCCGATGCAGGAGAAGCGGGCGTGAAACTCGTCGTCAACCACCTCGGCCGACAGGATCGCGACCGGCAGCGGCCGGAGCTTGGCGTTGGTGCCGTCGGCGAGCCGGTGCGGCGTGATCGGCTTGTCGATATCGACATGTGCGGTCATCGCCAGCGCGTGCACGCCCGCATCGGTCCGCCCGGCCGCGTGCAGCACCACGTCCTCGTGGGTGATCGCCCGGATCGCTTCCTCGATCGCCTGCTGCACCGAGCGCCCGTGCGCCTGCCGCTGCCAACCCATGAACGGCCGGCCGTCATATTCGACGATCAGGCGGAAACGGGTCACCCCAGCTTCGCACCGGCCGGGATGACGAAGCCGCGCAGCAGTTCGGCGGTGCTCATCGCACCGCGGCCGGCGCGCTGGACCAGGCTCGGCACGATCGACCCGTCTGCGCAGGCGATGGCGAGGCCGTGGTCGAGCACTGTGCCCGGCTCTCCGTTCAGGTCAGAAGTCTCGGCTGCAAGCACCTTGATTCGTTCACCTTCATAATCGAGCCAGGCGCCCGGGACGGGATTGAATGCCCGCACTTGTCGCTCGACATGGACCGCCGGCTGGGAGAAATCGAGCTTCGCCTCGTGCTTTTCGATCTTAGGCGCATAAGTGGCGCGCTCGTCGCGCTGAGGCATCGCGCCTACCCGGTGCAGCTCGGTCAGCACCTGCGCCATCAGGGCGGCGCCCTCGGCCGCCAGCTCCGTGCCGAGCTCGCCCGCCGTCTTGCGGTCGATCTCGACCGGCCACGCCGCCAGCATCGGCCCGGTGTCGAGCCCCTTTTCCATCCGCATGATGGTGATTCCGGTGCGCGTGTCGCCGGCGAGGATCGCGCGCTGGATCGGCGCGGCACCCCGCCAGCGCGGCAGCAGCGAGGCGTGAACGTTGAGGCAGCCGTATTTCGGCGCCGCAAGAATCGTCTCGGGCAGAATCAGCCCGTAGGCCGCGACCACCGCGACATCGAGCGCCAGCGCCGCGAACGCCGCCTGCTCCTCGATCCCACGCAACGACACCGGCGTCCTGACCTCGATCCCGGCCGCCTCGGCGCGCTTCTGCACAGGCGAGGGCCGGGGCGCCCTGCCGCGTCCGGCCGGCCGCGGCGGCTGCGAATAGACCGCCGCCACCTCGTGCCCGGCCGCGAGCAGCGCGTCCAGGGTCGGCACGGCGAATTCCGGGGTTCCCATGAAGGCGATGCGCATGGCTTTGCTCTAACCGAGGCTTGCCCGCCTTCACCACCCTCCATATTCCCCCTCCATGGCTTCCACCGAAATCGAGGCGCTCACTCAGGCGCTGTCGCGGTTGCCCGGACTCGGTCCGCGTTCGGCCCGTCGCGCGGTGCTGCACCTGATGAAGAAGCGCGAGACGGCTTTGATGCCGCTGCTGCGCGCGCTCGAGACGGTGAGCCGCAACCTTTCGGTCTGCGCCAGCTGCGGCAATGTCGATACCGTGGATCCCTGCGGCATCTGTGCCGATCCGCGCCGCGATTCGCGGCTGCTCTGCGTGGTCGAGGAGGTTTCGGACCTCTGGGCGCTCGATCGCTCGCGGCTGTTCCCGGGTCGCTTCCACGTGCTCGGCGGCCGCCTCTCGGCGCTTGAGGGCGTCCGCCCCGAGGATCTCGGCATCGACCGGCTGGTCTCCCGAGTCGCCGCCGGCGGCATCGACGAGGTCGTGCTGGCGATGAACGCGACCCTCGAAGGCCAAACCACTGCCCATTATCTCGCCGAGCGGCTCGAGCGCTTTCCGGTCCGGATCACCCAGCTCGCCCACGGCCTCCCCGTCGGCGGCGAGCTCGACTATCTCGACGAAGGCACGCTCGCCCAGGCCTTGCGCGCGAGACGCCCGGTTTCCTAGGTTGGAGTCACCCCGGCGAAAGCCGGAGCCCATGAACCGAAGCGCAAAAGGATGAAGCGCGGCGGTCGGCTCCTGCATTCAAGTGGCAGTGTTCCTGGGTCCCGGCTTCCGCCGGGATGACTCCTTCAAGTCGAGCGCGGGAGTTTCTTGAAGAATCGCCCGATTCCTCTTATTTTCCGGCCATGGCCTTGCTACCGATCCTCGAAGTCCCCGATCCGCGCCTCAGGCAGGTGTCCACCCCCGTCGAGGAGGTGAATGACGACATCCGCGCGCTGATCGCCGACATGTTCGAAACCATGTACGCGGCGCCCGGCATCGGCCTCGCCGCCGTGCAGGTCGGCGTGCCCAGGCGCCTCCTGGTCATCGATCTCCAGGAGCCCGAGGAGGAAGGCGGCGAGCCGATCCGCGACCCGCGCGTGTTCATCAATCCGGAAATCCTCACCCATTCGGATCAGGAGGTGCCCTATACCGAAGGCTGCCTCTCGGTCCCCGACCAATATGCCGAGGTCGACCGCCCCGACCGGATCCGCGCCCGTTGGCTCGACGAGCAGGGCGAGCGGCACGAGGAAGACATCGAGGGCATGCTCGCCGTCTGCCTGCAGCACGAGCTGGACCATCTCGAAGGCGTGCTCTTCATCGACCACCTCTCCCGCCTCAAGCGCGAGATGATCCTCCGCAAGATCGCCAAGGCCCGTAAGCAGGCGGCGTGACTTTTCCACAGCGGCGTCGCGGAGCGGCTTGAGCCGCAGCCGCCGCTCGTCTAAGTTCGCTCTTCGTTCCACAATGGACTAGAGCGATGGATCCGATTTCCCTGCTGCTGGTATTGATCGCCCTGGCGGTCGGCGCGACTTTGGGCTGGCTGCTGGCCTCGCATCAGGGCGGCAAGGCCGGCGCCACGGCCGAATTGCTTCGCCTCACCCTCGATGAGGTTACCAGGGAGCGCGACGCCGAACGCGGCCGTGCCAATGCCGCCGCGCAGGACCTCGCCACCCTGCAAGCCGACGCCCGCAATTTCGAGGCGCGGATGAAGGAGTTGCTGGAGGCCAAGGAGGCGCTCACCGCCCAGTTTCACGAGGTCGGCGCGAAATTGCTGAGCGAGGCGCAAAAGCAGTTCCTGGAGCGCGCCGACGCCCGGTTCAACCAGGCCAGCGAGAAGAGCGACGCCCAGCTGAAGGCGTTGCTGCAGCCGGTCGAGGCGACGCTGAAGCGCTACGAGGAGGGGCTCAACAAGGTCGAGAAGGAGAGGGTGGGCAGCTACGAGGCGCTGCGCGAGGCGGTGACCCTGCTCCACGCCGGCCACAGCCAAGTCCGCGACGAGACCGCGAAGCTGGTCAGCGCGCTTCGCCACAGCCCCAAGTCGCGCGGCCGCTGGGGCGAGCAGAGCCTCAAGAACGTGCTCGAGCAGGCGGGCCTCTCGCCTTATGCCGATTATCAGTCCGAAGTGTCGGTCGACACCGAAGACGGGCGGCTGCGCCCCGACGTGATCGTCCGCCTGCCCGGCGGGCGCAAGCTCATCATCGACGCCAAATGCTCGCTCAACGCCTTTCTCGACGCCAGCGACGAGGTCGACGAAGCGGCGCGGACCCAGCATCTCAAAGCGCACGCGGCCTCGATCCGCATGCACGCCCAAAAGCTCGGCTCGAAGAATTATTGGGACCAGTTCGGCGACGCGGCCGATTATGTCGTGATGTACATTCCCGGCGAGCATTTCCTGACCGCCGCGCTCGAGCAGGACGACAACTTATGGACCTGGGCGTTCGAGCGCCGGGTGCTGCTCGCCACGCCGACCAATCTCGTCGCCATCGCCCGCACCGTCTCCTCGGTCTGGCGGCAGGAGAAGATCGCCGAGGAAGCCGCCGAGATCGCCCGGCTCGGCAAGGAACTCCATTCGCGGCTCGCCACCATGGGCGGCCACGTCGCCCGGATGGGCCGCAATCTCGAGCTCGCCACCGGCGCCTACAACGCCTTCGTCGGCAGCCTGGAGACCCAGGTGATGACCCAGGCCAGGCGCTTCGAGACGCTGGAAGTATCGAGCGGCGCCAAGGAGATCGAGTCGCTGCCGGTGGTCGAGAGCGGCACCCGGCCGCTGACCAAGCTGTTTCCGACCGAGAAGGACGGTCAGCCGAACTAATTCGGGGATGGCGCCATCACGGCCCCGCCGCAGCCGCGCAGCTCGCGACCGTCGACCACGGCCCGCACCGTCTGCGGGTAGACAATGTCGCTCATCCCGTCGCTGCACTGGGCGTTCGAGGCCTGAAGCGTGATCCGCCGGCTTCCATAGATCCGCCCGTCGCCCAGCTCCTGCGAGCGCGGCGCCGGGACGGAAAAGCCGCCTTCCGGCGACTCGTAAGTCATCCGCCCATTGGCGATGGTGATCGACCAGAAGGGCTCGTTGCCGAGCGCCCGATAGGGCTCCGTCTCGTCCGCCGGCACGGTCGCGCAACCGCCGAGGAGGAAGACGGTGAGTAAAAGCCTGGCCGCTTTCATCTGCATTCCCTCAGTTCAAGACCTGCTGAAGCCGGATGGTGCCCCCGCCGCCGGTCAGCAGCAGCGTGTCGTCCTCTTCCGAACGGTTGATCGCCAGCGGTCCGCGCAGCAGCTCCAGCACGCGCCGCTCGTGCGTCATGCCGGGCCCGGCACAGGCCATGCGCGTCGCCGCGAGCGGGCCCGCGACGAGGCTGTCGCCATCCTGGCGATAGGATCCGGAAAAGCGGTTGCAGCCCGCGAGGCCGCTGATCCGGTCCGGGCCGAATTCCAGGAAGTAGCGCTGCTCGAAGACCTGCTCGCCGTCGATCTCGTTGATCTGCCAGTGGCTGTTGGGCAGCATTCCGGGCTGGAGCACCTCGCCGCCGCAGCCGCGCAGGATCACGCCGTCGACCACAGCCAGCACGGTGTCGGGATAGGTGTTGTCGCTCATCCCGTCGCTGCATTGGGCATGAGTGAGGATAAGGAGGGCCCGGTCGGTCACATAGTTAAGCCCGTTGAAGGTCGTGTACGGCACGGGCGCCGGCACGGAGAAATTGGGCCCGTCCGGCGCTTCGTAGCTCAACTGCCCATTGGCAATGGCGATCGACCAGAACGGTTCGGTACCGAGCGCGCTGTAGCGTTCGCCCGCCGGCGCCTGCATCGCCGCGCAGCCGGCGAAGCCGAGCAAGGCGAGCAGGGGCTTCACGCGCGCCGCCACTGGTTGATCACCTCATACGCCATCACCGCGGTCGCCACCGCGGCGTTGAGGCTGTCGGCCTTGCCCAGCATCGGCATCTTCACCAGCACGTCGCATTCCTTCTCATAGGCCGCCGGCAGCCCGGCCTGCTCGTTGCCGACCAGGATGAAGGCGGGCTGCTCGTAGCGCGGCGCCTGATAATCCTGGTCTGTATCGAGGCTGGTCCCGATCAGCTGTCCCGGTCCTGAACGCAGCCAGGGTACGAACTCCTCCCAACGAGCCGCCGCGATCTTCTGGGTGAACAGGGCCCCCATCGACGCGCGGACCGCCTCGACCGAGAAGGGGTCGGCGCAATCGTCGATCAGGATCAGCCCGCCCGCGCCGACCGCGTCGCCGGTCCTGAGGATGGTGCCGAGATTGCCGGGATCGCGTAGCGCCTGGGCGACGATCCAGAGCGGCGCCGCGGCGCGGTCTACCAGAGCGAGATCGGTATCGAACCCCCGGTAGACGCCGAGCACGGCCTGCGGATTTTCCTTGCCGCTGATCTTGTGGAGGATGTCCGGCACCGTCTCGATCGCCTCGCCGCCCGCGCTTTCGGTCGCCGCAATCATCGCCTGGACGAGCGGATGCGAAGCGTCGGAGAAGAACAGAAGCTCCGGCAGCATTCCCGCCTCGCGCGCTTCGGTCAGAATCCTCAGCCCCTCGGCCAGGAAACGCCCCTCCGCGCGGCGGTTCTTCTTGTCCCGGAGCCCGCGGACCTGCTTGACCAGCGGATTGGAGAAAGCGGTGATCTGCCGGGGCACCGCCTCACTCCTCGTGGAAACGCGCCTCGACGAGCTCGGCGAGCTGGTCCACCGCCTGCTCGGCGCCGAGGCCCGTGGCGCTGATCGTGATCGAGTCGCCCATCGCCGCGCCGAGCATCATCAGCCCCATGATCGAGGTGCCGCAGACCTTCGTGCCGTCCTTCTCGACCTCGATGGCCGCGTCGATCTGCGAGGCCATGGTGACGAACTTGGCGCTGGCGCGCGCGTGAAGGCCGCGCCGGTTTCGGACTTCGACGGTTCGCGAAGTGCCGCTCAAGCCGCCGCCTCGCCCAGGATTTCCGAAGCGACCGAGATGTACTTCCGCCCCGCCTCGCGCGCGGCGGCGACTGCGGCGCGGACGTCCATCGTCTTGCGCGCGCCTTCGAGCCGGATCAGCATCGGCAGGTTGACGCCGGCGATCACCTCGATCTTGTCGGATTTCATCAGGCTGATGGCGAGGTTGGACGGCGTGCCGCCGAACAGGTCGGTGAGGACGATCACGCCGCTGCCGTCATCGACCTTGGCGATCGCCTTGGCGATATCCTTGCGGCGCTGGTCCATATCGTCGTCGGGGCCGATGCAGATCGGCGCGATCCGCTCCTGCTTGCCCACCACATGTTCCATCGCCACGACGAACTCCGACGCGAGTCGCCCGTGGGTCACCAGCACCAAACCGATCATTCATCCACCTTGAAAAGCCGTCCTGCGCCCTTGTTCCTATCGCGCTGGCCTCTGACGTTCGTCGCGCGGCGGCGTGGCGAGGTCGCGATGTTCCATCGTGGGCGAAAATCCCGCCGCGCGCAACCGTGCCGCGATCCGCTCGGCGACATGGACCGAGCGATGCGTCCCGCCGGTACAGCCGAACGCGACCGAGACAAGCGGCTTGCCGTCGGCGGCATAGCGGGGGAGGAGGGCCAGCAGCAGTGCCTCGATCCGCTCGACCGCGTCAGGATATGCCTCGTCGCCGGCGATATAGTCGCCGACCGCGGCGTCGAGGCCGCAAAGGTCGCGCAGCTCCGCCTGCCAGTGCGGATTGCGCAGGAAGCGCATGTCGAAGACCAGGTTGGCAGCCGGGGGCTCGCCTTTCGAATAAGCGAATGACAGGATCCGGATCTCGGTCATCCCGCCAGGCCGAACAGCTTCAGCGCCGCCTCGACCTTGAGCGGCGCCGAATCCTCGAGGCCGTTCATCGCGATGGTCGGAACCGACACCCCGACCAGCATCATCGTCCCGCCCGGCTCGGGCAGCCGGTCGGGGGTCTTGTCGAGGTCGATATAAAGCGCGACCGGAACGTCCTGCTCGGTCTCCATCTCGATCAGGCCGACGCCGCGCATCTCGATCTTGCCGACGATGGTCGGCGGTGCGCTGGCGACGACCCGGCCCTCGCGGCGGCGAACGAAGGTGTAATCGTCGCTGATCAGCCGCGCGCCGCGGTCGATCAGCCTGAGGGCGAGATCTGACTTGCCGTGACCGGAGCGGCCGCCGATCAGCACCGCCCGGCCCGCGATCGCGACCGCGCTGGCATGGACGGTCTCGGATGAAAGCGAAGGCGCGCTCATGATCAAACTCCCCCAAACCGGACCGTGAAGCGGGCGCCGGTTCGCCCGTCCTGGCGGTCCTCCACTTCGATCGCCCCGTCATGCGCCAGGACGATCGACCGCGCGATGGCGAGGCCGAGGCCGGAATGGCGGCCGAACTCTTCTTCCGGCCTGATGGAATGGAACCGGTTAAAGATCGCTTCCCGTGCGTCGGGCGGAACTCCGGGACCCTCATCCTCGACGCTGATCACTACCTCCTCGCCGAGCCGCGCCGCCCGCACCGTGACGACTGCGCCGGGCGGTGAGAAGGAGAGGGCGTTGTCGACCAGATTGTCGACCAACCGGCAAAGCCGCGATTCGTCGCCCTGGACGACCGCAGTCCCGGCCCGCGGCCGCGCGAACGCGACCTGAGCGCCATTGTCGCTGCGAGTCTCCCACATCGGCAGCATGTTTTCGATCATCGCGCCGAGATCGACCGGCTCGAATCGGGCCCGCGACAGCTCGGCGTCGAGCCGCGAGGTCTCGGCGATGTCCATCACCAACCGGTCGAGCCGCCCCACGTCCTGCCGAACCACGTCGAGCAGCTTGCGCCGCAGCTGAGGATCCTCGACCCGGTCGAGCGTATCGACGGCCGAGCGCAGCGAGGCGAGCGGGTTCTTGAGTTCGTGGGTGACGTCGGCGGCGAACGCCTCCGTCGCGTCGATCCGCTGCCTGAGGCTTTGCGTCATGTCGTGGATCGCCCGGGCGAGCAGGCCGATCTCGTCGCGGCGGGCGGGCAGCAAGGGCACGTCGACCTCGCGGGCGCTGCCCCGCCGGACCTGATGCGCGGCATAAGCGAGCCGCTTCAGCGGACTGGCGATGGTCCGGGCGAGGAAGCGCGACAGCAGGATCGAGACGATGAGCGTGGCGGCGAGAATCAACGCCAGCGAGAAGCGCTCGGCGCGCACCACCCGGCGAACATCGCGCGCATTGACGGTGAGCAGCAGGACGTTGCCCTCGTCGACCTGCATCGCCGCGGAGATATAGGGCGTGCCGTCGGGCGCCCGGCGAAGCTCGGTCGTCGGCGTGGTGCTACGGATCGCCCGCCGCGCCTCCGGCCAGCCTTCCAGCCGGTCCCGCGGCGGCGGCTCGAACAAAGGCGGCCGGCGAGCGCCGACGATGGCGTCGAAGCCGTTGTCGAGCGCCCGAGCGACGTCGCGATACCAGGCCTCCGTCGTCGGGTCGCGAAGCTCGTAGGTCGGGTGCACCCCGAACCAGCTGTCCGCTACCCGGGCGCCGCTGCGGTCATAGAGCCTGAGCCGCGTCAGCGAATCCTGGCCGAGCTGGACCAGCACCGGCTGCCTTCTATCCGAGGGGATCACGGCCAGCATGTGCGCGATCATCACCGCTTCCGACTGCGCCTGCTCGAGCCTCGCCTGGGTCAGGCGGCTGCGGAAGCCGTCGAGATAGAAGATCGAGCCGGCGAGGATCGCCACCGCGAACACGTTGACCGCCAGGATTCGCTGGCGGAGCGTCAGCCGCCCCGACCATTTCAGGCGCAGCGCCTTGTCCTCATTCTTCGGCAAAGCGGTATCCGACCCCGTAGAGCGTGTCGATCGCGCCGAACTCGTCGTCGACGGCGCGGAACTTGCGGCGCATCCGCTTGATGTGACTGTCGATGGTGCGGTCGTCGACATAGATATCGTCCTGATAGGCGACGTCCATCAATTGGTTGCGCGATTTTACCACGCCCGGGCGCTGGGCGAGCGCCTCAAGGATCATGAACTCGGTGACGGTCAGCGTCACGTCCTTGCCGCCCCAGCGCACCCGGTGCCGGGCCGGGTCCATGACCAGGCGGCCGCGAACGATCTCGGCCGCTTTCTCGGCTTCGTCCTCCGCCGGTGGCTGGGCGCGCATTTCCGTCCGGCGAAGCACGGCGCGGATCCGCGCGAGCAGCAGGCGCTGGGAGAAGGGCTTGGCGATATAATCGTCGGCGCCCATGGCCAGGCCCAGCGCCTCGTCGATCTCCTCGTCCTTGGAAGTGAGGAAAATGACCGGAAAGTCGCTCTTTTCGCGGACCCGGCGGAGCAGCTCCATGCCGTCCATCTTGGGCATCTTGATATCGAAGATGGCGAGATCGGGCGAATTCTCGGTGAGCGCCTTCAGCGCCGCCTCGCCGTCCGAATAGAGGCGGGTGACGAAGCCTTCCGACTGCAGCGTCACCGACAGGGAGGTCAGGATGTTGCGGTCGTCGTCGACGAGCGCAATTGTGATCGACATCGGATTTTCAGCTTCCCTTGCCCTGGCCGGCTTTAGCCAAGGGCGCTCCGCCGCGCTACCCTTTGACGCGGAAGCCTCTTCCCGTTATGCGCGCGGCCATGAATTGAGGCCGGTTTCATGGCCGTTATTATCACAGATTAGGGGAATGAACGTGACGACCCGCGTGCCGTCTTTCGATCTTGCGTATCAGGGCATCGACACGCCCGCGAAGCTTCACTGGAACCTCGGCCCGGCCGAGCTTGTCGAGCATGCCATCCGCAACGGCGAAGGCGTGCTTGCCAAGGACGGGCCGCTGGTCGTCGCCACCGGCAAGCACACCGGCCGTTCCGCGAAAGACAAGTTCATCGTCCGCGACGCCGAGACGGAATCGACCATCTGGTGGGACAACAACGCGTCGATGACGCCCGGCCAGTTCGCCGCGCTGAAGGCCGACTTCATGGCCACCTTGGCGCGAAAGGGCACGCTCTACGTCCAGGATCTCTACGGCGGCTCGCAGCCCGAGCACCGGGTCAACGTCCGCGTAATCAACGAGCTCGCCTGGCACAGCCAGTTCATCCGCACCCTGCTGGTCCGCCCGGAGGCGGGCGAGCTGGCCGGCTTCGAGCCCGAATTCACCATTATCGACCTGCCCAGCTTCCGCGCCGATCCCGAGCGGCACGGCACCCGCTCGGAGACGGTAATCGCGGTGAACCTGGCGGAGAAGCTGATCCTGATCGGCGGCACCGCTTATGCGGGCGAGATGAAGAAGTCGGTGTTCGGCATCCTCAACTACCGCCTGCCGCCGGCCGGCGTGATGCCGATGCACTGCTCGGCCAATATCGGCCCCGAGGGCGACACCGCGGTCTTCTTCGGCCTTTCGGGCACCGGCAAGACCACGCTCAGCGCCGACGCCAGCCGCACCCTGATCGGCGACGACGAGCACGGCTGGTCGGACACGGCCGTTTTTAACTTCG
>Ga0207682_10000413_pt1 | contig 19592 bp, 15 predicted proteins | sample KBSM63metaG_FD_184332 | JGI IMG/M metagenome (GOLD analysis project Ga0207682, IMG submission 184332) | Miscanthus rhizosphere microbial communities from Kellogg Biological Station, Michigan, USA - KBS M6-3 metaG (SPAdes) (version 2) | ecosystem: Host-associated > Plants > Roots > Rhizosphere >... | reverse complement strand
ACGCATCGCCTGCCTGTCCGCAGATAGACCCACTGCGGGTCGCCGCCGGCGAACGTGTCGTCGGGCGCGGCCCGGCGATCCAGCCAATCGAGCGCCGCATCGAGATCGGCACCCTCGGGCCCGTAATAGAAAAGTCGATAGCGCACGGGCTGACCGTGCTGCTCGTAGGCGACGTCGTGGTGCAAGTTCGCATACATCGCGCGCACCTCGCTCGTCGTCCGCAGCGCGATCACGACGATCACCAGCCACGGGATGGCCGTGCCGAGCGCTGCGGGCAACGCCGGCCAGCGACTTCGCACCTGCGCCGTCCCCCAAGCCAGCAGCTCGAAAAGTGCCAGGGCCAGCAGCGGATAGAGCGGCAAGAGATAGCGCACGAACTGCTTCTGGAACGGAGTTGCGCACATCGCCGCCAGCGACAGCGCCACATACAGGACGATGGCGAATTCGCGCCGCACCGCCTGCAGCAGCAGACCGCCGAGCACGAGGATCCCGAGCGGGATGGCCACCTCGCGCGGCGTTTCCCAGGTGCTGACCGCCTGACCGACGCTCCGGGGCAGCACCCTGAGGTTCGGTGCCACGCGGCGGACGAAACCGCTCGGCGTCAGCGGGCCGAGCTCGGGCCACCAGGGGTCGAAGTACGTCAGGAGATTGCGCGCGTAGCTCACGTTGAAATAGACCCAGGGCTCGGTCTGGTAGGCGTAGGCCGGGTGTTGATACTCGGGCGAGGACTCGACAGCCTTGATCCAGCTCGTCCAGCTCGCCACGAGCAGCGCGGAGACGACGAGCGCGGTCAACGCCCGCCGCGTCTCCTTCCTGAGCGCGTGGTCGACCACCCAGGCGACGAGCAGGGCGATGCCCGCGGTCCTCGCCTCGTACGCAAGGACCGCGCACACGCCGCAAAGAACGAAGCCGAGCGTGTCGCGGCGGTATCTGCGCACGGCGAAGAAGGCGATCGTGAAGAGGCCGAAAAGAGCTTCGGCGTAGAGGGCATCCGTGAAATAGACGTACTGGGGCTGGAGCACGCCCACGAGCGTCACGGCGGCGGCCAGGGCCCCTGGCAGGCTGGCGGCGAGCAGCAGGAAGACGACGATCGCGTAAGCGGCGGAGCAGAGCGCGAGCGTGACCCGCAGCGCCCCGCCGACCACGACGGGGTCCGTCGTCCCGAGGAGCAGCTCGTGCGCCGCCACGACCGCCGGCACGAGCGGAGGATGCAGGCTGCTCGACAGGCCGCCCGGCTCGCTGAGGATGCGGTAGCCCTCGCCGCGGACGAGCGAAGTGCCGAGGATGTAGTAGGCGCCGCCGTCCCAGCGCAGGTCGATCGGTCCGCCCCAGCGCGGCCACCAGGATGCCAGAGCAGCGGCGCCGATGAGCAGGCACATCAGGCCGCGCCGGCGCAAGAGAGTCTGGACCGCCTTCATTGCACCCCTTGTTTCGGTGGCCGAATCGAGGATGCAGCCTCGCACTCGTTCGCCGGATGATAGATTTGGCCAGCCGCGCTCACTCGGCGACGTCCCGGCAGGTCGTCTCATGCGGCCCGCGCTCGCAACATGCCCCCAAGGAAGACACCCACGGCCTCCGACATGGCGACGGCATCGCGCAACGCGCTATCGGTCCTCTTCCTCGAGCTCAACGAAGCCGAGCGCTACTGGATCGACAAGCTGTCCGCCGAGGGGAAGCTCCCGGTCTTTCGTCGGCTGCTCGAGGGCGGCGTGTGCGTGAGGACATCGATCCCCGACTTCGACCCGGCTGCGGATCGCGCATGGCGCACGATCACGCCCTGGATCATCTGGCCTTCGGTGTACACCGGCATGACGCCGCGGCAACACGGCATCATCGCCTTCGGCCAGGACACGACGCCGATCCAGGGGCGATGCGTCTGGGACGTGCTCGACAAGGCGGGCGTCTCGACCGGCGTGTTCGGCAGCTTGCTCTCGTTCCCGCCGCGCAATGCCGGCGCGGCGCGCTACTACGTTCCGGAGTCGCTCGCCGACGATCCCGACTGCTTCCCCGCCGAGGCACGTCCGGTGCAGGAGTTCTCGGTCTTCACCTCGCGCAACTACAGCGAGAGCTTCGCGCACCAGTATGTAGAGGCCACGCGCTTGCTGGTGGGATCGATGCGAAGCGGCGTGCGGCCGGCCACCGTGATGCGCACGCTGCTGCAGATTCCGCGCGAGTTGCTGCAGGGCGACGCGCAGGTGCCGGAGCGCGCCATGATCCAGTCGTACATCCTGACCGACGCCTTCAAGCGCCTGTATGCCGAGCACAGGCCGCGCTTCGCGACGCTCCATCTGAACAACGTCGCCTACATGCAGCACCGCTACTGGCGCGCCGCCGAGCCGGATCGCTTCCGCGACGAGCTGAGCCTGACGGACCATCGCTTCTTCGGCACGGTGACCGAGCGCAAGGCTTACGAGCAGCGCTTCGCGAGCTGGATCGAGCGCAGCCTGATCTGGACGGACGGGCTCCTCGAGGAGTTGCTCGCAGTCGCGGGCGATGACGTGGTGTTGGTGATCGGCACCGCGCTCGGCCAGAAGCCGCACGATCCGGTGCACGAGATCCACAACCCCGTCGTGCGCCTGGTGCACGAACGCGAGCTGTTCGCCGCGCTCGGCTTCCCCGACGCCCAGGTGCTGACGCAGATGAATCCTGACGTGTCGCTCACCCTCCCCGACGAGCGCGCGGCCGAGCGCGCCGAGGACGTGCTTCGCGGCTTGTACGTGCATCCGGGCAAGCCCTTGTTCGAGGTGGATCGGCGCGGGCGTCAGGTGTTTCTCGAGCTGCTCATGCCGAAGCGGCAACGCGGCGAGACGCTGCCGCCGATCCGTCACGCCACCCTCACGGGCTTCCAGGTGCCGTTCGAGCGACACGTGCATGAGCACCCGACCAACGACCAGTCGACGGCGCAGCATGACGAGTCCGGCCTCCTGCTGGCCTATTGCGCGGGTCGCGACCTCGAGATGGTGCGACCCGAGATTCCCGTGACCGACATCGCCCCGACGATCCTGTCGTGGTTCGGCATCGGTCCCCAGCCCTGGATGACCGAGGCCGGCAGGCCCGCGATCGAAGTCCATTGAGCGACGCCGTCAGTGCGGCCGATCGACCGGGCGCCCGATCGCCAGCGTGGTGCGGCCATGCCCAGGCGTGAGCGCCTGGCGGCGATCGCCTTCGGCCTGAAGCTGGCGATCACGCTCGGCCTGTTCGCCTACTTGCTGCGAAAGGTCGAGCTCGCGCCGGTCCTCGGTCAATTGCGTGCCATGTCACCGGCGGCAGTGGCCGGCGCCGAACTGCTGCTGGTGCTGCAGTTGGGGTTGCTGGCGCTGCGCTGGCACATCGTCAACGGGATCGTCCAAGCACCGATGCCGCTCAGGCAGGTCTTGCGCCTGACGGCCATCGGACACTTCTTCAATCAGGTGCTTCCGTCGGGATTTGCCGGCGACGCGGCGCGCGCCTGGCTGGCCGCTCGCGAAGGGGTGCGCCTCGGTCCGGCCGTGCGTGCGATCGTGTGCGATCGCGTCATCGGCCTGCTGGTGCTCGTCCTCATGGTCTCCGTCACGCTCTTCGCCGTGCCCGACGTCGCCGCCGACAAGGTCCCGGGAAAGAGCACGTTCCGACTCATTGCGCTGCTCGCCGGGGGCATGCTCGTCGCGCTGCTCCTGCTGGGCGCCCCGGTGGCCCGCCTGCTCATGAGGCACCCGCTCACCGAGTCCCCCGGCAGGCTCACCCACGATCTCCACAGCGTGCTCTTTCGATCGCGCGGACGAAGCGCGCTGGTGGCCGTGCTCGCGGTGGCGGTCCAGCTTCTCAACGTGGCGGCGATGCACTGGTGCGCGAAGGGCATGCGCCTCGATCTGGACTTCGGTGCATCGCTGGTCATCGTCCCGGCTGTCATGCTGGTGGCGATGGCGCCGATCTCGTTCGCCGGCTGGGGCGTGCGGGAAGGCGCCATGATCGTCGGGCTCGGCCTTGCCGGGATCGCGGCCGCCGATGCACTCGCGGTGTCGGTGGCGTTCGGACTGCTTCAGGTCGTGCTCGGCGTGCCGGGCGGCGCCTTGTGGCTGGCCCGTCGAAGCGCCCGGCGCGCCGGTGTCGACGACCCGCGCGCGGGCTAGCCGCAATCAGCAGCGGCGCCGCGTCACGGGTTCGCCCGTGCCCGGTCCAGCGCCAGCTGGCGCACCAGCTTCACCAAGCGGGCTTCCATGTTCTTGAACTTCAGGAAATAGACGAAGGCGACGAAGAACAAGGTCAGGTGCGACAGATAGAAGAGCAGATCGACGCCGCGCGAGATGCCGACCTGCTGCGCCACGCTGGTCGACCAGTCGGGCTGGATGGCGAAGACCAGCATCGTCAGGACGACCACCGAGATGACCGCCTTGCGCAGGACATCGAGACGCCGCAGCAGAAGGAGGTAGAAGATGAAGCCGATGAGGACGGCGACGAGGAAGTACTTGAACGTCATTTGAGAAACCTTCCGATGAAGAGGTCGACGAGGATGTTGATCGAGTTCAGGGAAGACTGGCCCTTGGCGAGCGAGTACTCGGTGTAGTCGATCTGCACCGGCACTTCCCGGATCTGCATCCCGTGGGCCCTGAGCTGGCTGATGATCTCGGACGCGTGCGCCATCCCCGACTGGGTCAGATCGAGGGACGCCGCCGCCTTGCGGCTCAGCGCGCGCAAGCCGTTGTGGGCATCTGTCATGCGCGCGCCCGACGTCAGGTTGGCCAGGCCGACGGCCGCCTTCAGGACGAACTTGCGAATGCGCGGAACATTGCTGGCGGTGCCGAGGAACCGCGATCCGCAGACCGCGTCGCCGCCCCCCTCGCTCAGCACGCGCACCGCCTGCAGGGCGTCTTCGGGCCGGTGCTGGCCGTCCGCATCGAAGGTGACGATGTAGCTTGCCCCCCGCTCGAGGGCGTAGGTGATTCCGGTCTGCAGCGCCGCACCCTGGCCCAGGTTGATGAGGTGGGTGACGAGGGTCGCCGGCGTTTCCTTCAGCACCGCTGCGGTGTCGTCCGAGGACCCGTCGTTGACGACGACGACGTTCGGAAATGTCGCCAGCAGCCCGCGGACGACGTCGCCGACGACGCGCGCCTCGTTGTACGCCGGAACGACCACGAAGGTCTCGCGCAGCACTTCGTCGAGGCGCTTGGCCGGCATCGTGGTCCGTTCATTGTTGACTGATCGCCAACTGTACGGCCGGCGCCCGCGCTACGCTGGCGACGTCAAAGCTTCATCCGAACGAAGATCCGCTCTGGAACGAGCCGGATGATCGCCATGATCCAGCGCCAGAACCAGGGCGTGTAGACGACGCCGAAGCCACTGTCCAGCGCCCGCACGATGTCTTTGGCCACGCGTTCCGGCCGCGCCCACAGCGGGCCCTTGGTGAACGACGCGGTCATCGGCGTGTCGACGAAGCCGGGCTCGATGGTCAGGACGCGGACGCCTTTCGCGTGAAGCCGATTGCGCAAGCCCGAGGCGAAGGTCGTCACGGCAGCCTTGGCCGCCCCGTACACGTAGTTGCTGGCGCGGCCCCGGTCGCCGGCCGGAGACGAGAGGACGGCGATCGCGCCCTGTCCCTGACGCTCGAAGCGGTTGGCGAGGTCGGTGAGGAGCGCGATCACCGACCGCGCATTCGTGTCGAAGCTGGCGACGGCGATCTCGGCGGAGTGCTCGCTCGCTGCCTGATCAGGCAGCACCCCCCAGGCGACGAGTGCGGCATCGAAGCCCCCGTAAGCGGCGAACGCGGTTGCGACCACCTCGGCGTGATGCGACAAGTCGTGAGCATCGAGGAGGGCGGTGCGGACGTCGGCCGCGCCGCGAACCCGCAGATCGGCGGCGTTGGCTTCGAGCGCGTCGGCGCGCCGCCCGACAAGCACGATCGATGCATGGGCAGCGGCGTAACGGCGGGAGACCGCGTGGGCGATTGCAGAGGTGGCGCCGAAGACGAGAATCCGTTGGGGCATGGCGCCTCTCAGTGACCGACGAGGCGACGCGACATCTGCGACGAGATGCCGGGGTCGCGATAAGGCGCGAAGCGTTGCCACTCGGGATACCCGTGCAGCAGGAGGTCGGCAGGCATGAATGCGTCTTTGGCCGGATAGAGGCGCCCGCCTGCGGCGTCGACGATCGCGCAAAGGCGCTGCAGGAGCGCCAGCGTCGCCGGTCCCAGGTTCGGGAAATCGAGCGCGAGGGTCGTGCCGGCCATGGGAAAGCTCAGCATGCCGACCGGGGGTCGGTCACTGAATGTCTTGAGGACCGAAAGGAAAGAGCCTTGTCCTGATGGCGCGATCGCCTCCAGCAATTGTCGGACCGCCGGTTCCTGGTTCACCTGCGGCACGACGCACTGGAACTGATAGAAGCCACCGGGGCCATAGATACGGTTCCACTCCAGCAGCGCGTCGAGCGGGAAGAAGAAGGGTCGGTAGTGTTTCGTCGAGCGCTCGGTCCCGGCTTGGTTGAGCCGGTAATAGAGGCCGTTGAAGGCGCGCATCGACAGGCGGTTGACGAGGGGCACGGGCGGCGTGAGCGGTACGCGCCGGGTCGGTGATGTCGGCGCCTGCGCGCTCGAGGCGGCATGGTTGCCCGCGAAGAAGATGCCGCGGGGCTCGCCGCTGCGCAGCGTGCCGCAATCGATCCACGACACGGTGTACTCCCAATCGCCGATCGATGCCTCCGAGAGCGCGAAGAACTGGTCGAGACTCTGGAAGGCATGTCGCTCGCATTCGATCCACGGCCCGGCGACGGGCCTGAGGCGAAACCTCACTTGGACGATGAGGCCGGTCAGCCCCAGGCCGCCGACCGTGGCGCGAAACCACTCCGGCTCGACGCCGGGGCCGCAGACGATCCGGCTGCCGTCGGTTCGCAACAGGGTGAGCGATTCGATGTGATCGCCGAAGCAGCCGTTGCGGTGATGGTTCTTGCCGTGCACGTCATTGGCCACAGCGCCGCCGACCGTGACCCACTGTGTGCCCGGAGCGACGGCGGGGAACCAGCCGCGAGGCAAGGCCAGGTCGATCACCTCCTTGAGCGTGACCCCGGCTTCGCATTCGATCACGCCGGTCCTGTCGTCGAAGGCGAGGAAGCGATCGAGCCCGCGCGTCGCCCACAGGACTCCCCCGGCGTTGAGACAGACGTCGCCGTAGCTGCGCCCGTTGCCGAACGGCAAGCCGGGCGGTCGCGAGCCGGCGATGCGCCTGCCTGCGCCGGAAACGTCATCGAGGTCGATCACGTCGTGCAGGTCGCGCGACAGCCGCCCCCACGAGGACACCGGCCGCATCACCAGGGCAGCCCGGCCACGAGCATGACGCCCAGGAAGGCTGCGATGGTCAGCACGCTCAGGCGGTCGGTCATGGCGAAGACCACCGGGTCGTCGTGCATCTCGCCGCGGTGCGCCTTGACCCACATGCGGCTGATCCAATACAGCAGGATCGGCACCGTCAGCCAGACGATGGCCTGGTGCGGGTACAGCCGCTCGATGGACTCGCCGTTGATGTAGAGCGCCATGACGATCACCGCCGCGAAGCCCGAGACGATGCCCAACGTCTCGATCAGCGGCAGGTCGGAGATGAGGTAGTCGCGGCCGTTCGCGCTCTGTCGGCCCCGCCGCAGGATGACCTCGAGTTCGGAGTAGCGCTTGACGAAGGCCAGGCTGAGAAAAAGGAAGAGCGAGAGCGCTAGCAGCCAGAAACCGGGCCACAGGCCAGCCGCGGCGCCGCCGGCGACGACGCGCAGGGTATACAGCGCCGACAGGGCCAGGGCGTCGACAAGGATCTTGCGTTTGAGCAGGAAGGTGTAGAGCAGCGCCACCACCAGATAGACGCCGAGCCAGGCCGCGAAGGCCGCGCTGGCGGCCAGCCCCAGCGCGAACGCACCCACGAGACAGCCGAGGCTGACGACGATGCCCGCGACCGGCGACAAGCTGCCGGCAGCGAAAGGGCGGTTCCGCTTGCGAGGATGGACGCGGTCGTTCTGGATGTCGACGAGGTCGTTGAGGACGTAGACCGAAGAAGCGCAAAGGCCGAAGGCGAAGAACGCAATCACCGTCGGCACCAGCAACGGCAATTCCAGGAAGCGGTGCGAGGCCAGCAGCGTCAGGAAGACGAGCAGGTTCTTGACCCACTGATGCAGACGCAGCGCACGCAACCAGACGAACGCGCTGGCCGGCGTCGGCACGAACTCGCGCTCGACCGTGGCGCTGCGGGCCGCCGCGCGACGCACCGCAGCGCTCGCCGCCACGGGCACGGCTCGCCGCGCCTGCTGCCAGACCGGCACGTCGACGTGGGAATTGCCGGCGTAGTCGAAGCCGCGCACGCCAAAGCGCTGCACCAGGGCGTCGGCCTTCCGATGCGACGACAGGTTGGTGACGCCGTCGCTGGCGATGACTTCGTGGAACAGGCCGAGGTGATCGGCCACCTTCTCCGCAAACTTGGCATCCGATGCCGAGCACAGCACGATGCGTCGGCCGCTCGCGTGCTCGGCGCGTATCCATTCCAGCAGTTCGGCTCGGTAGGGCAGCGTGGCGATGTCGAGCTCGACGCGATTGGCGACCTGGCGCTTGAGCTGCGCCTTGCCTTCGAACAGCCAGAGCGGCAGCCGCCATGCCAGCCACGGTTCGCTTCCGAGCAGGCTCAGCACTGATTCATGCAAGAGGTCGGTGCGCAGGAGCGTGCCATCGAGGTCGATCACGAGCGGCGGCTCGCCCGACACAGCGGACTCCGTGGGACCGTGGCCAACGGGAACGGCGGTGCTCATCGGGCGGATGCGTCGGTCGCCAGCGTGGCCAGGTGAGCACCGAGCCGCAGGCTCTCGGAGATCGATCGGTCTTCCGGATAGTAGTGAGACGTGTCGGCCAGGAACAGTCCGGCCACCTGGCTGCGCATCGCCGGCAGCTTGGCGTAGAAGCCCGGGGTGCAGACCGTCTGCGAATAGTCGTAGCGCGATGCGGTGCTGGCGATCACGTCGCGGCGATCGAAGTCCGGGCGGATGGCCTGCAGGGCCGCCAACGTCTCCTCGATGAAGGCGCCGAAGTCGCGGCGGTATTTAGGATGGGTGCGAGGCATGTAGAAAGGCGCGTACAGGATGACGCTGCCATCGAGCGGATTCAAGTTGGAATACTCGATCAGCCCGGGAATCTCGATGCGCGGGTCGTTGATGTTCATCCAGAAGTTGCGCGAGAACGGCCGCTTGAGCTTGAGCAGCACGCAGACGACGCCGACGTTCTCGATCGCCGCGATGCGCGCCTTTTCGTCGGCCGGCAATGAAGGTATGAGGGGAACGACATAGGGCAGCGGGATGGTCGAGACGACCATGTCGAACGGACGGTGATGGCCGGCGACGCGGACGCCGGTCACGCGGGCTGGCGCGCGGCGAGAATCATCCACGGCGATCGACTCCACCGCGGCGCTCAGCTCGATCGTGCCACCGAGCTCCCGGATGCGATCGGCGATCCGCTCGAGCAGGAGTTCCGAACCGCCTTCGAGATAGCCGAGCCTCTCCTGGAAGATGCTCCGGCGGGACAGCGCCACCCGCTTGATCCGCGTTCCGAGCCATGCCGCGGAAAGGCTGTCCTCCTTCTCGTAGAACTTGTAGTGGAACAGGGAGCGCCACATCACGTCGTACACCCTCGGGCCGATCCAGCGCTTGAGCCATTCGGTCGAGCTGAAGGCGTCGTAGGGGCGCCAGTCGGTGATCGACTTGGCACGCAGCAGGTGCAGGCCGTAGCGCAGCTTCTCGATCAGTGTCAGCCCCGGGAAGCGCAGCAGGCCGAGAGGGTGGCCCCAGTCATACAGCGTCCCGTTGTAGTAGAAGCCCATGTGCGTGTCGGTCCAGCGCAGACGCTCTTCGAGCCGGAACTCCTTCAGGTACTTGAACGTGGTTTGGTCGGGAGCACACACGAAGTGGTAGTAGCGTTCGATGCGGGTGCCGTCGAAATCGATCTGGGCCGACATGCCGCCGATCCGGTCGTCGCGCTCCAGCACCGTCACGCGATGGCCCAGCTTGGCAAGCTCGTAGGCGGCGGCCAGGCCCATCGGTCCGGCGCCGATCACCGCCACTCGGGGCCGTACGCCGTCAGTCATGCGGAGTCCTGGCACGCGCGCGCTGGCTGCGTTCTACAGGGATGCGGGCATGCCGACACCTGAAGGGACCATGCTGCGCTCGCGCCTGGTGGCCTGGGGATTCTTCGTGCTGCTGGTCGCGCTGTCGACCCGCCTGCTGGCGAGTGCCGTGCGGCGCGGGGTCTTGCTGACCGAGGAATCGCCGCTGCTCTATCACGCCGCCACGCTGGGGTTCAGCTACTTCGACTTCGGCTTCGTCCGGCGCGGGCTGGCGGGCAGCGTCGTTTCCCTGCTCGGCCCCGACCGGCTGCTGGGCACCGCGGTGTTCCATGTGCTCTGCGCTGCCGCCGTGGCGGGGGGCGCCGCGAGCCTGTTCCTGCACCTGCGCCTGCGCGCCGGCGCACGAGGGGTCTACGCGCTGCTGTTCGTCGCGCTCATGTTGCGTTGGGCCGAAGACCCGGGCCGGACCGATCTCGCCGTTGCCGCGCTGTTGATCGCCGCCGCGCTGGCTTTTCAGGCGAAGAAGCTGGTGCTGTCGTGCCTGTGTGTCGGGCTCAGCCTGGGCGTGCACGAGACGGGGCTCGTCTTCGGGCTGTCGCTGCTCGCCGGACTGCTTCTCGATGGCGAGCGCTGGCGCCAGGTGCCGCGGCGCACTGCCGTGGCTGGCCTGCTGGTCCTCGCGGCCTTCGTTGCGCTCTATGTGCTGTTCGGCATGCTGCCGCACGCCGACGTTCCGACGATGGTGTCGGTCGTGCGTTCTCGTTTTCCGACGCACGAATACGTCGACTGGGCGATCTACTTCGCGGTCAGCGGCAGCCGAGGCGTGCGGACCTCGATCTGCCAGAACCTCGGCGACCCCACCTATCCGTTGCACCTGGCAACGGGTCTGGGCGTGATCGCGATCTTCATCGCGCTGCTTCGGAACGGAGCAAGACCGTCGTTGCCCGCGGCGCTGCTGGCCGCCGTGCCGCCATTCCTTTTTCTGAGCGTCGTGGCCAACGACCTGTCGCGCTGGACCGTGCTCGCGGCCCTGAACGTCTGGGTCCTTTGCGCAGTCGGCGCGGGCGAGCCGGCGGCCGAAACCGTCGGCGCCGTCCCTCGACCCGGCCCGTGGAGCGCCCTGCGAATCGGCGCGGCGATGCTCGTCATCCCGCTCGTTCATCCGAAGACGTGGCCTATCGAGGACCCCATCTTCTCGCCGGCGCCCGTGATCGACCGCGCCGTGCAGGAGGCCGGAGGCCCGAGAACGCCGCGCTTTCGCGCCGCCCTGGCGCGCTGCGACGCGGATTGGCGCAGCGTGCTCGGAGACGACCCGGTGGCGACGCCGAAGCATTGAGCCGGGCTCCACGCTCGGAGCCGTCACCGCGAGTCCGCAGGCGAAGGGCATGGGTCCGCCTCGGCAGGTTGCGGCGTCTGCCGCTGCAGCACCTGAATCGACCGAAGCGCGAACGTGGCAGTGCGGTACGGCACGTCAGCGACGACCTTCCAGCCGGGAACCGGCGCCTCCCTGAGCCCGGAAGTCAACTGATACGTGCCATCCCCTGACCGGATCGCCATCCAGGCGTAGAAGGGATCGTGCATCGGGCCCGGTGGAATGGGAGAGCGAACGCCGCGCCGAGGATCGAAGTCGGGATGCTTCGCGGCCAGCCATTCGTCGAAGGCGCCGTGATACTCCGACCAGTGGCGGTTTTCGCCGATGCAGCGCGACGGGGTGCCAGACGCGACGAGCCGGTCGGCAATGGCCCATCGGGCCTGCTGACGGTTGTAGTCGCCGCGCATCCACGCACTCAGCACCAAGAGCATCCCGAACGACCACGCTGCCGTGACGACCAGCGCCCGCGTGGCAGGGGGCCGAGTCGCCAGGGCAGCGCCGATGAGCAGCAGAGCGAAGGGCAGCATGCCGACGAGATAGGTGTCGTTGAGCTGAACATAGCCGAGATGAAGCGCCACCAGGGTGAGGCCCGTTGCCACGGTGAGGAGCGATTGCCAGGGCAAGTCGCGCACCCGGGGGCGGGTGCCCTGCCAGCGCCAGAAGAGCAGGAGCAGCAGGAATGCGCCGACAACGCCCGACCCTGCGAGTCCGAACATCAGCCACCGCTCGCTCCAGAACGCCGTCGGCAGCATCCACGGCAGCAGCAGGAGGTGGCTACCGTTCGCGCGCGTCGAGATATCGGAATTCTTCAACGAGAAGAGCAACAGACCGGTCAGTGTCAGCAGGGCCAGCATCGCAATCACTCTGGGAGAGCGCTGGGACGTGGATGCGACTGGCGTCGTTTCGGCAGCCGAGGGACCGCCGCTCCGGGATGCACGGGTCAGGCACAGCGAAGCGAGGAGAGGAAGTACCGGCAGCAGGCTGAGCCCGAGGTACTGCAGGACCGTGGACAGGCGCCAGCCGATCTCGTGAGCCATCACGGAGGGCGGCAGGGTGAGGAAGTGCGCTTGCTCGTGCAGCCTCACCGCCTGCGTGAAGTTGGGAGTGGCGAGCCCCGCGCGCAGCTGCCATGCGGAGACCGCCAAGGGAAGCGCCAGGGCCAAAAGCAGGCTGCGAAGCGGCGGGCGCCTCGCCGGCCGGGAGACGACCCAGGCCATGACCACGCCGGCGATCAGCGCCATGCCGAACTGGCGCGTTCCGATCGCGCACGCGGCTGCAGCCGAGCCGAGCAGCAGGTCCCGAACGCTGCGCGACTCGAAGCCTCGGCTGTACAGCCAGAGAGCGATCAGCATCCAGCCCGTGAACTGGATGTCCGACATGAAGGTGAAGGAGAGCATCAACACCAGCGGGCTGGCCAGGAATCCGAGGGTCAGAACGGTGGCAGGCCACGCGGGCAGCGACCCGCGTCGCAGCAAGCCGTACAGGGCCGCGAGACCTGCAGCCAGCAGCAGCAGCGTCGAGACCCGGAGCAGGCTGAGCGAATAGCCGAACATCTCGGCCAGGCCGGCAGCGAGATAGATCTGTACGGGCAAGTTCGCCGCGGACCACGCATCGAGTCGATATTCGCCTGTTCGCAGCAGGTGCTCCACCGAGCGCGCGTACGCCCAGCCGTCGTCCTGCGACATGAACTCCCGGACCGGATCGACGATGGCGATGGCGCAGAGCAGCGCGGCGACGATCAGGAGCGCAGGCCCCCGGCGCGCCGGTTCAGGACGGGCCGAAGGAATAGCGGCGGTGTCCATAGAAGGAAGTGAGAGAAGCAAGACCAAGGCCGGCAGTGTGCGCGACGAGCTCCGGATAGGTGTCGAAGCCGACTCGCGGGAAGACGAGTCGTAGCAGGCCGACGGCAACGACCCACGTCACGAGGAGTGAGAGCGCGTTGACGAGCGTGAAGCGCACAAGTTCGTTGGACGCTCTCCGCCCGGAGCGCTCGAAGACGAAGCTGCGGGTCAGCAAGAAGGCGGTCAGCATCCCGCACAGGTGCGATGCCACGAGCGCTGCTTCGTACGGCATGACGCGCGACAGCAGGACGCGTGACCCGAGATTGACGGGCACCGACAGCCCGGCGGCCACCAGGAATTTGAGGAACTGCCACCGATCCTGTTTCTCGGCGATCATGGGGACGGCCTTTCTCGCGGTTTCAACACCGTCAGAGACCCGGCATGAAGGACGGGCGCGAAGTTCGCGGCGAGATACTCGTCCAGTGCCGTCACCCCGCTGGAGCTTGCGCTTTCATTGGGCTCCGAGAAGTCGTCCCACTCGTGCTCGAGCACCACATAGGCCAGTGGTCGGGCGCTCAACTCCCGAATCATCTCCGCCTGCACGTCGCCGCCTGTCTGGACGCCGGGATGGAGGTCGTGCCAACGCGTCGGCGCGACGACTGCGGCAACGAAGGTCAGCGTCAGGTTGGCCGCGAAGATCTTGTCGTGGCGTCCGAGTCCCACGTAGACGCGTTGCCCTGAAGCGCCGTGCCGCAGCAGGTAGGCGGCGATCGCCGCCGTGTCCTCGTCCACTCGTAGGCAGCGCAGTCGCGGAACAACGGGATCGCGACAGAGCGTGTTGGCATGACTCACCCATCGATCCGACAGGATTGCTGTCGTTGCCGAGTCCCGACCGGCCGATCGTTCCATCGCCGTGATGATCGGCTTGGCGAGCAAGGCCACACAGGCCAGGCCCGCGGTGCTCGCCAGGAACAGGCGCCACGCCGGGTTGCGAGCCCGCGCGATGGCCGCCCCCAAGACGGCGACTGACAGGATGAGCGAAGCACCCATGTGCAGTGGCGAGACCCTCACCAGACCCTTGATGAAGAACAGGGCGCAGAGAAGAACGAGCAACCCGAACAGGCGGTTGCGAGCCGCGACGTCCTCGGCGCTGGCGTCGCCGCTCGTTTCGATCATGCGCGACGATCCGCGAGGAAGGAGGATGGTGGCCACGGCTCCTGCCATCACGACGAGAGGAACGTAGACCACCAGCGGGCCGAGCTTGACGGGCGAGCGCGCCTGCAGGGCGCTCGAGAACGCGTCCACGATCGACGGAAACGGCAGGCCCCGCACTTGTGGGTAGACCGAGAACGGGATATCCACGAAATCTCGATAGAGCTCGGCGGCCGGGACGTTGAAGGCGAAGAAGGCCAGCACCGGACCGAGGCTGACGGCGTACCCGGCGGCAACCCAGCCCGCCATGGCGAGTACGCGAGTCCGGCGCGGACCGGACGACTCGTCCCATGCGAGGTGGATCATGAACACCCCGCACGCAAGTAGGGTGTAGGCGCCCAGGTCGTGACGAAAACAGGTGGTAAACCCGAGGGCCACGCCCGCCAGGAATGCCGGTGCGGGCCGCGCATCGGTCGAGGAGCGGTAGAGAGCCAGGACGGTGGCGAGCGACCCGGCCATGGCCGGGAACAGAGGTGCCGAGTAGCTGCGGAGATAGAGCAGCAGGCCGAGCGACAGCACGCCAGCCGCCAGGGCAACGCCACGGCGACCGAATTGCAGTACCAGGGCAACGATCAGCGTCGCAATCGCCGTCTTGGCCGCGATGTCCAGGCCACGCTCGACGAGGACCAGCTCCCCGAACAATCGATAGAGCCCGGCGAGCAAGTAGAAGCTGCCCGGTCCGTAGAGGGTCCAGAAGTCGCGGTAGGGGATGTCGCCGCGCAGAACCCGATCGGCGCCGACCAGCACCAGCCCTTCGTCATAGGTACCTACCGTCGCATCCATCCAGAGCAACTGGGCAACGATGCTGACGAACACCAGGGCGATCCAAGGGACGCGGCGGCCCCCTCTTCCGGAAATACGGGCGCGCACGAAGCCGCTGGTCAACGGCACGATTCTCGCCTCATGCGGTCGTGAATAATGATCGATAGAGAGTCGACTCTACGTGACGACGCACTGGCACGCTCGTCAGCTCCCTTCATTCAAGGTACGTCCTCACTCAGGCGCCGCTCGCGAGCTCGTGCGGGATGTCCGCATGTTCCGCCGCTTGTCGCCACGAGGGCAGTGAGTCTCAGGTCTCCAACATTGAACCTTCCCGTTCGCTCCGATGTTGCCTCCGGGGAGCCCCGTTACCGGTTCGGCTTCGTGCTCAACACGACGATCGGTAACCTCACCCGGTTCGAGAACCTGCGCAAATATGCGGCGCGCGACCTCGACGTGCGTTGCTCGTGGACACCGGTAACACACCTTCTGAGTGTCGACGCCGCAAGCACCCTGCGCGGCCTGCCCTGGGCGCTCGCTGTGCGGCTGTGGGTGTTGCGGCAGATGTGGCCGGCGCTGCTCACTCTGGCCCAACAGGACGTCGTGATGCTGCACCTGTTCGAGGCGGAGATCGCCTGCGTGGCGCGCAGCTACTTCTCGCGGCGCCCGGCGCTCGTCAGCAGCACGGACGAGGCGCCCATCGTCGATCCTGACAGTTACCCGGTCTACCCGAATCAAATGAGCAAGCCGCGCTGGCGCCGAAGCTTCCGACTGTGGCTCGACCGCTGGCGCGCGTCACGCATCGACGCCTTCATTCCATTCACAGCGTGGGGCGCGCGCCTCCTCGAGGCCAGCTGCAAGGTCCCCCGCGAGCAGATCTTTCCGATCCACGTTGGCCTCGACCTCGAGGTGTGGACACCCCGCGGCCCCAGGCGCATGGCGTCAGGCGAGCTGCCGCGCCTGCTTTTCGTGGGCGCGGACTTCGATCGCAAGGGAGGCAATTTGCTCCTTCGGGTGTTCGAACGGCACTTCTCCGATTCGGCAGAGCTTCACATCGTCTCGTCGCAAGCCCCCGAAGATCTTCCTGGCCGCGTTCACGTCCATCGGGACCTGCAACCGAACGACGCCCGCCTCATCGCCCTGTACGCGAGCTGCGACCTGCTGGTGCTGCCCACGGACGCGGATCTGGTGCCGTGGTCGGTGCTCGAGGCGATGGCCATGCAACTGCCGGTGGTGAGCACGGGCGTGGGCGCGATTCCCGAGATCGTCGTGCATGACGTCACGGGGGTCATCGTGCCGGCAGGCGACGCCGAAGCGCTGGCCAACGCCATCGCAGGCCTGCTGTCCGATCCGGATCTGCGTCGAGCGATGGGGCAGCGCGGCCGTGAACGCATAGAGAGCGACTTCGACGCCGCCCTCAACGTCCCCCGGATTCTCGCCGTCATGAAATCACTCGCTGACGGTCGACGAGCTGCACTCGGCGCAGCCACGTGAACGTGCACCACGGTGGCGAAACGTATCGTGCGGTCTTCGGTCCCGCTCCACGGCGGTGCACGTCCCTCGATCAGGCCCTCGAAAGCGGCGGCATCGATCGATAACGATCCAGGACCGTGAATGCCTCGGCCATCGGCAGGTGCGGGGTGCAGAGAAGGAAGCGGTGCATTTCCGCGTCCTGCCGCGGCCTGTCGTAAGCAGCTGCCTGAGGCCGCAGGCTGTGATCGACCGCTACGGCGTCGATGATCCCCATTCTGAGCGACCGACCCTCGATCTCCACCGGCCAGACAAAATCCAGCCCCCACAGTTGCTGCGGATGGGCGAACGGAAGCAGGGCGGCTGCTGCGTCGCGGCGAAAAGAGACCAGAGGGCCGCATTCGACAAATCGCGTGCGCCGCGCGAGAAGCCAGGGACGGCGCAGGGCGATCGCGTGGTCGAAGTGGCTGTGCCACGCTCGCGCCGGTTGCGCCAAGGCGAAATCGAACGCTTCCTGATAGGCCAGGAAGGACGGCAGGAAGTGGCGTGGAAGATAGATGTCGTCATCGACCACCAGCACGTAGTCGAAGCTGCCCATGTCGACATCGGCGAAGACCCGGTTCATCAGGACGAACTTCGGCACGGGGGATGCGACCTGCAGGACGGTGACTCTGCCGAGGGCGGCGCTGGTCGATGCCGGCCCGATGGCGACCCAGCGCTGCACGACGTCGATGTTGGGGTGGACTTGCGCGAAGGCTCGCGCGAGATGCTCCGCTGAGTGGTCTCGCGTTGCGAGATAGACGCCAACAACGAGAACGCGTCGCGGTGCGCCGGGGAGAGTGGCCCCTGACGCGGCAGCCGATGAATCCAGGAACAGCCGATGCCGCAGTTCGCGAAGCGGCAGGCTCTTCACAATTCCCCGCGCAATTCGACGCAGTAACTTCACTCGCGAGCACCTCGGACTGCCGGAGCCATTCGACTGGCGCTTCAGGTGGGTTCCAGTCGGCAGACTACGGAATCCTAAGTCAGCGTGTGGCAACAAGGTCATTGATCGACGAGCCAAAGGCAAGCTTCACGCCATCCGCTCCGAAAAGGCCTTCTGCGCAAGGGCCTTTTTCCTTTGCCCGCAGGATCGTGGATTCCGCCATGCGGAGCCGTCCTAGCCGAACGGCCGATGCCGGCATCCCTCTTGCGTCCGGTTCGAAGACGCGATGCGCGGAGCGTCGATATATTTATTTGCCTTGAGAAGACAAGGCGTGCCAACGCAGCGCGTCATTCGGAGGAATCGTCGATGTCGAAGATCGTTTGCCTGCCATCGCCCGCCGGGGGCGCGCCGTGGCTTTCCTCCCCCGCAGCGAAGGCGCGAGCCGTCGCCTTCCTGTCGGCCGCGATCGTCGTCGCCGTGCCCGTGCTCAGTGCCTGCGGCGAGAGCGCCGACGCGCAGGGCGGGCCGCCGCGCGCGATGCCGGTCAGCGTCGCGCCGGCGGTGCAGCGCACCATCACCGAGAGCGAGGAGTTCAGCGGCCGGCTCGAAGCGACCGAGTACGTCGAGCTGCGGCCGCGCGTCGCCGGCATCATCGACAAGGTCCACTTCGTCGACGGCGCCTTCGTCAAGAAGGGCGACCTGATGTTCACCATCGACCCGCGCCCATTCGAGGCCGAGGTCGCGCGTGCCCAGTCGACGCTGGCGTCGAACAAGGCGAAGCTGGAGCTGGCGCAGAGCGAGCTGGTGCGCGCACAGAAGCTGCTCGACTCGCAGGCCGTGTCGCGCCAGGAGGTCGACCAGTGGACGTCCGGCTCGCGCACCTCGCAGGCCGACGTGCTCGGCGCCGAGGCGGCGCTGCGCGTCGCCCGGCTCAATCTCGAGTACACGGCGGTGCGCGCGCCGATTTCGGGGCGCACGTCGCGCGCCAACATCACGGTCGGCAATCTCGTCAACGAGCAGTCGGTGCTGACCACGATCGCCGGCGTGAGCCAGGTCTACGCCTACTTCGACGGCAGCGAGCAGACCTATCTGCGCTTCAAGGCGACGCCCTCGGGCGGCAAGGCGGCGACGGTGCGCATGGCGCTCGCCAACGAGCAGGGCTTCCCCCACGAAGGCCGGCTCGATTTCGTCGACAACCGCCTCAACGCGCAGACCGGGGCGATCCGCCTTCGCGCCAGCTTCGACAACGCCAAGGGCCAGTTCACTCCGGGCTTGGCGGCGCGGCTGCGGATGGAAGACCCGACGCCCTTCCAGGCCGTGCTCGTCGCCGAACGCGCGATCGGCACCGACCAGACGAAGAAGTTCGTCTACGTCGTCGGTGCCGACGGCCAGGCGCAGTTCCGAGAGGTCAAGCTCGGCTCGCTGCACGACGGCATGAGGGTGGTGCGCGGCAACGTGAAGCCGGGCGAGAACGTCGTCGTCGACGGCCTGCAGCGGATCATGCCCGGCGTCCCGGTCGCGCCGCAGGTGCTCAAGGTCGACGACAAGGGGATGCCGATCTTCCCGCCGCCGGCCGGGCCGCCGGGCGCGCCGGCGAAGAGCTGAGCGGGCCGGACGATGGACATCTCGCGCTTCTTCATCGACCGCCCGCGCTTCGCGGGCGTGCTCTCGATCTTCATCTTCCTGGTCGGCGTGCTGGCGATCTTTCGCCTGCCGATCTCCGAGTACCCCGAAGTCGCGCCGCCGCAGATCGTCGTGCGCGCGCAGTTCCCGGGCGCCAATCCGCGCGTGATCTCGGAGACGGTGGCGACGCCGCTCGAGGAGCAGATCAACGGCGTCGAGAACCTGCTCTATTTCGATTCGTCGGCGGCGGCCGACGGCAGCCTGACGCTCACCGTCACGTTCAAGATCGGCACCAACCCCGAGGTCGCCGAGACCGCGGTGCAGAACCGCATCAACCGCGCGTTGCCGCGCGTTCCCGACATCGTGCGCCAGATCGGCGTGACGACCGAGAAGTCGAG
>Ga0207682_10000408_pt1 | contig 19761 bp, 21 predicted proteins | sample KBSM63metaG_FD_184332 | JGI IMG/M metagenome (GOLD analysis project Ga0207682, IMG submission 184332) | Miscanthus rhizosphere microbial communities from Kellogg Biological Station, Michigan, USA - KBS M6-3 metaG (SPAdes) (version 2) | ecosystem: Host-associated > Plants > Roots > Rhizosphere >... | reverse complement strand
GACGGCGTCGAGCTCTATGAGGAGCGCAAGCCGCTCTTCGAGAAGTGGGGCATCGACAAGGAGATCGAATCGACCCTCGGCAAGCGGGTCGACCTCAACTCCGGCGGCTACCTGATCATCGACTACGCCGAGGCGCTGACCGTGATCGACGTCAACAGCGGCAGCTTCACCGGTCGCGGCAAAGGCGGTCTCGAGGAGACGATCACGCGGGTCAACACCGAGGCCGCCGAGGAGGCGGTGCGGCAGCTGCGGCTGCGTGACATCGGCGGCATCATCGTCATCGACTTCATCGACATGGCGCGAGCCCGCAACCGCGACAAAGTGCTGAAAACGCTGCGCAAAGCGCTCGACGCCGACAAGTCGAAGAGCTACGTGGTCGAGGTCTCGCCGCTGGGCCTGGTCGAGATGACCCGGCAGAACGTCACCGACGGGGTGCGCGAGATCCTCACCGTGCCCTGCCCGACCTGCGAGGGCGAAGGCGTGGTGCTTTCGGCCGAGACCGTGGCGCTCGACGCGATGCGGCGCCTGCCTGACGTCGCCGCCGGCGCCAAAGAGGCCGAGGCGCTGCTGGTGCGGGTGCACCCCAAGGTCGCCGCCGAGCTGATCGAGCCCGAGAGCGGCCTCGCCGAGCTGGAGGAGAAGACCGGCAAGCAGTTCCACTTCGAGGGCGGCGACGCGCTGCCGATCGACACCTTCGAGGTCGTCGAGACCGGGACCCGGGAAGCGATCGAGGAACGGGCGCTGCCGTTCAAGGTGGGCGAGGAGGTGCTGGTCAAAATCGACGAGCCGCACATGTACAACGCCGACGACGCCGTCGCCCGGCTCGACTCCTACATCGTCAGCGTCACCGGCGGCGGTCGCTTCGTCGGCGAGCGCAAACTGGTGCGGATCGAGCGGGTGGAGCGGGCCGCCGCGGTGGCCTCGCTGCCCGAGAGCGAGGCGAGCAACGGCTCCGACGGCGGCGCAGGCGGCGAGGAAAATGGCTCCCAGCTAGAATCCACGCCCTCGCGCAGTCGCCGTCGCGGCCGCAGGGGCGGTCGCGGCAGGTCAAGCTCAAGCCAGGGCAACAAGGACGAATGAACACGTACGCAGTCATAGAGACCGGTGGCAAGCAGTACCGGGTCGAGATGGGCACTTCGCTGCTCGTCGATCGCCTCGATGCCAAAGAGGGGGCCAAAGTCACTTTGCGCCCGGTTCTTTTCCGCGACAAAGAGGTCGTTGCCGGTGCCAAAGAGCTGGAGAAAGTCAAGGTTGAGGCGACCGTCTCCGAGCACCTGCGCGGGCCGAAGATCAAGGTCTTCAAATACAAGCCGAAGAAGGGCTACCGCCGCCGCGCCGGCCACCGTTCCGAGCTGACCAAGCTCGAGGTGACCGAGATCAGCCTCGGCAGCCGCAAAGCGGCAGCGCCGAAAAAAGCGGAGCCCGCCGCGAAAAAAGAGGCGGCCGCGAAAGCAGCGAAACCGGCCGAGAAAAAAGCGGCTGCGACCAAAAAACCGGCAGCGAAAAAAGAGACTGCGAAAAAACCGGCCGCCAAAAAAGCTCCGGCTAAAAAAGCCGCTGCGAAAAAACCGGCCGCGAAAAAAGCCGCTGAGAAAAAACCAGCTGCCAAAGCCAAAAAACCGGCGTCCAAAAAACCGGCTGCTAAAAAGGATTCTGACGATGGCTCATAAGAAGGGACTCGGCTCAAGCCGCAACGGTCGCGAATCCAACCCCAACATGCTTGGGGTCAAGGTCTTCGCGGGTCAAAAGGTCAGCGGCGGCGAGATCATCGTGCGCCAGCGCGGCACCCGCTTCTGGCCCGGTGAGGGCGTCGGCATGGGCCGCGACCACACGATCTTCGCCTCCCGCCCCGGCACGGTCGACTTCAAGCCCTCCCGCAAGGGCCGCACCATCTCCGTCCTCCAGGATTAGCGCGCCTGGCGACTTAAGGGCGCTATGGCGCCCATAAGTCGCCACTACGCTGGTTGCGATGTACGACCGCGCGAAGATCTGGGTTGAGGGTGGTTCCGGGGGGAACGGGTGCGTCTCGTTTCGCCGTGAGGCTCACGTGCCGCGGGGCGGGCCGGACGGTGGCGATGGCGGGCATGGGGGCGATGTGGTGCTCGTCTGCGACGCGTCGCGGCGCGACCTCGGGGCGTTGAAGGGGAGCAAGCACTTTCGCGGTGTGCGTGGGAAGCATGGGGAAGGGTCGAACCGGCACGGGGCTCGGGGGGAGGACCGGGAGGTCTTGGTGCCGCCGGGGACGCAGGCTGAAGCCGTGGACGGGAGTCGCGTGGACCTTGTCGAGGCGGGGCAGCGGGCAATCGTGGCGCACGGTGGACGTGGGGGGCGCGGGAACAAGCGCTTCACGACCTCGACTCGGCAGGCCCCACGGTTCGCCGAGAAGGGAACGAGCGGGGAGGAGGGCTGGATCGAGTTGCGCTTGAAGCTGCTGGCGGACATCGGGCTTATCGGTCTTCCCAACGCCGGCAAGTCCTCGCTGCTCGGGCGGCTGACGCGAGCCGATTCGAAAGTGGGCGACTATCCGTTCACGACGGTCTCGCCGGTCCTGGGCACGCTCGAAAACGACGAGCGCCAAGCCGTGATTGCCGACATCCCCGGCTTGATCGAAGGGGCCGCTGAAGGCGCCGGCCTGGGACACGAGTTCCTCGCCCACGTCGAGCGTTGTTCGATGCTCGTCCACCTGGTCGAGCTGGCGCCGCTGGAAGGCGATCCGGAGAGCAACTACGCGGCCGTTCGCGCCGAGCTCGCCTCCTACGGGGCGGGCCTCGAGCAACTGCCGGAGCTGGTTGCTCTCTCCAAGAGCGACCTTCTGCCGGCAGACGAGGTGGCGGAGACGGTGGCCGAGTGGGAGCAGCGCCTGACGGCGGATGCCCCGGAAGAGGACTCGTCGCGCCGTGTCCTGGCGATCTCCTCTGCCACCGGCGATGGTCTCGGCCCGTTGCGCGACCAGCTCCTCTCGGCGCTGCCCGAGACCTCGGTCGCCGCCCCTCGCGCCATCACCGAGTCGGCGGGGGAATTCGAGGCCGAGCACCGCGTCTATCGCCCGGCGGGTGAGGGTGGCTACTCGATCGAGCGTGAGGACGATGGTGCCTTCCGCGTCACCGGGCGCGGCGTCGAGATGCTCTTCGAGCGCCATGACATCGCCAACGAAGAAGCGCTCGCCTACCTCGAGCAGCGCCTCAACGAGATCGGCGTCGTCGCGGCCCTACGCGCCGCCGGCTTCGAACCCGGCGATGACGTCCGCGTCGGCGAGCACGAGTTCGAGCTGTATCCCTGAGCAGGGAGAACTTCATGTCGGCGGGGGCATGGAGCGGCGTGGCGGCTCATACACTTGCGCCATGACCCTGGTCGTCAAGCTCGGCTCCTCGATCGTCGCCGCCGATGACGGCTCCCTGCGCATCGACGTCCTCGATTCGGTCTGCGAGCAGGTCGCCGCGCTGGAGCGAAACGGTGAGCGGGTCGCGATGGTGACCTCCGGCGCGATCGCTCGCGGCATGCGCCTGATGGGGTTGCCGGTTCGCCCGCGGGCGATGGACGAGCTGCAGGCGGCATCCGCCGTCGGTCAAGGGGATCTCTTTCGCGCCTACGAGAGCCGCCTGGCCGAGCACGGCGCTCGCGCCGCGCAGGTGCTGCTGACCGCGGCCGACATCGCCGCCCGCACGAACTACCTGAACGCGCGCCAGACCCTGCGGCGGCTGATCGAGTGGGGGGTGGTGCCGGTCGTCAACGAGAACGACACCACCGCCACCGACGAGATCAGCTTCGGCGACAACGACTTCCTCGCCGCCCAGGTCGCGATCCTGCTCGACGCCCGCCTGCTGGTTCTGCTCACCAATACCGATGGGCTGTACACGGCGGACCCTTCGCTCGACCCGGCCGCGGAGCGGATCGAGGAGGTGACCGACTTCGCCCAGCTCGGCGGGCTGGAGATCGGCGACCGCACATCGGTCTTCGGCTCGGGCGGAATGCGCAGCAAGGTCGCCGCCGCCGAGATGGCGAGCGAGGCGGGGATTCCGGCGACGATCTGCAACGGCACCAGTGCCGGCACGCTCGATGCCGCCGCCGCGGGAAAGCCCACCGGCACCCGCTTCGCTGCCCAGCCGAGTCGGGCCTCGAGCTTCAAGCTCTGGCTCAAGTACGCGAAGCCGGCCCACGGCCGGCTCACGGTGGATGGCGGCGCCGCGCGGGTACTGCGCGAGAGCGGCTCCAGCCTGCTGCCGGTCGGCGTGGTCGGCGTCAGCGGCGACTTCGACGCCGGCGACGCGGTCGAGATCGCCGTCGACGGCGAGGTGATCGGCAAGGGGATCGCCGATTACTCGTCGCGGGAGCTGCCCCAGGTAATCGGGTTGAAGAGCGCGGAGGTGCGGGAGCGGTTGCCCCACGCGGCGGATGAGGTCATTCACCGCGACAGGTTCGTGTTGGTCTAGGAGTCGGGCCCCTCCGGCTACCCTTACCTGTTCATGGCGATAACGACCAGAACCGTCGAGGAGACCTGCCTCGCTGCAAAGCGGGCTTCTCGGCAGCTTGCGAGTGCACCGACCGCCGCCAAGGATGCGGCGCTGGAGGCGACTGCCCGGTTGCTCATCGAGCGCGCTGAGGCAATCTTGGAGGCCAATGCCGCGGACCTCGACGACGAGCGGGCCGCTGGGCTCACGACTGCGCTGCGGGATCGCCTTGCTCTCACCGAGGAGCGGATTGCCGCGATGGCGGACGGAGTCCGGGCCGTGGCGTCCCTGGCGGATCCGATCGGGGAGGAGCTAGAAAGGAAGACGCTGGAGAGCGGGCTCGACCTGCGCAAGCTGCGCGTCCCGCTCGGTGTGGTCGCGGTGGTCTACGAGGCTCGCCCGAACGTGACGATCGATTGTGCGGCGCTGACGATCAAGAGCGGCAATGCGATCGTGCTGAGGGGATCGAGCTATGCGGAGCGCTCGAACGGGGCGCTCGCGGCTGTGGTTCGCGAGGCGCTGGTCGAGGCCGGCCTGCCCGAGGACGCGGTGCTGCTCGTGGCCGGCGGTGGCCGTGAGGAGCTGGCGGATCTGGCGACGCAAGAAGGCACCGTCGACCTGCTGATTCCCCGTGGCGGCGAAGGCTTGAAGAACGCGCTCAAGGCGGTCGCGACGGTGCCCGTGATCTACGCGGCCGCCGGCAACTGCCATGTCTACGTCCATTCCGCGGCCGATCTGGAGATGGCGCGCAAGATCGCCTACAACGCCAAGGTGCAGCGGCCCGGGGTCTGCAACGCGGCCGAGACGCTGCTCGTCGACGCGGCTGTGGCGGCGGACTTCTTGCCCGGCGTGCTTGCCGATCTCCACGGTGCGGGCGTCGAGCTCGTCGGCGACGAGCGGGTGCGCGAGCTGTCGGTCGGCGTCGAGGTTGGTGCTGCCACCGAGGAGGACTGGAGCACCGAGTACCTCGATCTGAAGATGGCGGTGGGCGTGGTCGACTCACTCGAGGACTCGGTCGAGCACGTGAATACCCATGGCACAACCCATTCCGAGGCGATCGTCACCGCGTCCACCGAGGCATCGGAGCGCTTCACCGCCGGAGTCGACGCAGCCGTCGTCTACACAAACGCCTCGACCCGCTTCACCGACGGCTTCGAGTTCGGCATGGGGGCGGAGATCGGCAACTCGACCCAGAAGCTGCACGCGCGCGGCCCGATCGGCCTGCGTGAGCTGACGACCTACAAGTACGTCGTCCGCGGCGACGGCCAAGTACGTGGATAACCCCACCGCGGCCGGCATCGGCGTCCTCGGCTCGGCCTTCAACCCGCCGCACCTCGGCCACCTCGCGCTCGCCCAGGAGGCGCTCTGGCAGCTCGGCCTCGAGGAAGTCGTGTTGATGCCGACCGGTACCGCGCCGCACAAGCGGATCGCCGACGAGCCGGGGCGCGAGCAGCGCCTGGCGATGACCCGCCTCGCCGCCGCCGATGACTCACGCTTCTCCGTCTCCACGCTCGAGGTCGAGCGCGAGGGGCCGTCCTATACGTATGAGACCTTGGAGCTGCTTGCAAAGGACAAGGGCGATAAAGAGCTCGTCTTCGTAATGGGGGCTGACGCGGCGGTGGGATTGGAGAGTTGGCGGGAACCGCAGCGGGTCACCGAGTTGGCGCGCATCGCCGTCGCCCGCCGCGCCGGGATCTCCGACACCGACGTCGCCGCGGTCATGCGCAGCCTTGGGGCCGACGGCCGGGCGACGATGCTGGAGATGCCCCAGTTCGGCGTCTCTTCCTCGGCGGTGCGCGAGCGTGCGGCGGCGGGCCGGCCGCTGCGCTATCTGGTGCCCGAGCCGGTGGCACGCTTTATCGAAGAGAAGGGGATCTACAAGTGAGCGAAGCAAAAGCCAAGGACACCGAGGGGCTGGCACGGCGGCTAGCCGAGCTGGCCGACTCGAAATCGGCGGAGGAGATCGTCGTGATGGACATGCGCAAGCTCGTCTCCTACACCGACTTTCTGGCGATCTGCACCGCGCGCAACGAGCGGCAGGCGCGGGCGATCGCAGACGAGGTGAAGCTGCGGCTCAAGCAGGAGCAGGGGCTGTTGCCGGGAGGCTCAGACGTGGCAGAAGCAGCAGGGTGGATTGTGCTCGATTACCTCGACTGCGTCCTGCACGTCTTCACCGCCGAGGCACGCGAGCGTTACGCGCTGGAGGACCTCTGGCGAGAGGCCCCGTTGCTCGAGCTGGGATTGGCGCAGGAAGGCGTCCGAGGGCACCTCTACGGTGCCGCGCATGGGTAGCTTCAAGCGGGCGATTTTCGGCTACAACCGCGCCGAGGTGGACGCGGCGCTGGCGGCGCGCGATGCTCGCAACTGGGCCTCTGAACGCGACGCCGAGGAGGCTCTGGACCGCTGGCGCGAGGCGGCGGACACTGCCGCCCGTGCCGAGGAGGAGCTTTCCTCGCTCTCGGCGATGGTAATCGAGCGCGAACGCGAGATCCGCCTTCTCAACGAACGCCTGCTCGAGGCCGACCAGCGCCACGACCGCAGCATTGCCTCGCTGGAGTCGGTCTCCTCCCGCCTTGGAGAGATCCAAGCACAGGCGCGCGGCCAGGCGACCCGGATCCGGATGAAGGCACTGCGCGAGGCGGTTGAGGTCGGTCGCCGCGCCCAGGAGCTGACCGAGGCCGAGGCCGAGGCAAGCCCGGTCGAACAGGCAGCTCAGAACCTCTTCCAAGGCCAGGTCAAAGTCGAGATCGGCCCGCTCGAGGATTTCTCGCAGCTGGTCGGCTTCGAGGATGCCGCCGGGCAGATCGATGCCACTTCGGACATCTCGGTCGAGCGCTTCTCCGAGGGTCGCGCGACCCTCTCGATGCGCCTCGATGAACCGGTCGAGCTGCTGCGTGAGCTGGAGGAGCGCTCGCCGCTCGAGTTCCGCGTCCGTCGCAGCGCCGACGACAACCTGATCCTCGACATCGACGACGAGCAGGGCCCCGAGCAGCACGCCGCTTAGCGCAGCGCCCCGGCGGGTAGCCTGACCGCCATGGATGACGATCAGGTTCTCGCCCGCATCGACGAGCTGGTCAAGGAGGAGGAGCAACTGCTCCATCGCCACGAGGGCGAAACCGAGCCACTCAGCGATGACGAGCGGGCCCGCCTCGGCGAGGTCAAAGAGCGTCTCGACAGCGCCTGGGACTTCCTCCGCCAGCGCCGCTCCTTGCGTCAATACGGCCTCGACCCCGACGACGCCACCCCTCGCGACCCCGACACCGTCGAGGACTACGAGGGCTGAGGCCCCCCGCTACGCTTAGCCCTCTCGGCGCCCTGGCGGAGTGGCTACGCAGCGGCCTGCAAAGCCGTTTACACCGGTTCGATTCCGGTGGGCGCCTCTGGACGAGGCGCGAAGGTAGGCTCGCGCTGTGCGCGCCGAGCTGGAACGGATACTCGAGCTACAGAGCGAATACGACTCTCGCGCTACGCCCGCGATGAACGAGCGGGGGCAGCTAATTCGGCATGGGGTGAGAGGATGGCTCCAGGATCACGCCGAGCCCTTGACTGAGGCCATGGCGGTAGACGACTTCCTGGCAGAAGGCCGGGACGGGACAGGTCTGAAGACCCGTGTTCCGTGGGTCCGAATCGCTTCACGAGCACAGTCGAAAAGAGCCACCGAAGGCTTCTATGTGGTCTATCTGTTTGCAGCAGACGGGGATGTCGTCTACCTCTCTCTCAATCAGGGTACGACCGATTTCATCAACGGCGAGTTCGTCGCCAAGTCACCGGGAGTGATCGAATCCAGAGTCACTTGGGCTCGGCAAACTCTGGTTGATTGGCTGCCTCGCGCCGGCGGGCATGCCTCCGTTCAGCTTCAGGATCCAGGGCTTGGGGCCGGTTATGAGCGGGGGAATATTGTCGCGAGGGCTTATAGGCGTGGCTTCGTTCCGGATGACGACACTCTGTTGGCCGACCTGCGCTTCTTTTCAGAGGGCCTAGGTCTTCTTTATAAGGCGCGCGTCATTCGGCCCCTTCCCAGTGAGAGACCTGAGATCGCAGAGGCTGAAGACGTGGCTATCGAAGCAACTGGTCGCCCAAGGCCATCCTCTCGGGCTGGTTTTCGAACCAACGCGAAGGAGATAAAAGTGGTCGAGGACCACGCGGTCAAGCTTGCCCGCACCTATTACGAAAGGGATGGATGGGTGGTCAAGGAGCTCGGCAAGCCCTTTGACCTTGAGGTGAGGAGAGGCTCTGAGCACCTTGACGTCGAGGTCAAGGGCACTACGTCCGATGGCGCAGGGGTGCCCCTCACTGCCGGTGAGGTCCGCCACCACGAAAAGGTGTATCCCGACAATGCTTTGGTGGTGGTTAGAAACATCGTCCTCGATCGGCGCTCAGATCCCCCGACGGTGTCGGACGGCACTCTTTACGAGCTAAGGCACTGGAGAATCGATCCATCTGATTTGGCGGTGATCTCTTATTCGTATGACGTCCCTGGTGAGATATATGAGCAGCCTGGGGTTCATGCGGATACCTGGCGTCCACCAAAACCTCCAACGCCGGCCCGTTTCTGGTAGATCGCACTCCCAAGTCTGCAAGGCTGAAGGCATGGCTGTTGAGACTCTTGAGGCGCCTGCGGCTCTGGCACCGACGGTTCCGCGGGATCAGGTGGTCGTGCTGTTTGGGGCGACTGGGGATCTGGCGCGGCGGAAGCTGCTGCCGGGGATCTTTCATCTGTTTCAAGCGGGGCTGATGCCGGAGCGGTTTGCGCTGGTCGGGGCGGCGCGGAGCGAGCTTTCGAGGGAGGAGTTCGTCGATCGGGCGCATGAGGCGATCTGCGGCTCGGGGCGGCGGCCGGTCTCGGATGAGTCGTGGGAGCGGTTTGCCCGCTCGCTTGATTTCGCTTCTCTGGGCGATGGCTTCGACGAGCTCAGCTCGACGATCCAGGGGGCGCGGCAGGAGCTGCACGATCCGGCGTTGCTGCATTACCTATCGCTGCCGCCGACGGCAGCCGCGGGGGTGATCGCAGAGCTCGGCAATGCCGGCCTCGGCGAGGACGCCCGGGTGATCATGGAGAAGCCCTTCGGACGCGACCTCGCCTCCGCCCGTGAGCTCGACGCGTTGGTTCACAGCGTCTTCGACGAGGAGCAGGTGTTCCGGATCGACCACTACATCGGCCGCGAGGCGGTGCAGAACCTGCTGGCGATGCGCTTCGCCAACGGCATGTTCGAGCCGGTCTGGAACCGCAACCACATCGACCACGTGCAAATCGACGTGCCGGAGACGCTCTCGATCGAGATGCGCGCCGGCTTCTACGAGGAAACCGGCGCCTTCCGCGACATGATCGTCACCCACCTCTTCCAGGTCCTCAGCTTCGTTGCGATGGAGCCGCCGGTCTCGCTCAGCCCGAAATCGCTGATGGGCGAGCGCGAGAAGGTTTTCGAAGCGATGAAAGTGCTCAGGCCCGAGGACGTGGTGCGGGGTCAGTACGTCGGCTACCGCGAGGAGGATGGCGTCGCGCCCGACTCCGACACGGAGACCTTCGTCGCCCTGCGCGCCTTCGTCGACAACTGGCGCTGGGAGGGCGTGCCCTTCTTCCTGCGCTCGGGCAAGCGGCTGGCAGAGACCCACCACATGCTCACGATCGCCTTCTCCGAGCCTCCCCGCCGCATGTTCCCGTTCGACTGCAGTCAGATGGCCGAGAAGTTCGGCCATGATCACCTCACCTTCGAGCTCGGCGAGCCGGGCAGCATCTCGGCGTCCTTCCTGGCCAAGGTGCCCGGGCCGAAAATGCAGCTCGGCCAAGCTCACATGCGCTTCAGCTACGCCGATAGCTTCGGCGGTCCGGATCAGGCGCTCGATGCTTACGAGCGTCTGATCCACGACGTGATGGTCGGCGACCGGACTCTCTTCACCACCTCCGCCGCGATCGAGCGGCTCTGGGAAGTAGCGGATCCGATCGTGCGTGAACCGCCGCCGGTCGAGCTCTACGAGCCGGGCTCGTGGGGTCCATCGTCAACCGATGACCTGCTCGCGCCGCACCGCTGGCACATGCCGCACGACCACCCCTAGGCGGGGTCGTGACTCAACCCTCAGGAAGAGGCCCGTGGAGCCCGCCAGGGCTCGTTCATCGCCAGGCGTCGTTTTTGTGAGCGCTTGAAGAGATAGACCCCGACCGCGCCTCCCCGAACCTCGGAGTGGATGAACTTGCCGGTGACCAGCTTCCAGCCCTCGACGGTCACCGAGTTGAGGATGTCGACGGGGTCGGTGGTCTCGCGAGCGGGAGAGCCGACCGGGCCGGGGACGATCGTCGGCGGCAGCTCGCCGATCTCGAGCTCGTACTGGAAGAGGCGGTGGCCACGCTTGTAGGCGAGGCGAGCTTTTCCGGCCGGCGTCTCGTAGAACGCCCGCATGGCCGCTTCGAGGGAATCCGCCTCCCGGCGGCGCTCCTTTTCCTCGGCGCGCTCTTCGCGCGCTGAGCGGTCGAGCGTGGGCAGTAGCGCGGCCAGGCCACGGCGCGCGGGGCGCTCCTCCTGATGGCTTGTGGAGGCGTCGTCTTTGCTCGTTGCGCCCGGCGCCGATTCGCCTGCTTGGGGTGACCTGAATCCGAGAAGTTGTCGGTGTTCGCTTACCGCAGACACGCAAGAGAAACGCGCCGAGTCGCCCATTTTTCGCGCTCAAGGGTCCAACATTCGGCCAGTCCTGGGAGGCTCTGGCGACGCGTACTCCCGGCGGACATGGGCGCTACTGGGCTCGAACCAGTGACCTCCAGCTTGTCGAGCTGGCGCTCTCCCAACTGAGCTAAGCGCCCGGGATGCCTGAATCTAGCAGCGGCGTGCAGGGCGGTGGCGGCTCAAGTCGACCACCGTCACGGCCGATGCAAGTCGTGCAACTTTCCAGGCAGCACGGTGTTTCTATGACCGAAGCTCCGATTAAGGCTTGAGGACCGACGAGCCAGGGAAAAAGAATTCTCGCTGGTGGCACGTCCTTCGGAAGCACAAGGGCCCCTAACGGGGCCCTTTTCCGTGCTTGGGAAGGTTGCTCAGACCTCGGCGGGGAGCTTCACCTCGGTCAGGCGGATGCTGTTGCCCGAGGGGTCGCGGAAGCCGGAATCGATTCCGTAGGGACGCTCCTCCGGAGCTTCGCTGAACTCGACGCCGCGCGCCTTCAGCTCCTCATAAGAGGCGTGGCAGTCGTCGGTGGTGAGAAAGACGGTGCCGGCGAAGCCCTTGCCCATCAGCTCGCGCACCTGGTTGCCGGTCTCCTCGTCCATCACCGGCGCGCCCGGAATGGCCATCAGCACGATCGAGACGTCCTCTTGGCCGGGAGGGCCGACGGTGAGCCAGCGAAAGTCGTCCATCTCGGCCAGGGTGACGTCAGCACGCACCTCCATGCCGACCTTCTCGGTCCAGAAGGCGAGCGCCTCCTCCTGGTCGTGCACCCACAGTTGCGCGTTGGCGATCTTGATCATCGTCGTCTCCTTCGTTTCGGTTCGAAAGGTCGACGGCGATGCTAGGCGGGCGTCTTCGGGCTGTCTTCTCGAAACGTGCGGTGTTGGGGCCGAGCGTAGGCGCGCACAAAGCAACCCGGGACAAGGGCGCTGCTGGCGGCGGATGGGAACTTTGCCCGGTAGGCCGTTGGTGAGAGGCCGAAGGTGCGGCTGAAGCTGGTGGTGAAGGAACCGATGCTCTGCAGGCCGACCGAGAGGCAGATGTCGGCGACCGAGCGATCGGTGTTGCGCAGCAACGCCGCTGCCCGCTCCAGCCGCCGCGTCAAGAGATAAGCGTGAGGCGACTCGCCGAAGGCGCGCCGGAACTCGCGACTGAAGTGCGCCTTCGACAGCCCGGCCGCCGCGGCCAGGTCATCGACCTCGAGCGCTTCGAAGTAACGCGCGTCGGCGAGGTCCTTGGCGCGCAGCAGGTGACGAGCCGGCGGGACGTAGGCCATGCCAGCAGTCTAGGCTCGCGGCCTCGTGGTCGGGACCTATGCAGCCGTGCTGGCCGTCTGTGGGGCGTCGCTGGCGATCGGCCAGGCGGCGCTCATGCTCTCAGGGGTGCGCCGCTGGTCTTGGCTGTCGCCGGCCGTGGGGCTGGCACTGCTCTGCGCGGTCTGCTGGGGGACGGTGCGGCTGCCGGGGGAAGGGATCGCTTCTGCGGTCGTGGTGCTGTTGCTCGTCGTGCTCTCGGTCGCGTACCTGTGGGGGCGACTGCGAGACGGGGAGGGGGTTCTGTGGCTGGGGATTCCGGTTGCCCTGGCGGCGCTTCTCGCCACGGCGCTTCCCTTCATCGCGGAAGGGCACTTCGGCATCCTCGGCACCAGCTTCAACCCGGACATGTCGCAGCACCTGCTGGCGACCGACCGGCTCGCTCACGGCGATCCCTCGCAGCTGCTGCGCCAGGGTTATCCGCTGGGCCCGCACTCGATCGTCGTCGCGCTCGACAAGGGCTTGGGAGTCGGCATCGTCCAGGGCTTCACCGGCCTCACGATCGCCGTCGCCGTGATCGCCTCTCTGACCGCGCTCGCGGCCTTCCGCGAGCAGCCACCGTGGTCGGCCGTCCCCGCCGCGCTGGTCCTCGGTCTCACCTACATGGTCGCCTCCTACTTCGCCCAGGGCTCCTTCAAGGAGACGATGCAGGCCCTCTTCTTCCTCGCCTTCGTCCTTGCTCTGCGCGAGTCCTCGCGCAACGTCGACTGGCGCGAGTCGCCGCTGCGGCTTGTCCCGGCCGCGCTGCTCGCGGTGGGCTCCGTCTACACCTACAGCTTCCCCGGCCTGATCTGGCTCGGTGCCGCGTTCGTCGTCTGGGCGATCCTCGAGCGCTCGCTGCCATTGCGGCCGGCGCTGTTGGGGCTCGGCGTCTTCGCGGTGCTGGTCGCGCCCGAGATCGGTCGCATGATCGACTTCCACAGCTTCGAGACCTTCGACCCCGACGGGCCGGGCCTGGGCAACCTCTTCGGTCAGATCTCCCCCTTCGAGGGGCTCGGCATCTGGCCTTCGGGCGATTTCCGCCTCAGTCCCGGCGACGGCGCCGTGCCGGCACTCGGCTATTACGCCGGTGCCGCCTTCGCCACGATCCTGCTCGTCTACGGATTGGCGCTTTGTTGGCGCCGGCGCGAGCGCGCCCTGATCGCCGGCCTCACCGCCGCGGCCCTCGCTTACGCCGCCGCTCGCATCGGCGGCACTCCCTATACCGCTGCAAAGGCGATCGAGGTCGGGGCGCCGCTCGCGGTCCTCGTCATCCTCCTGCCGCTGCTGCGCCGTCCCGTCGCCTGGCTGTACCTCGCCGCCGCGGCCGGCTGCTCGTTGCTGGCGCTCGCCAACGCCCCGGTCGGGCCGAGCTCCTACTCACCGGCGCTGACCGGTTTGCGCGACGACGTCGGAGAAGGCCCGACCCTGGTCCTCGCCTCGCGTCAGTTGCTCGCCGACGAACACGGCACCCCATACATCTCCTGGGAGCTTCGTGGCGGCCGCGTCTGCATCGAGACGGCCGAAGAAGCCGGCAGTGACCCGCCGCCCGGTGTCCGCTTCGTAGTCGCCGAATCGAGCGGCTCCCGGCCACCGTTCGCGGGTCTTCGCCGTGTGCGCGGCTCCCCGCCTTATGTCCTCTGGGAACGGCCGGGGGCTCACGGTCAAAGCCCGTGCTCACTGATCGCTGTGCGCCAGGCGCGCCAGGGCGCGCCGCGCTGAATCCGGAGACATTCGCTGACCGCGAAGCCCGCCGAGGAAGCTGGGATTGCGTGCCTCAGCGGGGAATTCATTGGGATGACTGCGTACCATGAGCCGCGTGGAGGCGGCGACGAAGATCACGGTCAAGCTCCCGGACGGGACGCCGCTGGAGCTGAGCGACGGCGCCTCCGGGGCCGACGCGGCGGCGGCGATCGGACCCGGTCTGGCCAAGGCGGCGCTGGCGATTCGGGTCGACGGTGAGCTGCGTGACCTCGCGGCGCCGCTGCCCGACGGGGCGGAGATCGGCATCCTCACCGACCGCGATCCCGAGGCGCTCGACCTGATCCGCCACGACGCCGCCCACGTGATGGCCGAGGCGGTGCAGGAGCTCTACCCCGGCACCAAGGTGACAATCGGCCCGGCGATCGAAAACGGCTTCTACTACGACTTCGACTTCCCGGAAGACGTCAAGGTGACCGACGCCGACCTGGAGAAGATCGAGACGGCGATGCGCGCCCACATCGAGGCCGACGAGACCTTCGAGCGCCGCGACGTCCCCGTCGCCGAGGCGATCGAGATCTTCGCGGGCCAGGGCGAGGACTACAAGGTCGAGCTGATCCGCGACCTGATCGCGAACGAAGGGGTGGAGACGGTCTCGCTCTACCGCAACGGTCCCTTCGAGGATCTCTGCCGCGGCCCGCACGGTCCTTCGACCGGCCGGATCAAGGCGATCAAGCTGAGCTCGCTCGCCGGCGCCTACTGGCGCGGCGACGAGAAGCGCCAGATGCTGACCCGGATCTACGGGACCGCCTTCTTCTCCAAAAAAGAGCTCAACAAGCATTTGGAGCGAATCGAGGAGGCGAAGAAGCGCGACCACCGCCGTCTCGGCCCCCAGCTCGGCATCTTCATGCTGCGCGACGAGGCGCCCGGGATGCCCTTCTGGCTGCCCAACGGGACGACGCTATTGCACCTGATCGAGGGCGAGGTGCAGGCCCAGCTGCGCAAGCGCGGCTACAAGGAGATCGCCACGCCGCAGGTGCTCGACGAGGAGCTCTGGCACCGCTCCGGGCACTGGGACAACTACCGCGACGACATGTACTTCATGCAATCCGACGAGCGCCGCCTGGCTCTGCGGCCGATGAACTGTCCGGGCGCCTGTCTCGTCTTCGACTCCGAACGGCACTCCTACCGCGAGCTGCCGCTGCGCCTGGCCGAGTTCGGCCGCGTCTCCCGCAACGAGCGCGAGGGCGTCCTGCACGGACTGTTGCGGGTGCGCGCCTTCACCCAGGACGATGCCCACGTCTATTGCACCGAGGATCAGATCGCCGATGAGGTCGCCGACATCTGCGAGGCGATCGACGAGCTCTACGCTCGCTTCGGCTTCGATGACGTGCGGGTCGAGCTCTCGACCAGGCCGGAGAAGTCGATGGGCTCCGAGGAGCAGTGGGAGAAGGCCGAGGCGGCGCTGAAAGAGGCGCTTGACCGTCAGGAGCGCGAGTACGAGCTCAACCCTGGCGACGGTGCCTTCTACGGGCCGAAGATCGACTTCCACGTCACCGACGCGCTCGGCCGCTCCTGGCAGTGCGGCACCTGCCAGCTCGACTTCCAGATGCCCGAGCGCTTCGACCTCACCTACGTCGGTGCCGACGATGAGCCGCACCGGCCGGTGATGATCCACCGCGCCCTGCTCGGCTCGCTGGAGCGCTTCGCCGGCATCCTGATCGAGCACTACGCCGGTCGCTTCCCGGTCTGGCTGGCTCCGGTGCAGGCGATAGTCCTGCCCGTCTCCGATCGCCACAACCCCTACGCCGAACGCGTCGCCGCCGAGCTGCGCGAAGCAGGCGTGCGGGTCGAGATGGACGTTCGCTCGGAGTCGGTGGGCAAGAAGATCCGCGACGCCGAGCTCGGCCGCTACCCCTACATGCTGGTCGTCGGCGACCGCGAGGAGGAGGCGGGATCGGTCTCCGTGCGCTCGCACGAGGAAGGTGAGCTGGACGCGATGCCGGTCGTCGCCTTCGCCGAGCGCGTGCGCTCTGTCTATACTCCGGACACTTGATTGCAGGCACGCACAACACCCCGCGCCGCTGAGCGTCCCGTGCCCGCTTACCGATCCCTCGTCCGCTTGATGTTCCACCACTCACTTCGCTAGTGCCGGTTCCGCGTAGGTTCGATCGGCGCCCGCCAGAGCGCGACACGACCAGGATCAACGAGCGGATCCGTGTGCCCAAAGTCCGCCTGATCGGGGCGGACGGCGAGCAGCTCGGGGTGGTCGAGATCAACGAGGCGCTGAAACGCGCCCAGGACGCCGACCTCGACCTGGTCGAGGTGGCGCCCAACTCGAAACCGCCGGTCACCCGCCTGCTCGACTACTCGAAGTACAAGTACGAGCAGGAGCAGAAGCAGAAGCAGGCGCGCAAGCACCAGCAGCAGGTCAACATCCGCGAGATCAAGCTGCGGCCGAAGATCGCCCAGCACGACTACGAGACCAAGAAGGGCCACGTCGAGCGCTTCCTCCGCCACCAGGACAAGGTCAAGATCACGATCATGTTCCGCGGTCGTGAGCAGGCTCACCCCGAGCGCGGTCGGACGCTGCTGCAGCGCCTCTTCGAGGATCTCGACGGCCTCGCAGTGATCGAGTCCCAGCCGCTGCAGGAAGGGCGCAACATGAGCATGCTGCTGGCGCCCGGCAAAGAGGCGGCGAAAGCCGAGCCCGAGGCAGGCGCCGCCGAGTCTGAGGCGAAACCCGCCGAGGGCGAGGCCCCCGCTGAGTCTGAGGTGAAGCCGACCGAGGCGGAGGAACCGGTGGCCGAGTCTGAGGCGGACGAGCCTTCCGCCGAGGACGAGACGTCCGGCGACGACGCCGCGGCCGCTTAGCCCGCGACCACTATCTCGGCGATTCGCTCCGCTGCGTGGCCGTCCCAGAGGGGCGGCGGCTCGGAACTTCCCGTTGAGCGCTGTGCCAAGGCGGTTGGGATCTGATCGATTGCGGCCGGGTCGAGGCCGAGCAGGGTGTTGGTACCGGCACTGAGGGTGATCGGCCGCTCGGTGTTGGCCCGGAGGGTGAAGCAGGGGATGCCGAGGTAGGTGGTCTCCTCCTGGATGCCGCCGGAGTCGGTGAGGACGGCGCGCGCGTCGGCGAGCAGCGAGAGGAAGTCGAGATAGCCGAGCGGATCGCAGAGGAGGAGGCCAGGGTGCTCGGCGTCGATCGACTCCATCATCGAGCGGGTGCGGGGGTGGACCGGGAAGACGACCGGCATCTCCCGCGCCAGCGCCGCCAATCGCTCGATCGTCTCGGCCAGGAGGGGGCCGTCGACGAGGGCGGGACGGTGCAAGGTGACGAGGACGAAGGAACCTGGCTCGACGCCCAGCCGCGCAGCCGCGCCGGCCGCGCGGAAGCGTGCTTCCAGCGCCACCAGGGTGTCGATCATCGTGTTGCCGACCAGGTGGATGCGCTCGGCCGGGACACCCTCGGCGTGCAGGTTGTCGCTCGCCTCGGGGCTGTGGATGAAGAGCTGGTCGGCGAGCTGGTCGGTGACGATCCGGTTCAGCTCCTCGGGCATCGTGCGGTCGAAGCTGCGCAGCCCGGCCTCGATGTGGCCGATCGGGATCTGCAACTTGGCCGCCGTCAGCGCCGCCGCCACGGTCGAGTTGACGTCGCCCGGGACCAGCACCAGGTCGGGTTGCTCGTCGAGCAGGACCGGCTCCAGGCGCTCCATCACCCGCGCCGTTTGCTGCGCGTGGCTGCCCGAGCCGACCTCGAGCATGTGATCGGGGGCAGGCACGCCAAGCTCCTCTAGAAAGATCTCCGACATCAGGCGGTCGTAGTGCTGGCCGGTGTGGACGATCGTGTGCCTGTCTGCGGGCAGGCGTTCGCGCAGGGCGCCGATCACGGGGGCCGTCTTGACGAAGTTGGGCCGCGTTCCGACCACGTAGACGATGCGCATGCGGCGCCACAGTACCCGTGTCTGCTTCAATAGCGGACCCGATGCCCAAGATGAAGACACATTCGGGCGCCAAGAAGCGCTTCCGCAAGACCGCCACCGGCAAGCTGCGTGGTCGTCGTGCCTACTCGAGCCACATCCTCGAGAAGAAGTCGCCGAAGCGCAAGCGGCGGATGGCGCGGCCGGTTGAGATCGCCCCGTCCGACGTGAAGACGGTGCGCAACCTGCTCGGAGGTGGAAAGTGAGTCGCGTCAAGCGCTCAGTCCACGCGCGCAAGAAGCGCCGCAAAGTCCTCAAAGAAGCCAAAGGCTATTTCGGGCGCAAGCATTCCTCCTACCGCTTCGCCAAAGAGCAGGTGCAGCGTTCGGGGATGTACGCCTACCGCGACCGGCGCAATCGCAAGCGCGAGTTCCGTCGCCTCTGGATCACCCGCATCAATGCTGCCGCACGGTTGGAGGGCATGAGCTACTCCGAACTGATTCACGGCCTTGGTGAGGCCGGGGTCGAGGTGAACCGCAAGATGCTCGCCGACATCGCGGTCAACGACCGCGATGCCTTCCGCCGATTTGTGGAGCTTGCCCGGGAGGGTGCGGCCGCCTAGGCGCAGCCGACACTCCACTTTCCCGGGCGGGCCGTTTTCACGGCCCGCTTTTTTGTTCCAGGAGAAGAAACCGCCGACCAGAAGAAGCCAGCCGAGACACCGACGCAGACGAAGCAGATGATCGAAAGCCCCCAGAACGAGAAGCTGAAGCTGGTGCGCAAGCTGCGCGAGCGCAAGCATCGCGAGCGCGAGCAGCTGTTCATCAGCGAGGGCGAGGACCTGATCGAGGCGGGACTTGCCGCCGGCGTCGAGCCGCGGGCGCTGCTGGTTGCTCCCGGCAGCGGAATCGACGGGGAGGAGGTCGCCCCCGAGCTGCTGACCTCGGTCTCGGCGCTGGGCTCGGGGACGCGGGCGATCGGCATCTGGCCGCAGCGCTGGAGCGAGCCCGGCGCTTCTCCCTGCTTTTACCTGCACGGCGTCGGCGATCCCGGCAACGTCGGCACGATCGTCCGAACGGCGCATGCGCTGCTCGCCGGCCCCGTCGTCTTCGGCCCCGATTGCGCCGATCCCTACTCGCCCAAGGCGGTGCGGGCGAGCATGGGCTCGGTCTTCGCTCAATCGCCGGCCCGGGCGAGCGTCGAGCAGACGCCGCAGCCGCGGGTCGCGCTGGTCGCCCACGGTGGCGAGGGGTTGAGTGGCCTCGCCGGCGCGGCGACGATCTGTCTCGGCGCCGAGCGCGAAGGACTGCCGCCGGAGGTGCTCTCCGCCTGCGATTCTCGGCTGACGATTCCACTTCGCCCGGGCGGTGCCGAGTCGCTCAACGTCGCTGCCGTTGCCGCAATTTGCGCCGAGCGGATATCTTCGCTCGCCATGCCCGAGGTCGCGCCAGATGCTTGATCGGATCGAGGAGATCAGGAGCGAGGCAGCGGCGGCGATCGAGGCTGCCTCCGGCACGACCGAGCTGGAGGAGCTACGGGTGCGCTACCTCGGTCGCAAGGCCGAGCTGACGACGATCCTGCGCGGCATCGCCGAGTTGCCCGCCGAGGAACGGGGCAAGGTCGGCTCGGGCGCCAACATGCCGAAGAGCGCCGCGCCCGCGGACCTCAAGATGCTCGACGTCCTGTCGCTGGCCCACTACGTCGATGAGGCCGAGGCGGCGTTCGACGAACTCGCGGATCGGGACGG
>Ga0207682_10000407_pt1 | contig 19778 bp, 14 predicted proteins | sample KBSM63metaG_FD_184332 | JGI IMG/M metagenome (GOLD analysis project Ga0207682, IMG submission 184332) | Miscanthus rhizosphere microbial communities from Kellogg Biological Station, Michigan, USA - KBS M6-3 metaG (SPAdes) (version 2) | ecosystem: Host-associated > Plants > Roots > Rhizosphere >... | reverse complement strand
AACTACAGATACTACGTTCTCCGCGTGTAATGAAGAGGATGAGATGAAGTCAGGAACATTGTTGGTCGTCTGGATGTTTGTGCCGTTGTCGGCGCTTGCGCAGGGCGCGAAGGTGGGCTCGGCTCCGCCAGCAGAGGCAGTGCCGCGCGTGGAGTTCGCGTTCGAAGAGCGCGTCACGCTGGCTCCGGCCGTGGTGCTCGGGGACACCGCGTTGGGCTGGCGTCAATACATTCCCATTACGGGCGGCACCGTCGCCGGTCCGAAACTCAAGGGGCGCGTCGTGCCGGGCGGTTTCGACTTCCAGCTCACGTACACCGCGAGCCACTGCACCCAGCTTTCGGCCGACTATTTCCTTGCAGCCGAAGACGGTACCGCGATCCATGTGTTCAATGAGGGCCTGGTCTGCCCGGGCGGCGAGCGCAGCCTGTTCCATCCGAGGCTCGAGGCGCCGAAGGGGGCTCATGAATGGATGACGCGAGCGACCTTCGTCGCCACGCTCGAACTCGAGGCACCGGTCGAGCAGCAGCCCGGTGTGCCGCCGAAAGTGGAGGCAGTTAGGATCCGGTTCTACCAGGTGAAGTGAACTAGCTACTGTTCCGCATGGTTTCGGTCAAACTTCCAGGCCGGATCCCGACAAAGACCGCAGTTCTCTCCCACGAACTTTTTCGCGGCCTCCTGGTCGCCCAACAGCTGCCAATTGAGCCATGCGACCACCGCCTGCGCAGCTTTCCCGCCATTGGGCTCCCAGTATGTTCCGCCGTGGCCAACGCCGATGAGATTGCCGAGGAATGCGGGCACGTGCCTGATGCGCCCGAAGTCGTCCATTCCGTTCGGATATGCAATATCGGTTTCGCCACCGAGAATGTAGAACGTCGGCGCGTGGAGCTTGTCGAGCAGGGCCTTCGACACTTCGATGCCGGAAATTCCCTGGGTGTTGTCGTTGAAGATGCCGCTGTTCATCACGATCAGCGTTTTCACCCGGGGATCGGCTGCCACTTGCAATGCCTGCAGTCCTCCACAGCTGTAGCCGGAAATGGCCACCGCGTCGGGATCTATTTTCTGAAAATATGGGCTTTTCGCGTCCTTGCTCTCGGCTAGTGCCCAGTCCAGCGCAGAAAGGAGATCTGCCGCGCTCGTCGGAGGTTTGGGCAAGTGGGCCGGGTTCTGCTGCGGACTCCTGGGCGCAGGCGGGTCCGCCGTGGGCGACACCGTGGCACCCGGACCATTGCGGATTCTGCCCGGCGCGATGGCGAGATATCCATGCGAGGCGATCTCCAGCAGATGCAGCCGCGAGCTCGCGCCATCGTTCGAACAAGCACCGTTGCCGAAAATGTAGATTCCCAATTTGCGGATGCCTAGCTTCCCAAGATCCAGAGGGCGGTAGATCACATGTTCCGGTAGCGAGGGAGTCTCTTCCTTGATGGCTGGATATCGGCCGGTGCCAGGCGTATCTGGAATCGAATTCTGGCGCTCGCGCATCGCCGCCATGGCGGCCGCGCGGTCCTCGGTCGCCGCGGAGCGCGGAATGACGGGCAGGTCGATGCGCGACGCGGCGCCAGGGCGATGCAGGATCGTGACCTGCGGCGCAGGATCAACTTTCGCGGTGGCGCGCGCATCGGCGAACTGGAGCGTCACGCGAATACGGTGCCCCGCCTTGAATAGATAGGAGAGGGGCATCAGATCGAATGTCAGTTCGACGGGCTGATCAGGCTGCAATGGCTGGCGCGAGTCTTCGGTCGCTGGATGCCATGGCAGCCCGAGATTGTTGTAAGGAGCGCTGGCCAACGCCCGCATCGACGCGCGCAGCTTGCCCTCGACGCCTGCATACGTCGCGGTACCGTCCGGTGCCACATCGTCAATGCGCGCGATCACATCTGCATCGGTCGACGTGGTCGAAAGCCAGATGTGGGCCACGGGATGGCCGGTCACTTCAATTTCATTGTCGAGCGGCGCCGTGACGAAGGACATGCCCGACTTCCAGAAGCCGGCATCGTCGACCCCATAGTTCACCTGCATTCGGGTTTCTCCCGCGGATGCGGTGGGCGCTGCCGGAACGAGAGTTCCTTCGCTGAAGTAATAGGCGGTTCGCCGCTCATTCTTCAGAGGCCAGACGGGCGAAGATTTCCAGGACTTTTCCGGTGCCTCGTTGTACGTGTAGTAGGTGACAGCCGGCTCTCGCATGATTCCGTTGTCGATCCCGCGCAACCAATGGTCGAAAAAGCGCAGTTCCTCGACCACGATGTCGAAGCCGGTGTCCCTGAGCACGCTGCTCCAATCGCAATGCTTTCCCGGACCGAAGATGAGTTTCTTCGGCGTAGCCAGATTGTTGAAGGTGAAAGGAGGTCCATAACCGGTAAATCCTTCCGCCCAATTGGTGGCGGCATAGACGGCGATTCCCGACTTGTTGATGTCATCGCGATAGGTCGAAGGACTGCTCTTGATCCACCAGGGGTTGCCGAAGTCTTTCGACACGCTGTCGCGAAACGGCACGTAGCCCGCCGTTTCCAGATTGTCCTTGTGCTCGGCAATTGCCGTGCGCATCTCGGTGCCATCCTTGTCGGCATCGACGGGCACGGCGGAGCGATCGCGTTCGTCCCGCGGCGCACCGCGCATGATCTGGGTAGGTGCGGGCGCGGCCGGTGTGATGCCGCCCACCGCTACCCATGAATACACGTCCCATTCGCAGCTCATCGGAAAAATGGCCTTCAGATGCGGTGGCGCCGTGCTCAACGCCTGCATCTGGCTGCCGCCGGTGGCAGAGCAGCCCCACATCCCGATCTTGCCGTTGCTGAACGGCTGCGAGGCCAGCCATTCGGTGATGTCATAGGCATCGAAGCGCGCGGTGTCCTGCCATTCCCCCCGGTTGAAGCCGGCGTTGTGCCCGAAAGATGCATAGGTGCCGCGAAAATCCGCCACGGCAACCACGTAACCGTACTTCACGAGCTGCAGTGCCTTGCCGGGGTAGTTAGCCGCCGTGAGTCCACCCTGCGTGTTGCGGCGGTTGTAGGGTGTATGCATCCAGACTATCGGGAACCTGCCCGCGGCGACACGGCCGGCATTCGCGGGCCGGAAGATGTCCACAGCAACGCGCGTGCCATCGCGTACCTGTACGTAGCGCGAGGTAAGTTCGTGCCCGTCGTAGTGGGCCGAAGAATACCCGCGGTAGTCGCCGGGCCTGGAAACCTTCTGCTCCCGGGCGGTCGCGACGCTGGTCGTGAAGATCAGTGCAGACGCAAGCAATGCGCACGCGTAACGGATATGCATGAAGAGGCCCTCAGGCTTTATGACCAGGGTCGTTCCCCGCGAGGATCTCGCGGCGTTGCGCGGCGTCGAAGCCGAGCGATGCCAGGATTTCCTCGTTATGCTCGCCGAGGCACGGCGGGGCGACGTCGATGTGTGGAGAGTCTTCGCTGAATTTGAAACCGGCGTTGACGATCGCCACATCCTGGAGATCCGGCAACGAAGGGACATGCAGCGGTAGTTTGATGCCACGCTCCGCCAGGCCGTCGAGGGCAATGGCTTCGCTCACTTCGCGCACCATGCCGCAGGGTATGCCCGCCTCGCTGAGCTCTTGTTCCCACTGCGCTGCGGGCCTGGTGGCGAACAGCGCGGAGAGCGCCTGATGCATTTCGTCCGCATGCTTGCGGCGCAAGTCGGCGTTCGCGAAGCGCGGATCGGCGAGCCAATCCGCGCGACCCACGAGGCGCGCCAGGGTTTCGAACTGAGGCTGTTGCACGACTCCCAGCGACACCTGGCGCCCGTCGGAACTCACGAACACACCCGAGGTGGGCTGGCCGCTGTAGCCGACGTTGCCAGTGCGCGCCAGACCCCGGCCTGTCACCAGGTACGGAACGACGGCGGATGCCATGAAAGCAATGGCCGCATCGAACATCGCGACGTCGATGAGCTCGCCAGCGCCCGTGCGCTCTCTGCGCAGCAGCGCCGCGAGTATCGCGAAGGCCGCAGTCTGGCCGGTGAGGGTGTCGACGACTGGAAACCCGACCCGCATGGGATCATCTCCCTGCTCACCGCTCAATGACATCATCCCGCTGGTGGCTTGCACGATGTTGTCGATGGCTGGCCAGTCGCGCCTGGGGCTGTGCTGCCCGTAGCCGGACACGGAGCAGTAGACCATTCGAGGTTGCAGCTCGCGCACACTGGCGTAGTCGAGGCCGAAGCGCGCCATGACGCCCGGGCGGAAATTCTCCAGTACCACATCCGCGCGGGCGATGAGGCGGCGGGCGGCTTCGCGGGCGGGCGCATGCTTCAAATTCAATACCATCGACTTCTTGCCGGCATTAACTGCGACGAAAGCCGGCGCCATGCCGTCATAGCGGCGGTCTGGTCCGTAATTGCGCATGGCATCGCCAATTCCCGGAGCTTCGATCTTGATGACCTCGGCGCCGAGCAGACACAGAAGATGCGATGCATACGGCCCGGCCATCACATGGCTGAAATCGACGACGAGAATCCCATCCAGGGCTCCGCTCATGCTCCATCTCCATTGCAGTCGATCTTGCCGCGAGACGCCAGGTCGTGTACCAGGGCGCGCGCATAGCGAAAGGTAGTTAGTCCATCGATACCGAAGCGTTGCAGCGACGCGGCGTTGCGTTCGGCGAACATGTCATAGCTTTCCAGGAAGCGCGCCACGTCTGCCGGTGACGGCGCGGTGGAGATCACGCCGTGTTCTCTGCCAAGGGCTTCACCGGCGATCTCGGCGGCGTGAAGTTGCGACTCGAGCGCGTGCTCCCATACCGTCACACCTTCGGTCAGGATCGCGCGCTCTGCCACGCTCAGAGTCCGCCAGCGATCCTCACCCATGGCGCGGGCCGCATAGGCGCCACGAGGGATGCTCAAGGTATTGAAGTACTGTGCCACCTCGGCGAAATGCAGGGACTTCAAGGTGTCTTTCGGCGCGATCACACCGTCGAGCACGCCTTTCGCCAGGGCCGAGTAAACCTCGCCCATCGGCATTTCCACCGGATCGGCCTCGAAGTGTCGCAGCACCGGCAGCAGCTCGGCAGGGGCGCGCAGCCGCAGACCTTTCAGGTCTCCGAGCGTTTCAACGCGCCGATTGCGCGTGAGAATGCCGGGAAGGTTTCCACCCTGGACTGCGAGCACCACCAGGCCGGCGAGCTCGCGCCCGAATTGGGCGTCGCGCTGCTGCAGGCAGTGGTACAGGTCGACCTGCTGTCGGAAGGTGGTCAGTCCGCCATAGTAAGCGGCTTGCGTGCGAATGAGGTGCGTGCCGCCTCGCACGTAGATAGGGGTGATGAGCCCGATGTCCACCACTCCATGGCGCAGCTCTGTCATGGAATGTTCGGACGACAGCACTCCGCCCGACCAGTAGGGTTGAATGCGTATGGCCCCTTGCGAGCGCTTGGCGATCCATTCAATCCATTCCCGGTCCGCCCGGCTGAACGGATGCGCGGGGCCGTACGGAGATGCGTAGGTGAGAACAGTGACTCCGGAAGCAGGCTCGGGAGCGCACCCGGCGAGCAGCACCGCCAGAAGCCCGATCGCCGCGAACTTCATATCAATCCCTTCGTGCGCAGAAAGCTGGCAACGTGCTCGACCATGCGCTCGTGATTCCATTCCTTTGCATCGACCATGTCGGCCGACAGTCGAAGCGCGGGAACTCCCGCGCTTTCGAGCGCGTGCTGCGTGAGCAGCGTGCCGGATTGCGAGAGGCGATTGTCGGGAGGAACGAGCACCACCGCGGCGTCGACTGCGCAGCGCTTGGCTTCACTGACCATCCAGCTGTTCATCCAGGGAGGAAGATGCAACACCTCGTTCATGGAGCACACGCGGCTGGCCAATGCGTGCATAGGCCGATTGTGAAGCTCGCGAATGTACTGCGGGCCTGCAAATGGCATGTACATCGACCACACGAAGACCGCTCCATGACGATCCTCGAGAGCACTGTAGAAGCCCGGGTCGTGCCACAGGCCGGCGCCAATCCACATGAGCCGGACGCGTTCGTTGCTGCTGGCAGCAACGCCGTTGGCAACACGTTCAGCGACCTCGTCGCGGAAGCGCCGCGCATGCGATACCGCCCACGCTGAGCCACGATGCCACTGCGGGATCATCGTATTGGGCATCTGGTCGGCAATGGATACGGGGCAAGGCCGCGTATTGCCGATCAGGCGCGCGGCCTCGGCGATGTAACCTTCCTGCTCGTTGATCGCGTGCATCAATGCGACAAATTTTTCATCGTCGAAACGGCGACCGGTGCGGACCTCGAGAAGTTCGATGAGCGCGCGCATTTCCTGAACCAGCAATTCGATGCGGCGCGGTTCGTAGAGTTCTTCCCACTCGCCATTCGACTTCGTGAACCAGTCTGGATCCTTGTGAGTCCAGCCGGGTGCCTCGAGCGGAAAGAACTCGCTGCCCAGCGCCTCGGCCCATTGGCCAAAGACGTGGCGAATGCATTCGCAGGTGAGACGTGCCACCAGCACCGTGGGTTTGGGAAGTCCGCCCCAGGGCGCCGTCGCCGGATCATTGTCGAGCGTGCACGCGAGACCCAGCGAGCAATAGCGGCAGCTGTTCGACGGGTAGCCGAGCTTGTCCAGCACCTCGAAGTAGCGCGGCGACAATTGTTTTGCGGAAATATAGGCGGACCACCACTGATTGCTGATCAGGGGAATGTCCATCGTGTGAAAGATTTCGTGGGGCGTATCCGCCTGGGCGATGGCGAAGGGTTCGCCGTTGTCGATCACCCGGCGCTTCAGATCGGCGATGAATTCCCGCTGGTGCGCGGTCGCTGCGGCCGTGCAAGTGAGGTCCTTGCGGCTGCGTTGGCCTTTCGAGGGGGCGGGCGTGATCACTTGAAGACTCCGAGTTGTTGCAGTTCATCGATGCGTGCAGCCGACAAGCCGCAAAGCGCCGCAGCGATCTGCCGGTTGTGTTCACCGATCGAGGGCGCGCGAAAAGGCTGGGGTCGCGAAAGCGAGAAATCGATGGGGGTGCGCACGTGTCCAAAGGTGCCCAGGATCGGATGCACGAGTGGCACCAGCGAATGCCGTTGCTGGATCAGGGGGTCGCGCTCGAACAAATCCTGCATGTCCTGCACTACGCCCGCGGCGATCCCCAGTTCCTGCAGATCATCAACCGCCGCGATGTCGATTCTCGATGCGCACCACTGGCGAAGCGCAGCGTCGCGGGTCGTTGCTTCATGTGCCCGCACTCCATGGATGTTTGCGAAAGTGGTCCACGCCGCGGCCGAGTCAAACGTGATGGCGATAAAACGATCCGACCCCTGGGTCGCGTAAACGCCTTGATGGAACACTCCGAGATCCGTGTTGCCGCTTCGCGCGGCATCTGCGCCGCCGCGCACGTAGGCCGCCCGCATCTGCTGCACACACAGTTCAAACATCGAGGCGTCTATGTGACAGCCGTGTCCAGTTCTGCGGCGCTTGTCGAGCGCGGCGATGACACTCGCGGCCATCGCGAATGGCACGATGACATCGCCGTAGGGCGCTGCGCTCGGAATCACGGGAGCCCGGTCTGGCCAGCCGGTGAGCAGCGTGCGGCCGCTCAAGGCCGCTCCGGTTCCATCGACGCCCCAGCTTTGAGCCAGCGGTCCTGTCTGGCCAAACACACTCCCGGAGGCCATGACCAGGCCGGGATTCCGGGCGGCGAGCCGCGGATAGTGCAGACCTAACTTCTCCATGGTGCCTGGCGAGAAATTCTCCACGACCACGTCAGCCCAGTCGATGAGCGGATCGAGGACTTCGCGGCTTGCCGGATGCTTCATGTCCAGCGACAGGCTCAGCTTGGAAGTATTCAGGTGCGCGAACCAGGGCTTGTCGTCGAAGCTGTCGGCGCGGGAAGCATTGACCTGAACGTCGAGACGCGAGAGACAAGGTCGTGAACGCGACTCGACCTTGATGACCTCGCAGCCCAGGTCTCCCAGGGTCTTGGTCGTGATCGAACCGACCAGGGCCCAGGAAAAATCCAGCACGCGAATGCCAGCCAGCGGTCCCTGGCTCATTGAAATGGACGGTGCATGAATGCGCGTCGCGGCGGGCCGTCCTGGCACGTCCAAACTACCGATCGACACGAATCGGGAGGGCACTGTTTCGCCATCGGCGGATTTCCAGAATTCGCGGGCGCGCAAATGAGGATCGGCAAGCACGTCGGCCGGCGCTGCGACCACAGTCGCATTGATGCCGCGGCGGCGCCCTTCGGTGTCGATCTCCGCCCGAGTGCGTGAGCGAAAGAAAGCTTCGATAGCGGTTTCCCACTTCGCGCGGATGACCGGATCAAGGGTTGAGCGGTTGTAGCGCAGCCAGTCCACGCCGCGCATCGGGTTGTCGGCGCCAGTCTCATCGATCCAGTCGCTGAGTCCCTGATTGGCAGGTGCGCCGAATTTCCCGGTCATCAGCGAATGAAAACAGTAACCGTCCTTGAGCGGCCAGATGCACCGCACCGCCACGCGGCCATAGTTCACCGCGCCGCCGGCGCGCTGCAGGAGCCGCTGGTCGAACTGCCAGCAGAGCACGCCATTCACGTTGCGCGAAAACGCAACTTCCTGCACGGAAATGTCGATGTGCTGTCCTTTGCCGGTTTCGAGGCGCTCGTGCAGCGCGGCGAGCGCGCCGCAGGCCGCGACCATGTCGGCATGAAAGCCACAGGCATCGAGCGCTTCCTTGACCGGCGGGCGATCCGTGTCACCAACGAGGCGCAGGATTCCAGAGGTCGCGGACGCAACCAGTTCCGACCCGCGCCAGCGCGCGCGCGCGCCGGAACTGCCGAACGTGGTTACCGAAACGTGGATCAGCCGCGGGTTCGCTGCTTCGAGGTCTCCCCGCGTCAGGCCTATCTCCTCGATTCTTGCCAGCCCGACTTGCTCGATCAACAGATCCGCGGCCGCGAGGCGCGTCACTTCGGGCGTGATGTCGCAACGATCCAGCTCGGCCCCGAGGTCTTGCAGGAATCTCGCGAGTGGGCTATCGGCAGCGCCTCGCCATGCCAGCACGCGCAGGCCATCCAGCACCTTCACGGTCTCACCTCCAGTCCGGCAACGAAATCTTTCAATTGCTTTCGCGCAGGCTCGTCAACCTTCCAGGGTTGGCGCGTAAGCAGCAGCGTCGGAATGTGCTGCTCGCGCAGGTCGCGCACTTGTCGCGCGATCTCCCATGGGAGCGCCTCGTTCTCTTCGATCAGCCAGAACACCACGGCATCTGCCTGAACTCGGTGGGCGCATGAAGACGTCCAGTGGCCGTCCTCGCGCATCGCCCACACGGGACTACGGCACGCATGAAGATTGTCGGCGACTGCGTCCATGAGTTCGGCGTTTCCCGATAGTTCGCCGTGAATGGACTCGGTGAGTTCGAGTACCACCGATCCGCCTGCGCTCTCGACCACGCGGTGCAATGAATCGTCGGGTGGTGGATCCCCGGCCAGCACGATGCGACGAGGATTGGAGAGTACGGGCGCGCTCGCAATCCATCGCCGCGTCGCGTCGTCGAACTCTTCACGCCAATCGCATGCAGCAGCATGGTGTATGCGCCACGCAATGCTGCCGGGCAGTGGCGCGCTCGCGTGTCGACGCGAGCGGACGTCCGCCAACAGCGCCCCGCGTCGCGCAACGCGCTGTACGGCTGATGCAAGACCCACATCCTTCACCCCCAACTCCTGGGCGAGGCGGCGTGTCGACTCGCGGCTGTGCACGATGCTCGTCGGCCGCGCGATTTTCGCAAGGTCAAACAACAGTGGGCGCGGTCCGCCGCACAGCCCGCGGCGCTGCAGTTCGCACAGGTAGTAATAGATTCGTTGCGCCGAGTCGTCGGTGCGCGAAAAGATCACCGTGCTCAGGAAATCCAGTTCACCCGCGAGCCACCGCTCGACGACGATGCGCAACTCAGGGGCATGTGCGGACTCGAGGAATTCATCGGCGCGTGCCGTGGGTTTGCCCGCGACGCTGCGCAATCTGACCGGCAGCGCTCCCGCGGCAGCAATGAGCGTCACCGGCACCTCGTCGCCGACGAAGCCCACGACGGATGTTCCGCTGTTCGCCACCGAGCGCGCCACCTGCAGTGGATCGTCCATGAGAGCCTGCAAGTGCTGCAGATAGTGGGTGCCTTGGGCGTCCATGGCGTTCATCAGCTCAGCCACGCGGGCAATGCGAGGGTCAATGCAGGTACGGCGATGATCAGGGCCAGATGCACAAAATCGGCGGCCAGAAACGGAAGAACGCCTTTGAATACTCGACTGAGCGGAATGTCTGGCGCGATGCTCTGGATAACGTACAGATTGATGCCGATCGGCGGATGAATAAATCCGATCTCCATGGTGCGCACGAGAAAGATTCCAAACCAGATGGGTGAAAAACCGAGATTGGTGACGATGGGCAGAAGGATCGGTGTCGTCAGCAGCATCAGTGCAAGACCGTCCAGCACCGAACCCAGTAACAGAAGCAATACGGTGATGACGACGATCGCCATCATCGGGCTCCCGTGCATTCCTTGAACCAGCCCGGAGACTTGTTCGGCCAGCCCGGTAAAGCTCATGAATACTGCGAAGATCAGCGCGCCGATGATCACCAGGTAAAGCATGCCGGTTGTCTTGAGTGTTTGCGCGAGCGCTTCACCCAGCGATCGCCAACTCAGGCGCTTGCGAATAGCGCAAAGCACGAGGGCCAACAGCGAGCCCACGGACGCGGCCTCCGTCGGGGTAAACCATCCCACGGCAATTCCGGTGAGCACGCAGATCACCAGTGCGGCCAGATCCAGCACGCGGAAAATCGCGGTGCGTCGCTCTGCCCATGACATCCGCGCCGAGGGCGGTGCAATGGAAGGGCGTAATCTGCAGACGATCACGATGGTTGCCATGTAAAACAACGTTTGCGTGAGCGCCGGAATGATCGCTGCGGTGAACAACTTGCCAATCGATTGCTCGGCGATGATGCCGAAGACGATGAGGGCGCCCGACGGCGGCGTGAGCGAGCCCAGTGTCCCGCCCGCTGCGACGGCTCCGGAGGCGAGCGCCGTCGAATAGCCGCGCTTGCGCATCTCAGGCAATCCGATCAATCCCATGGTGGCGGCGGTTGCCAGGCTGGAGCCGCTCACCGCGCCGAATCCCGCGCAGCCTGCGATGGTCGCCAATGCCAGACCGCCACGTCTGTGACCAACCACGCTTGCAGCCGCAGCGAAGAAATCCCGGCTGGCGCCCGCGGCAAAGCAGAGATGCGCCATGAGCAGGAATAGCGGCAACACGCCAAGTTCGTAGCGCGAGACCGATTCGAAGAGCACGACACCACTCTTGATGAGAGCGGGTTCGATGCCCAGCAGCACGCACATGCCCACGAGCCCGACCAGCCCCATGGCAACGCCTATGGGCACGCCAACGGAGAGCAGCACCAGCAGCGCACAGACACCAATGAGGCCGATCATTGGTGATCCCCAGGCCGCACGCTGCGATAAAAGAAAATCAGCGACAGTGCGCCGGCCGACAGCGCCACCAGCACACGCAGCGGCCGGAATGGGATATGGAGAAGATCCGACTCTTCGAAAGAGTTCCAGAATTCGGCGGTGAGCCATACCGCGCCAGTACACAGACCGGCGAAAAACAGGCCCGCGAGAAGGGCGCTGAAACGGGACATCCACGCGCGCATGCGCGGGGGCAACCGTTCGGTGACCAGGTGGACGACCGCATGCGCACCAGCGAGCGACGCGAGGATCATCGAAGCGCAGGCTGCCGGGACGATTGCTGCCTGTGCCATTTCGAGGGCGCCAACGAGAGGAATGCGCGCGTGGCGCCCCACGACGGAGACGACTTCGATCACCATGACCATCAGGAGGCCGGCGGCACCGACATAAAACAACACGCCGCGTCTCATCTGGGGTTTCACCGGATCCACGCGCACGCTCCGTCCATCCGGGCGTTGATGGGCGGCAGGCCCGCCTCGCCAGTGATCCTCTCGATGTAACGCGCGATGACCTGCGCCTCATGCGGGTCGGCAATCCGTGGGCGTCCCGGCGCCTCGACCTGAACCGGCACGAAACCGGCCTGGAAACTTCCGTCGTCGTTGACGCGCACGCGACCGAGCATGGCGTTTACGGCTTCCGGGTGGAACGGAGCGAGGAAGTAGGCGGGGTCGGGAGTGAACCCGAATAGCGCCTGGCGACGTTGTGCCCATACTGCGCGCGCCGGGTCGTTTCCATCCGCGCTCAACGCGCGTGTCACCACGCAGCCGTTCCCGAGGCCGTGGAAAATCGGTTTGCCACGATGGAACTCGATGCCGCGAACGATGTGCGAATGATGTCCGATCACGATGTCTGCGCCAGCGTCGATGGCGGCGTGAGCGACAGCGCGTTCATAAGGGGCGAGTCGTGCGGGCGTGTGCACGATTCCCTTGTGGAGCGCAACGATCACCAGTGTGTTGTGCGTGCGTGCACTGGCGATGTCGTGCGCCAGGTCGGCAAGTGAGGCCGGGTCCGCACGTTCGAGGGGAGAAGCAGGCGCGATACGCGAACCATCTGCCGTTTCGATACGAACGTAAGCGCAACCGGCGCGCGTGTCGGTTGCCCACGATTCCTCCGGGCCAACACAGTTGTAGCTGAGTAGCGCGATGCGGCCGGAACGGCGCTCGATGACGCAGGGAGTCCTTGCGGTAGTGAGGTCGGCACCTGCGCCGCTGCGCGCAATGCCGGCAGCATCCAGCGCCGCAATCGTGTCGGCGATCCCGATGGCTCCGCAGTCGGCGATGTGATTTCCGGCCAGGGACACTGCGTGAAAGCCCGCGTGCGCCAGCGCCGGGATATTGTCAGGGTCGGCGCCGGGCGCGGGCACATCGCTGCGCATTTCCGAGTGATGGCGGGTGTGTGGGACTTCGAGGTGACCGATCGCGACGTCGACGGCGCGCAGCGCGGGCGCGATGCCGGCGAGCCAGTAGTCAGGCCGCGGCTCATCGAGTACCAGATCGCCGGCGAAGACGAGATCGAAGCTCATCTCATGCGCCGGATGCAACGCCTGCGGACTGTGATCATCGAGACCCGCCCCCGTCTCACCAATTAGTTTACTAACTCAACCAATTAACTATGACACCGAAACCATGCGTGAGTCGATAGCGCCTGGAAGCGGGAGTTGCGCGCGGGTTAACCAGTGTCGTGCAGTCGGCGCAGCAGGGAGATCAGCAGGCGCAGCTCCTGCTCGGTGTAGCGGCTGACGAACTTGCGTTCATGGTCGAGCATTTCCTTTTTCAGTGACCGGCAGGCCTTTGTCCCGGGGGCCGTGAGGAAAATGCCCTGGCGACGACGGTCTTCGGTAGAACGGCGCCGCTCCACCCAGCCCGCGTGTTCCATCCGGTCGATCAGCGACACCACGCTCGCCTTGTCGATGCCGAGCTGATTGGCAATGTCGGTTTGAGCAATCCCGGGGTTTGCATTGGCCAAAAGCATGGCGCTGAACACGCCGGGCCGCACATCCGCATCGGAAAAATTGCGGTTGAAATCGCGCCACAGCGCTATCTGGGCACGGCGGATGTTGAAACCGATCAGCGTCGGCAGGCAGTCGAGATCCAGGCCGACCGCCGAGCCTGTGCTCTTTCGATAAGCGCGCTTGCGGTGGGGCTTGTCGGTGGCGGCGACGGGGACGGGTTTGCTGCTGGCAGGCGGTTTGGGCATCGGTCAAACCTACTTAACGACCCTCGCCCGGTCAACGCCGCGCCAGAACATCCGGATGCGGAGCGTCCGGAAGATCGGCCGCACCGTGATTAGTACAAAGCCAAATGGTTGTATGTATCAACCATATTGACAAAAACGCGGAGTGGGGCGCAATCTGAATGCGCACATCACGATCGGCTGCGAAAGCGGCTGCATCCAAACAACGGTGGCGCCGGCGGCAGACAAAAGCATTCGAACCGCGCCAGGGCACGTGGAGGGGGGTAGATGAATCACGTTACTGCGTATGGTGGTAATAGATTGGTCAGGTGCGCGGTGCGCGCAACGCTTGTGGCGATGGCGGCGAGCGGCTGGAGTGGCACGGCCCTGGCGCAGGCACCTGCACCTCCGGACAAGAGCGACGAGCTGGACGAAATTGTCGTCACCGGCAGCCGGATTCGAGGCGCCGAGCCCGTTGGATCGACCGTCATCACGGTTTCGCGCCAGGACATCGAAGTTGCGGCGCCGGTGTCGACCACTGCGCTGATTCAGCGATTGCCGCAGGTGTTCAATCTCGGTGTGTCCGAAAGTTCGCGAGGACAATCGGGCGGCTCGGGCAACATCACCTATGGCTCGGCAATCAACCTGCGCGGACTCGGGCCCTATGCAACCTTGACGCTGATCGAGGGACATCGAGCCGTGCCTCAAGGCACCACAGGATTCGGAGTCGACGCTTCGATCATTCCCACGGCGGCATTGGGCCGGGTGGAAGTGGTAGCGGATGGCGCGTCTGCTCTCTACGGATCTGACGCCGTGGCCGGCGTCGTCAATCTGATCCTTCGTCGTGATTTCGAAGGTGTCGAGGCAAGCGTGCGAGGTGGCTCGGGGGATGCATACAGCGAAAAGCAGGGCTCCCTGATCGGAGGCATGGGCTGGAGCAGCGGCCATGTGATGGCTGCCTACGAATATGCATTTCATAGCAACCTCAACGGGCAGGATCGCGATTTCTTTCGCGGTGATCTGACAGCGCGTGGCGGCCGTGACTTCCGGGTCGTGCAGTGCAATCCCGGCAACATTGTCGTCGGCACTGTGAGTCATGCGATCCCTGCGGGTGGAGTGACCACCGCGACCGCGGGCCAGCTTGTTCCAGGCACCACCAATCGCTGCGACAACGCCCAGTATCAGGATTTGCTGCCCGAGCAGGAGCGACACTCGTTCGTCAGCACGTTCGACCAGGAAATTGGCGATCGTTTCAAGATCTTCGCTGATGGATTCTGGACTCGCCGGGAGTTCATCAACCAGGTGGGCAACCAGGCCGCCGCACTCACCGTGCGCAACGTAAATCCGTACTTCGTCGCTCCGCCCGGAAGCACGGCTACGTCCGTGACGGTCAACTATTCATTTGGCGACCAGTTACCGTCGAACGACACCGCCGGATTCTCGGAGGCGTATCAGGCGACTCTGGGAGCGAGCGCAAACATCTTTGGCAGCTGGAATCTCGAAGGCTCGTACAGCTACGGCCGCGATACCGAGCGCAGTACCTCGCAATATGGAATCAACAATGCGGCGCTGGCGGCTGCGCTGGCACGAACTGATCCCGCCACGGCGTTGAATCCGTTCAGCACGGCGCCTAACAACGCTGCGGCGCTTCAGGATCTCGCCAACCAGTTGTTCGTCGCGCCGGGCGATACCCGCTTCGAAGGATGGGAATTCAAGTTCGACGGTCCTCTCGTGACCCTCCCCGGTGGCGAAATGCGCGCGGCCATCGGTTACGAGGGACAGGCACTCAGGAGCGTGTCGGGTTTGATCAGCGGCACGTGGGCCGCGCCGGTAAGGGCAATCACGCCGGAGGTCCGGCGAACCGTAAACTCCGGATACGCGGAGTTGTACGTGCCATTGTTTAGCGCTGAAAACGCGCGGCCCGGTCTGCACGATCTGGTCGTCGACCTCGCGGTACGTTCGGACCACTACAGCGATCTGGAAGAGGATTCGACCGTAAATCCGAAGTACGGTATCGACTGGGCGCCGATCGAGAACCTCAAGTTCCGGGCCACCTACGGTGAGTCGTTTCGCGCGCCGACCTTTGCGCAGATCTACGGCAATTCATCCGCGCTGTACGTCCAGAACTATTCGGATCCCACGCGGGGCGGCGCAATTACACAAGGTGTGACGCTGTCGGGCGGCAATCTTGCCCTCGAGCCAGAGACCGCGAGCACATATACGTTCGGTGTCGACTACGTAGCTGCGCAAGACGTGCGCTTGAATTTGAGCTACTTCCACATCGAGTACGAGAAGCAGATCACTTCGTATCTCTCCGACCTCACCATCCTGAATCGAGAAGGTCAGTTCGCGGGCACGGGCATCATCGTCCGCAATCCCGATCCTGCCTTTATCGCCGGGTTGGTGGCGACCAAGCCCATACGCGGAGTCCTGCCGAATCCCGTCACTCTCTACGTCGACGGCAGGACCAACAATCTCGGCACGACGATCGCATCGGGCTATGACTTCATGGGTAGCTATGCCTTCGAGGCGGGGGCGGCCGGGAAATTCGAGATCGGGCTCAGCGCCACCTACTTCGACACCTACGAGGTAGCGATCACGCCTGTTGCCGATCGCATCGATCAACTCAACACCATCTACAACCCGCTGCGCTTCAAGGCTCGGGCAAACCTCACCTGGAGCAGAGGCGGCATCCTGGGGGCTTTATACCTCAACCATCTGAACGTCTATGACAACAACCTTGTGAGTCCGATCGAGAGTGTCGATGCACGGACCACCGTGGACCTGCACCTTTCGTATCACTTCCAGGGAAGCGGCTTTACCGACGGATTGAGGATAGCCGTGGATGCGGTCAACCTGTTCGACGAAGAGCCTCCATTCGTCAACATCGCACAGAGCCCCAACGGTGGAGGCGGTTTCGATCCGACTCTCAGCAATCCGGTGGGCAGGGTCATTGGCTTGACGATCGCAAAGAAGTGGTAATACCTCGCGCCTGCCCCCCCGGTAGATGCGCGAGGTTTTAAGGAGGCAGCCCAATGGGCTGCCTCTTTATCTTCTGTCACCAGCTTCTATCGCCAGCCCGGAACGCTGAATCAGCGATCGCGGCCGCGCTTCTGGAACAGGCCGCACAGCAGGTTCCTGAGCCAGCGATTGCGAGCATCGTGGTGAAACTTGCGATGCCAGAATTGTTTCAGGTCGATGCGCGGAGCATCAAATGGCGGCCTAGCGCATCGCAGGCGTGACGAGACGGTCACGAAATAGCGCGCCAGGGGTTCCGGAACGGTGACGATCAGGTCGGATCGTTCGACGATGGGTGGCACGCTCGCGAAGTGCGGAGTCGTGAGCACCACGCGACGCTGAATTCGCCGTCGCACCAGAAATCGCTCGATCACTTCTTCGGTGCGGCTCTCCGCGCGAACCACCGCATGTTCGAGTTGCAGGAACTGGCGCAGGCTCAATCGCGGCGATCTCACGGGATGATCCGCACGAATGAGGCAGGTGAACGTGTCGGAAAACAGGCTTTGCTGAAAGATGCTGTGCTGTTTGAGGTTGGGAAAATATCCGAGCGCGAGGTCGATCGTCCCGGCTTCCAATCCACTGGCGATTTCCCCGGCCGGCAGGCTGACTGAACGCAGGCTGGCGAGCGGGGCAAGGCGGCGCAATTCCGCAATGATCGATGGCAGGAACACCACCTCGCCAACATCGGAAAGCGCCAGCACTATCGGCTGATCGCTGCCCGCAGGATCGAAGGTGGACGGCGCAATGATGTCCGATCCAATGCGCGACAGCACCTCGCGCACCGATCCCATGATCTCGACCGTTCGCGGTGTGGGCTGCATCCGGTTGCCACTGCGCACGAACAGCGGATCTCCAAAGAAGGCGCGCAGCCTCCCTAACGCCGCACTCACGGAAGGCTGGCTGCGCTGCAACTTTATCGCTGCTGCGCTGATGCTTCTCTTGTCATCGATGGCCGTCAGCACGCGCAGGAGATTCAGATCGAGCTCAGGCATCGCGTATCCATTTTTCAAATACAGTGAATTCATGTTATCGCGTTGCCCAATGTGAGTCATGGTGACAAAGATGAGCAGTGGGTTCCCAAACGAACGCGCTGCACGGCGTCCTCAGGCTCTCCTGTCCCGACAGGATGGGTATCGTCGCGCGCGTCGGTGCATTTTTGCTGGACCATTCCTGCAATATCGTGGAAAGCGCCCAGTTCGGAGATCCGAACAGCGATCTCTTCTTCATGCGCGTGAGCTTCCGGTCAGCGAGCGGGGAGTTCGGCGCGATCCGGGATGCGTTCGGCGAACTGGCGGTGCCATTCAACATGAGGTGGGAAATCCACGACCTCGCGATCAAGCAGCGTCTGTTGATCATGGTGTCCCGGTTCGACCACTGCCTCAACGATCTCCTGTATCGATTCCGCATCGGCTCGCTGGCAGTGGAGATTCCTGCCATCGTCTCCAATCACCGTGACTTTTACCGCCTCGCCGCGGCACACGACATTCCGTTTCACCACCTGCCCGTCACACCCGAGGACAAACCGCGGCGCGAGCGCCAGCTGCTGGACATCTTCGAGGAGCAGCGCTGTGATCTGATGGTGCTTGCCCGGTATATGCAGGTGCTTTCACCCGAGCTGTGCGCCGGATTTCCGGGCCGCGCAATCAATATCCACCACTCGTTCCTTCCGAGCTTTCAGGGCGCTCGGCCCTACCAGCAGGCGCACGATCGCGGGGTCAAGCTCATCGGTGCCACCGCACATTACGTCACCGCTGAGCTGGACGAGGGACCCATCATCGAACAGGACGTCGCGCGTATCGATCACGCCGCCAGCCTGGAAGACTGCGTTCACGCCGGACGTGATGTGGAATGCGCGGTGCTGGCGAGGGCCGTGAAATGGCACGTCGAACATCGTGTGCTGGTGAATGGCAATCGCACCGTCGTATTTCGTTGATCAGCGGAGACCGTCATGGAACATCGAAGCCTGAATGACCTTTTGCAGTCCGTAGAAAACCCGGTGCGGATGCTGCGCAACTCGCAGATTGGGGCGTATGTGTACCCCGTGGTGCCTACGGAGTTCAGCAACTGGCGCGCTGAGCAGCAGGCGTGGCGTGAAAGCGCAGTCCTGTTCGACCAGTCGCACCACATGGCGGAAATCACGCTCACGGGGCCGGATGCACTGAAGCTCTGTTCGCACGCCACCATCAACAGCTTCACGAATTTTGTTCCCGGCAAGGCCAAACAGATGATCCCCGTGAGTCACGATGGATTCGTGATAGGGGACGGGATCCTGTTCTACCTGGCGGAGAACGAGCTGCTTTTCGTGGGCCGGGCACCCACGGTGAACTGGTTGCAGTTCCACGCAGAAACCGGCGGATACGACGTTTCAGTATTCAGGGACGACCGTTCTCCATCGCAACCCAACGGCAGGGCGGTGACGCGACGCCACTTCCGCTACCAGGTGCAGGGACCGAAAGCGGCTCCAGTGCTGGAGAAATTGAACGGGGGCTCACTGCCGGACATCCGCTTCTTTCATTTCGACTGGATCAACGTCGCAGGTCATCGGACAAGAGCATTACGGCATGGAATGGCGGGAGAACCGGGTCTCGAACTATTCGGCCCGTACGAACTGCGAGACGAGATACGCGGCGCCATTCTCGAGGCGGGAAAGGATGTGGGCATTGTCGCCGTCGGCTCGCGCACCTATGCGAGCAACACGTTGGAGTCGGGATGGATCCCTTCTCCTCTGCCTGCTGTCTATACGGGGGAGCCCATGCGACGTTACCGCGAGTGGCTTCCGGCGAGCGGCTACGAGGGCACCGGTTCCCTGGGCGGCAGCTTTGTCTCATCGAACATAGAGGACTACTACCTGACGCCCTACGAGCTCGGATACGGGCCGTTTGTGAAATTCGATCATGAATTCTTCGGCCGCGAGGCCCTCGAGCGGCGGGTGCGCGACGCGCGGCCGCATCGGCGCAAAGTGACCTTCGAATGGAATGGGGACGACCTGGGCAGGATCCTCGCTTCGCTGTCCGATCGCGAGAACTTGCCTTGCAAGTTTTTCGACTTGCCCATCGCAAACTACGCATCGTCGTCTTACGACAAGGTGATGCTCGATGATCGGCTCGTGGGACTTTCGATGTTCACGGGATACAGTCACAACGATCGATGCGGACT
>Ga0207682_10000400_pt1 | contig 19971 bp, 18 predicted proteins | sample KBSM63metaG_FD_184332 | JGI IMG/M metagenome (GOLD analysis project Ga0207682, IMG submission 184332) | Miscanthus rhizosphere microbial communities from Kellogg Biological Station, Michigan, USA - KBS M6-3 metaG (SPAdes) (version 2) | ecosystem: Host-associated > Plants > Roots > Rhizosphere >... | reverse complement strand
GTGCCGGACATGCTGGTCTACGCGACGCAGGGCATGACCTTGGAGCCCGGCGACATCATTTTCACCGGCACGCCGTCCGGCGTCGGCCATGCGCGCAAGCCGAACCCGATCTGGATGAAGAACGGCGACGTGTGCGAGATCGAGGTCGAGGGGATCGGGACTTTACGCAATCCGATCAAGGATGAGGCGTAACTAGCCCGCGTTGGCCAGCAGCGCGATTCCGGCGAGCGCCATCGCGCCGCCGGCCGCCTGCGCGACGCGCCATCCGCCGCGATCGGCCAACTTGCCCGCCGCAAGGCCGATCGCGATACCGGCGCCATGCAGCAGCGCGGTCGCCAGCATGAAGCCGGCGGAATAGGAGACCGCAGTCGCATCCGCCGGCATCTCGGTGCCATGCGCGTGGCCATGGAAGATCGCGAACAGTCCGGCCAGCGCCATTGCGGCGAGCGTCGGCAAGCTCACACGCAGTGCGACCGCGAGTCCGAGCACCATTACCGACAGTGCGATGCCGATCTCCGCGTAGGGAATGGGATAGCCCGTCGCGCCGAGCGCGCCGCCGATCGCCATCACGCCGACGAAGGTCGCCGGCACGAGCCACAGCGCGCGTCGGCCGGGCAGCGCCGCATAGAGGCCGACCGCCACCATCGCCAGCACATGGTCGAGCCCGCCGAGCGGATGGACCAAGCCGTGCGCAAAGCCGCCGGCGTCATGGCCGGGATGCGCGAGCGCGGCGCCAGGGATTGCAACGAGAATCGCGGCCGCCGCGGCGCGGGTTACGGAATTCATTGGTTCGCCTCGTTCAAAAAGCACGGCCCGGCAGCCGTCCGAATAAGACTGCCTCGCGCGCCCGAGGGCAAGAGGCTTCTACAGCGCGAGCTCGCCCAGCGCATCGAGCGACGACTCGGCGCGCTCGCTCAGCGCCTGCGCGGCAAGCCGCACCGAGGCGTTGACGGCGCCGAACCCGTCGTAGTCGCCGCGCCGCTCGACGAATTCGAAGAAGAAGCGCCCGTCGAACGAGCGTGTATAGGCGTGGAAGAATTCGCCCGATCCGGAGCGGTCATACAGGATGCCGTTCGCCCGCATCGCGTCGACCAGATCGGCGGACAGATCGTGCTGCGCCGGCAGCCCGTCATAGTACGCCTCGGGAATGTCAAGCAGCGGCACATTGCGGGCGCGCAGCGCCGCCATGGTGGCGAAGATATCGCCGGTCGCCATCGCGATGTGGTGCACGCCGCCGCCGCCATAGGCCGCGAGCGAGCGCGCGGTCGCGGTGCGCGGGCTCGCCGACGTGTTGAGCGGCAAGCGGATGCCGCGATCGCGGCTTTCCAGCACGCGGCTCTGGATCAGCCCGTAAGGATCGACCAGCTCGTGCGCCGGCTCGGCCTCGAAGCCGAACACGGACTTGTAGAACAGCACCGTGCCGTCGAGCTTGCCGCGCGGCATCACCTGCGAGACATGATCGATGCGCGTGAGGCCGCAGCCGGCCGCTGTGCTCGCCGGCTCGGTGACGAAATCCACGTCGTAGATCGTGTCTCCCTGGTCGACCAGGTAGATCAGGCTCTCGACCAGGCCGCGCACCGCCGGGATCACCAGCTCGTTCGGCCCGACGCGGCCGCGAAAGATCTGCGCCTTGTAGTGCAGTGCGCGCTCGGCCGCGCCGCGCGCATCACTGAGACGAAATGCGAGTGCGCACACGGAGGCGCCGTGCAGCAGGAAATACGAATGCGCGAAGGCATCCTTCTCGGCGTTGAGGATGAGGTTGACGTCGCCCTGCCGGTGCAAGGCGACGTCCTTGGAGCGGTGCGTCGCCACATGGGCGAACCCCATCGCGCCGAACATCTCGGTCAGGCGCGGGCGCGTCGCGGCATCGACCGCGAACTCGATGAACTCGACGCCGTGGCAGACTGGCGCCGCGGGGGCGGCGCGCACGCGCGAGGCCGGCTCGGACGCCGCGAGTTCTTCCTCCATCAGCAGCAGCGAACGCATCGCGTCGATCGCGGTCGGACGCGGCGGAGCCGAGCGGAATTCGTCGTTGAAGATTTCCAGCGAGATCGGCCCGCGATAGCCGCTGGCGAGCAGGTGCTTCGTGAAGCGTGTCACCGGGAACGCGCCCTGACCCGGGAAGCAGCGGAAATGCCGGCTCCACGAGAGCGGGTCGAGCCGCATCAGCGGCGCGTCGGCCAGTTGCGCGAAGAAGATGCGATCGCCCGGGATGTCGGCGATCGGTGCGTCGTCGTCCTCGATCGCAAACGTATGGAAGCTGTCCACCACCAGGCCGACCGCGGGATGGTCCGCCGCCTGTACGAGCTTCCACGCGCGGGCGAACGTATTGACGTTACGGCCCCAGGCCAGCGCCTCGTAGCCGATGCGCAGGCCGCGCCGCGCGGCGCGCTCGCCGAGCGCGCGCAGGTCAGCCGCCGCCATCGCATCATCGTCGATCGCGTCGGGCGCGGTGTTGCTGCACACCAGCATGAGGTCGGCGCCGAGCTGCTCCATGACGTCGAACTTCAGTTCGGCGCGGTCGAAGTTTTTCGCCATGCGGGCGCGGGGCGCGGCTTCGAAATCGCGAAACGGCTGGAACAGCAGGATGCTCAAGCCCAGATCCGCCGCGATCTGCTTCACGTCGCGCGGCGAGCCGTCGAAATAGAGCAGGTCGTTCTCGAAGATCTCGACGCCGTCGAATCCGGCCGCCGCGATGGCGTTGAGCTTCTCCATCAGCGTGCCGCCGAGCGACACCGTGGCGATCGAGCGAAGCATAGTATCATCCTATGAAATATAAAACATAGGAGATTATTGTAACTTGTCACGGCGGCAGATACAATGGCGGCAAGGATGGCGCGCGAAATCGCTGTTGAAACGCGCCTGCCGGCTGGCCGGGGGAGGGCCGCATGTGGTCAATTGGGCCGGAAAGTTCCGGAGTCGGATCGGTGGACGCGCGGACCGAATCGTCAAGCGTTGCGGATATCGCCTATGAGCGCCTGCGCGCCGACATTCTCGGCGGCGCGCTGCCGCCCGGCATGAAGCTCAAGCTCGAGGGCTTGCGCGCGCGCTACGACGTCAGCATCAACACGCTGCGCGAGACGCTGTCGCGGCTCGCCGCCGACGGGCTGGTCGAGGCCGAAGGCCAGCGTGGCTTCACCGTGATGCCGGCTTCGCTCGCCGACCTGATCGACATCACGCAGACGCGCCGCCTGCTCGAGTGCCACGCCGCGCGGCTTTCGGTCGAGCGCGCCGATCTCGAATGGGAATCGCGGCTGGTGGCGGCCTATCACAAGCTCTCGCGCGCCGAGGAACTGGTGGCGCGCGATCCCGCAAGGCATGCCGACGCGCTCGAGGCCTACAACCGTGAATTCCACGGCGTGCTGATTTCGGGCTGCCATTCGCGCTGGCTGCTGCATCTGCACCGCATGATGTACGATCAGAGCCTGCGCTACCGCATGCTGGCGTTCCGGGTGAAGGATTTCCCGCGCGATCAGTCGCGCCGCGAACACAAGCAGATCCTCGATGCCGCGCTGGCGCGCGACGTCGAGACCCTGGTCGCGGTGCTCGGCGCGCATATCACCAAGGGCGCCGAGATGTATGCCGAACTTGAGGGCGCGCAGGGACGCGGTAAAGGCCGCCGCAAAGCCCGAAAATAAAGCTCATGGGAGATTGACGAAAATATAGGAGATCATGTAACCAAGCCGTGCAAGCATGACGACTGCCGGGATAGTGGCAGCGACGAAGACCGGTGCGGCGTGAGTTGCGGGCATCGGCCGGATTCCGGTCCGGTCGCGTCGCCAAGTCCGGCACGGCCCCTTAGAATGGGCGGGATTTCGTCCGCTCGAGGCAAGGCGCGAAACAAGACACAAAAGGGAGGAATGAATGAAGAAAATGATCGTCGCGGCTGCGTTTGCGGTCGTGTTTTCGACAACGGCGTTTGCGCAGGGGACGGTGAAGTTCGCCGACGTGGTGGAAATCTCCGGCGGCGGCGCCGTCGTCGGCAGCAACTGGAAGAACGCCATCGACCTCGCGGTGTCTGAGATCAACGCCAAGGGCGGGTTGCTCGGCAAGAAGATCGAAGTCACCCACTACGACACGCAGACCAACCCCGGCGTCGCGCGCGCGCAGGTGCAGAAGGCGCTCGACGGCGATCCCTATGTGCTGTTCGGGCCGGTCTATTCGGGCTCCGCGATCGTGACGCAGGCGCTCGCCAAGCAGAACGAGATCGCGGAATTCACCGGCGGCGAGGCCGCGAACCTCACCGAGCAGAAGAATCCCTACATCTTCCGCACCTCGTTCGGCCAGCAGTTCGCGATGCCGAAGATCGCCAACTACATGCGCGACGTCGTGAAGGCCAAGAAGGTCGCGGTGTTCTGGTGCAACGACGATTTCGGCAAGGGCGGCCGCGATACCTTCATCAAGGAAGCCAAGGCGCGCGGCATCGAGATCGTTGCCGACCTGTCGTCCGAGAACGGCCAGGCCGACTTTGCCGCCGACGTCGTGAAGGCGAAAGGCTCGGGCGCCGATGCGATGTTCATCTATCTGCACGAAGAGGAAAACGCCCGCCTGCTGCGCGAGCTGCGCAAGCAGAGCGTCGCGGTGCCGCTGATCGGCGAGACGACCTTGCTCAACCAGAAGGTCATCGAGCTCGCGGGCGACGCGGCGAACGGAATCAAGGGTCATGTCGGCCTGTCGGCGGATGCGCCGATTCCGCAGATCCAGGAATTCCGCAAGAAATACGAGGAGCGCTTCAAGTCGGTGCCCGATCACAACGCACTCAAGGGCTATATCGGCGTCTACGCGGTGAAATACGCGACCGAGAAGATCGGCAAGTTCGATCGCAAGGCGCTGGCCGAGAAGATGAAGGGCCTCAAGATCACCGTGGCGGAAGAGCCGGGCATCCTGATGGACGTGACCTGGGACAAGAACGGCGATCTCGATCGCATCAGCTTCCTCGCCGAGGTCATCAACGGACAGCAGAAGATCACGCAGACGCTGCCCGCGCTCGGCGGCTCGTAGTCCACGTTTCGATTCGCACGGCCGGCCGGCGCCTCGGCGCCGGCAGCGCGTTCCTGGGCGGGGGCGGATGAGCGACTTTTTCCAACTTCTCGTGGCGGGGCTTGCGACCGGCGCGATCTATGCGCTCATCGCGATCGGCTTCACGCTGCTGTGGCAGACGTCGCAGACGATCAACTTCGCGCAGGGCGAATTCGTCATGCTGCCGGCGTTCTTCGTGCTGACCGCGATGGGGTATTTTCAGCAGCCGTTCTGGGTGGCTGTGCTCGCGGCATTCGCGGTGTCGATCGTCCTGCTCGGCGTGCTGTTCAAGAAGCTGATGGTCGATCCGATGATCCGCCACGGCGTCTTGCCGCTGGTCATCGCGACCATCGCGCTCGCGCTTCTCATGAAGGAGGGCGTGCGCGAGTTCTACAGCGCCGAGGCGCAGGGCTTCCCCTCGCTGGCGGCGGCAACCAATGTTTCGATCCTCGGCGTCGCTTTCGCGGTGCAGAGCCTGGTCGTGCTGATCGTGACCGCGGTCGCGGTCGGCGTGCTGCAGCTGTTCCTGAACAAGACGCGCACCGGCCGCCGCATGCAGGCGACCGCGCAGAACCCGACCGTCGCGCGCCTGCTCGGCATCCCGGTCGAGCGCATGATCCTCTACACGTTCCTCATCAACGCCGCGCTGGTCGCGCTCGCCTCGGTGCTGGTGACGCCCATCTATCTCGCGAAATTCTCCAACGGCGAATGGCTCGGCATGTACGCCTTCATCGCGGCGATCGTCGGCGGCTTCAACCAGGTTCGCGGGGCGCTGGTCGGCGGCCTTCTGCTGGGCGTGGTCGACAATTTCGCCGCTGCCTATCTCTCCGCCCAATACCGGCTCGCGATGCCGCTGCTGATCCTCATCGTCGTGATCCTGTTCCGTCCGCAGGGCCTGCTCGGCCGGCTCGAGGAGCGCACCGTATGATGCGCAGGCGTGCGGCGATCTACGGCGTCGCGGCTGCCGCCTGCGCGATCTTCCTGGTCGCAGCGCCGTTCGCGCTCAAACCTTACGGCATCTTCATCCTCACCACCTGGGCGGTGATGACGATCGCGGCGATCGGCCTCAACCTGACGCTCGGCTATGCCGGACAGGTGTCGATGGCGCAGGCGGCGTTCGTCGGCATCGGCGCATACACCACGGCGCTGCTGACGACGCACGGATGGCCATTCTGGCCGACCTTCGCGCTCGCGGGCGTTGCGTGCTTCGCGGTCGGCTGGGTGCTCGGCTATCCGGCGCTGCGCGTGCAGCACCACTACCTCGCCTTCGTGACGCTCGCCTTCAACACGCTGGTGTTCCTGATTTTCCGCAACGAGGAATGGCTCACCGGCGGCAACTACGGCATTTCCAACATTCCGCGTCCGAGCGTCTTCGGCTGGGAGGCGGACCGGCCACGCGACTTCTATTTCTTCTGCCTCGCCCATCTGGCGGTCATCTCGTTCGCGACCTGGTGGCTGATCCGCTCGCCCTGGGGCCGCGCCTTCGTCGCGCTGCGCGAGAATCCGATGCGCGCGCTCTCGCTCGGGGTCGATACGCGCCGCTACACCTTGATGGCGTTCGCCATAGGCGCGGGGCTTGGCGGTCTTGCCGGCTCGCTCTACGCGCCGCTGGTCCAGTTCGTCGACCCGGTCCCGTTCGCGCTGGCGCTCTCGCTCAATCTGCTGCTCATGGTGGTCGTCGGCGGGTCCGGCTACTTCTTCGGCCCGTTCCTCGGCGCGATCGTCGCCGTGCTGTTGCCTGAATGGATGCGCTTCGCGGAAGGTTACTACCTGATCGGCTACGCGGTGCTCGTCATCGTCCTGATGGTGTTTTGCCCGTCGGGCCTGTTCGGCCTTGCCGAGCGCCTGCTGTTCCCGCCGGACAAGAACGCTCCGGCCGCGCAGCCAAAGGCGCAGGGGGAGGGCGCATGAACACCGTCCTCGAAGTGCGCGACCTCAAGAAGGCCTTCGGCGGGATCCATGCGGTCGACGGCGTCTCGTTCGACGTCAACGAAGGCGAGATCCTCGGCATCATCGGGCCGAACGGCAGTGGCAAGTCCACGCTGTTCAACTGCATCCTCGGCCAGCTTCGTCCGACCTCGGGCGAAGTCAGCCTCGACGGCCGCCCCGTGACCGGCATGCGCCCGTGCGACCTCAATCGGCTCGGGGTCAGCCGCACGTTCCAGCTGCTGCAGGTGTTTCCCGAACTGACCGTGCGCGAGAACCTGATCCTCGCCGCGCAGGAGCACAAAGGCTCGATGCTGTCGCGCCTGTTCGGCGCGCGCGATGCGGGCCTGACCGGCGACGCGAACCGGATGATCGAATTCTTCCGTCTCGGACATCTCGCCGAGAACAAGGCGAGCGGGCTGTCCTACGGCCAGCAGAAGCTGCTCGATGCCGCGATGGCGTTCATGGCAGGTCCCCGGCTGGTGCTGCTCGACGAGCCGGCCGGCGGCGTCAACCTCACCATGCTGGCGAACCTGCGCGAGCGGCTCGAAGCGATCAACCGGGAAGAGGGCGCGACATTCGTGGTGATCGAGCACAACATGGAATTCGTCATGGCGCTGTGCTCGCGCATCCTCGTGCTGGCGGAAGGACGTATCATCGCACAGGGCGATCCGGCGCAGGTGCGGCGCGACCCCAAGGTGATCGAGGCGTATCTTGGCCACTAACCCGGCCACCGACGCGATCCTGACGCTGGACAACGTCGTCGCCGGCTACGGCAAGATGACGATCCTGCATGGCACGAGCTTCTCGGTCGCGCGCGGCGCGATCACGACGGTGATCGGTCCGAACGGGGCGGGAAAATCCACCGTGTTCAAGACCGTGTTCGGCATGCTGCCGGCGCGTTCGGGCGGCATCGTGTTCGAGGGTGCGGAGATCACGAACCTGACGCCGCGCGATCTGCTTGCACGCGGCATCAGTTACGTGCCGCAGGGCCGCAATATCTTCCCCGAGCTGTCGGTGCGCCACAATCTCGAATTCGGCGCCGTGATGGCGCCGAAGGGCTTTGATCTCGCCGGCCGCATGGACGCCGCGATGGACCGCTTCCCGGTGCTGCGCCGCAAGGCCGGCCAGCAGGCCTCGACGCTCTCCGGCGGTGAACAGAAGATGCTCGAGATCGCGCGCGCGCTGCTGCTCGAGCCGAAGCTGATGATGATCGACGAGCCGTCGATCGGCCTCTCTCCGATCCTCGTCAACGAACTGTTCGCCACGCTCACCGGCATGCGCGACCGCGGCATCACGGTGCTGATGATCGAACAAAACGCCAAGCGCGCACTGGAGATCTCCGACCACGGCATCGTGCTGGAGCTCGGCCGCACCCGCATCGCCGACGCCGCGAAGGCGATCCTCGCCGATCCGCGCATCGGGCAGCTTTTTCTGGGGGGTGGGTTGGAAGGCAACGCCGCCTGACAAGAAATAAGACGGCCCGCCCGGACGGGGACTGTCCAGGCGGGCCGAGACAATCGGCGCGGGGGTGGAAGGGGGGCGGACGCGCCGATCGAGCTAAGCTCTTGCCCCCGTCAACTCAGTAGCCGACGATGTCGCAGACTTTGCGCGTGCCGCGGAAGTTGCCGTACACGTCGTAGCGCTCGACATAGCGGCAGCTGGTGTAGCCCGGGGCCACATAGTAGCCCGGACCGGAGGCCGCGTAGGCCGCAGAGCCGATCACGCCGGCCGCGATGCCGAGACCGACCGCCGGTCCCCAACCCCAGCCCTTCTTGCCCCACGCCTGCGCTTCGGTGCTCGAGGTCGCGAGCGCGCCGACCGTGATGGTGAGAGCCGCGAGCGTACCAGCCGCGAGTTTGGTGAACTTGGTCATGATGAACTTCCCTTCCAGTTTTGCCGTGGGGCAGCGCCCCGTTCATGACCGTTGGTCGCGCGCTGTCGGAAAGAGGTTCATCGGGTGCGTTCGCGTGCTGCGAGCGCGGGAAATCTTGCGATGAGGAATTGTGATTGGTGCTGACGGCGTCACCCTGAGGTGGCCGCGCAGTGGCCCTCGAAGGGCGACGGGATGACGGCGGAGCCAAGTCCAAAATAGTACGACCCGCCCGGACGGGGACTGTCCAGGCGGGTCGAGCCAATCGGCGCGGGGGTGGAAGGGGGGGCGGACGCGCCGATCGAGCTAAGCTCTGCCCCCATTGTTCAGGTCGAGACCAATTGGCCTCTGATGCCTATTTGTCGCCGTCTGAGGCCAGTTGGTTCACGGATTCTTCTAAGAATCTTTCAGCTGTGATTTCAGACGGATAGAGACCGGGACCGGCGCCCGCGGTGGCCTTCCGTTGGTATGCCAGACGCAAGTGCGCTTAGGGCAGCATCTGGGTGTCGCCGCACACCGAGATCGCCTGGCCCGAGATGGTGCGACCGCGGGTCGAGCAGATGAACACGATGGCGTCGGCGATCTGCTGCGGCGTCACGGTGGTGCGCATCGAGACGACCGAGAGCGCTTCCTCCAGCATCGCGGCCGGGCTGATGCCGCGTGCCTTGGCCTTGTTCTCCATCACGCGGTCGATCCGCTCGCCCGAGACAATGCCGGGCTGGATCGCATTGACGCGGATGCCGTCCGGGCCGAGCTCTGCCGCGAGCGATTTGGTGAAGCCGACCACCGCCCACTTTGCTGCGGAATAGGGCGTGCGCAGCGGGAAGCCGAGCCGGCCCGCCGCCGACGACAGGTTCACGATCGAGGCATTTTTGCTTTGGCGCAGATGCGGCACCGCGAGCCGCGTGCAGTTGAACTGGCCGGTGATATCGACGCCGAGGCAGCGGTCCCAGTCTTCCGGCGCGATCTCGTCGACCTTGCCGGTCGGCCCTGCGATCCCGGCATTGTTCACCAGCACGTCGAGGCCTTTCAGCGCGGCGAGCGCCTCGCGGAACAGCTTCGCCACTTGGCGGCGGTCCGAGACGTCGCAGGTCGAACGCGTGATCTTCGGATCGCTCTTCGCAAGCTTGCGCAGCGCCGCCTTGTCGACGTCGCACACATGCACGCGCGCGCCCTCCGCCGCGAAGGAGCGGGCGATTTCCAGCCCGATGCCGCCCGCGCCGGCGGTGACCAGGACTTTCAGGTTCTTGATGCCGAGATTCATGAACTCTCTCCCTTGGTCATTCCGGGGCGCGACGAAGTCGCGAGCCCGGAATCCATAACCACAGAATTCGCAGTATTGAACGGTCGTGCCCCAATTCGGCGTTCGTGGCTATGGATTCCGGACAGCCGCTTCGCGGCTTCCGGAATGACAGCGGGCTTAATCCGCCAGATCGAATGCGTTGCACCAGCCGGTGACCGCGACGAAACCTTCCACCACCTTGCACTCCGCCGGCGGGAGGAACAGCGTGCAGGTGCCGCACATCATGATGCCGCCTTTCGGCTCGTCCTGATACTCGGCCCGCTCCTTGGTCATCTTCGGCTGTGCCTGGGAAACGCGCGATCCGAGCGCCAGCGCGGATATGCCTGCCAGCGCCCGTATACACGCGCGCCGCGGGAGCCTGCGCTGATCAGCCATGCATCCCCCCACTTGCGTTTCTCATGAGCCCGCGCGACCGTAATGCCCATCAATAAAGCCGGCAAGCGGAACACCGCCGCCGATAAAACCGGGAGGACGCAATGTCTCGCAAACTCATTCTGTCGCGCCGCGCGCTGGTGCAAGGCGCGGCCGGCTCCGCGCTGCTCCTCGGCATGCCGGCGATCTCGCGCGCGCAATCCGACGTGATCAAGATCGGGCACCTCACGCCGCGCACCGGTTTCCTCGGTCCGCTCGGCGACTTCGCCGTGCAGGGCATTACGCTCGCCGCGGAAGAGATCAACGCGGCCGGCGGCGTGGCGGGGCGCAAGATCGATCTGGTGCTCGAAGACTCGGTCAATCCGCAGACCGCATCGGCCAAGGCCGAGCGCCTGGTCGAGCGCGACAAGGTCGCGATGATCATCGGCGAGATCTCGTCGGCCTCGGGGCTCGCGATCGGTCAGGTCGCAAAGCGCACCAAGACCGTGTTCATCAACACCGGCTGTAACTCCGACGCGCTGCGCGGCTCCGACTGCAATCAGTACATGTTCCACATCGAGGCGGCGAACTCGATGTACGTGCAAGCGGTCGGGCAGTACCTGCTCAAGGAGAACATGGTCAAAGGCAAGAAGTGGTATTCGCTCACGGCCGACTACGCGTTCGGCCACGATCTGCTCAAGGTCGCGAAGAAGTTCATGGAAGCGAATGGCGGGCAGTTCGCCGCCGACGAGCTGGTGCCGACCGACGCGTCCGACTTCTCGCCGTTCCTGCTGAAGATCCGCCAGGCGCGGCCCGACCTCGTGGTGTCGAACCTCGCCGGCAACCAGATCACCAACTTCCTCAAGCAGTATTCCGAATACGGCCTGCAGTTCCCGGTCGCGGGCTTCGGCTTCGATACGGCCGTGGCGTGGGGCCTCGGCAAGGGCAACTTCTCGGGCCTGTGGCCGCTGGTGTGGCACCATTTGATCGATACGCCCACGTCGAAGGCTTACGTCGCGGCGTTCCAGAAGAAGTACAGCAAGCTGCCCGACAACCAGTCGTGGGGCGATTACTTTTCGCTCAAGATCGTCGCGCAATCGATGGCCGAGACGAAGTCGACCGATCCGGTCAAGCTCGCCGAGCATCTGCGCAATGGCGCCAAGTTCGACATCGGCAAGGCGCGCGAGGGCTACTTCCGCGCCTACGACAACCAGATGATGATGGACATGTATGCGGTGCGCGCCAAGAAGGCCGCCGACATGAAGGACCAGTGGGACATCTACGACCCCCTCGGTACCGTGCCGGGACCGGGCGAAGATCTCGAAACCATCGCGCCGCCGAAGGACGGCGTGTGCAAGATCGGGTGATTGTTCTTGGAATGACGCACCGAGCCGCAAGCGCAGGTGTGTTCCCTCCCCCCTTGTGGGGGAGTGCTGGGGAGGGGGGTCGAGAGATGATGCTCCGCATCGAGGACCCCCACCCCGGCCGGCCTTCGGCCGGCCGACCCTCCCCTCAAGGGGGAGGGTAATGCAACTCATCTTCCTCCTCGAACAGGTCCTCAACGGGCTGCTCTCCGGCGTCTACTACCTGCTGATCGCGCTCGGGCTGTCGCTGATCTTCTCGCTCGGCGGCATCGTCAACCTGGCGCACGGCGCGTTCTATGCGCTCGGCGCCTACCTCACCGTCATCCTCTCGCGTCACGTCGGCTTCGCCGCGACCTTCGTGGCGGCGCCGGTTCTGGTCGGGCTGCTCGGGGTGATCATCGAGCGCCTGCTGTTCCGCCGGTTCTACCGCGCCGATCCGATCCTCTCGCTGCTGCTGACGTTTGGCCTCGCGATGGTGGCCGAGCAGGGCCTGCGCATGATCTTCGGCGCCTCGCCTTTACCTTATGCGATGCCGGACTTCCTGCGCGGCCAGCTCTTTCTCGGGGATTTCATCTACCCGAAGAACCGCCTCGTGATGCTGGCGGTCGCCGCGGTCGCGGTCACACTCACCTGGCTTCTGATCTACCGCACGCCGTTCGGGCGCGTGGTGCGCGCCGGCGTGCAGAACCCCGAGATGGTCGGCGCACTCGGCATCTCGCTCGAGCCCTACATGATGGCGATCGCCGCCATTGGCGTGGGCCTCGCCGGCCTTGCCGGCGTGCTGCTCGCCTCGATCGTCACCATCCATCCGGCGATGGGGCAGGAGATCCTCACCGCCGCCTTCGTGGTGGTGGTGATCGGCGGGCTCGGCTCGTTCTGGGGCGTGGTCGCCGCCGCGCTGCTGGTCGGCGTGGTGCGCGGCGTCACGATCTACATCGAGCCGGCGGCGAGCGAAGCCTCGATGTATCTGCTGATGGTGCTGGTCCTGCTGTTCCGCCCGCGCGGCCTGTTCGGCGAGCGCATCCAGAAGTTCGAGTAGCCGATGCAGCAGAAATACATGCCGCTGCTGATCGCGCTTGCGACGCTCGCGCTGCTGCCCCTCGTGCTGCCCGCGGTCGGCCTGACGCTCACCACCGCGACCGACGTGGTGATCTTCGCCATCGCCTGCATGGGGCTGAACATCCTGGTCGGCCATACCGGCCTCGTCTCGTTCGGCCACGGCGCATTCTTCGGGCTTGCCGGATACGCCGCGGCACTCTCTCAGCGCCACTGGTTTCCCGGCGACATCGTGATCCCTTTTTTATTCGCAATCGTTTTCGTCGCGCTGTTCGCCTGGCTCGCGGGGTTCCTCATCCTGCGCCGCCGCGGCGTGTATTTCTCGCTGCTGACTTTGGCGCTCTCCGCCATGCTGTTCACCATCGCGTTCCGCTGGACCGCGGTGACTGGCGGCGAGAGCGGGCTCGGCGGCGTGGTGCGCCCCATGGTGCTCGGTTTTGATCTGGGCCGCGCGTGGACCTATTACGGCCTCGTCGCGCTGATCGGCTTCGCCGTCACCGTTCTCCTTTGGCGCTTCCATCGTTCGCCGGTGGGTCACGTGCTGGTCGCGATCCGCGAGAACGAGCAGCGCGCGCGCTTCATCGGCTACCCGGCCGACCGCTACAAGCTGTTCGCCTTCACGATCTCGGCCGCGATCACCGGACTGGCCGGCGTGCTCTCGGTCTTCCACCACCGCTTCGCCTCGGCCGAGCCGATTTCGGTCGCGTTCTCCGGCGAGTTGCTGGCAATGGTCGTGATCGGCGGCATGCGCTCGTTCCTCGGGCCGGCGCTCGGCGCGCTGTTCTTCATTCTCTTTCGCGAATTCCTCTCGATCTGGACCGAGAACTGGCTCCTCTATTTCGGCCTGCTGTTCGTCGGCTTCATCGTGTATTCGCCGACCGGGCTGGTCGGCGTCGCCGAGACCGCGCTCGCGCCGTTCCGCAAACGCGTCGATGAAGCCGCCGCCATGTCGGCGCGCGAAGTCTCGGGCGACGCGCCGCTTCCCGACGCGCTCGCCAATCGCAAAGCCGGCGACGGCCCGGTGCTGATCGCGCGTGAGCTTGCCAAGAGCTTCGGCGGCATCCGCGCCGTCGCGGGCGCCGACATCGTGGTGGAGAACCGCAGCCTGCACGCGCTGATCGGCCCGAACGGCGCCGGCAAGACCACCGCCTTCAATCTGGTCTCCGGCATGTTCCCGCCCGACGCCGGCTTCGTCACCGTCGCCAACCGCTCCGTCACCGGCTTCCGTCCGGAAGACATCACGCGCGCCGGCGTCGGCCGCTCGTTCCAGATCACCAATCTGTTCGGCGGCCTCACGGTGGAGGAGAACGTGCGCCTCGCCGTGCAGGCGCGCCACGCCAAGCGCTTCGCCTGGTGGACGTCGGCCGACGGCATCGCCGCCATCAACGCCGAGACGACGGCGTTCATGGCCTATCTCGGACTGAAAGGCATGGAGCGCGCCGAGGCGGCCTCGCTCTCCTATGGCGGGCAGCGCCTGCTCGACATGGGGCTCGCGCTCGCGACCGCACCGCACATCCTGCTGCTCGACGAGCCGCTCGCCGGCCTGGCGGCAGGCGAGCGCACGCGCGTCGCCGCGCTGGTGAAGAATATTTCGCGGGAAATCCCGGTGCTGCTGGTCGAGCACGACATCGACCGCGTGTTCCAGATTGCCGACGTCGTGACCGTGATGAACGACGGCAAGGTGCTGGTCCACGGCAGCGTCGAGACCGCGCGCAGCGACGCCAAGGTGCGCGAGGTCTATATCGGCGCGGGGACGTCGCATGCCGGCGACGCGCCGCCCTCGGCGGCCGGCGCCGACACGCTGCTCGGGGTCGAGAAGGTCAATACGTTTTATGGCAAGAGCCACATCCTCAACGACGTGTCGCTCGACGTCTCGGAGAACGAGATCGTCGCGCTGCTCGGCCGCAACGGCGCCGGCAAATCCACCTTGCTGAAAACGCTGATCGGAATCGCGCCGCCGGAAACCGGATCGATCAAGCTCGCCGGTGAAGAGATCGCGCGGCTTCCCGCCGCGGTGATCGCGCGCCGCGGCGTCGGCTATGTGCCGCAGGGCAGGGCGCTGTTCGCCGGCATGACGGTCGCCGACAATCTCGCGCTCGGCCGGCTGAAGCGTCAGACCGGCGCGGGCGTGCACTGGGACGACGAGCGTATCGTATGGGTGTTTCCGCGCCTCGCGCAGCGCTGGTATACGCCGGCCGACTATCTCTCGGGCGGCGAGCAGCAGATGGTCGCGGTCGCGCGCGCGCTTGCCGGCAACGTGCGGCTGCTGCTGCTCGACGAGCCGTTCGAGGGCCTCTCGCCGGCGATCACCGAGGAGCTGTTCGAGGCGTTCAACCGGCTGCGCTACGAGATCGCCATCGTGATCGTCGACCATCATCTCGATCTCGCGCTCGCTCTCTCCGATCGCACCGTGATCCTCGAGCGCGGCGCGGTGAGCTGGACCGGTCAATCCAAGCTGCTGCGCGACGATCTCGAGCTGCGCCGGCACAAGCTGTGGATGTGATCTTGCTGATCCCTCCCCCGCAGGGGGAGGGTGGCTGCGAGCGATGCGAGCAGCCGGGTGGGGTTTGAGCTTGTTGGCACGGGCCCCACCCCGGCTCACGGAGTTTATCATCGGGCGGCGCGCAGCGCCGGCCCGTTGGTTCGCCGACCCTCCCCCTGCGGGGGAGGGATGAAGAAAGAAAGGACCGACCCATGCCCCGCATCGCCATCATCGGATCGGGCCTGATCGGCCGTGCTTGGGCCATGGTGTTCGCGCGCGCCGGATGGGAGGCCGCACTGTACGATTCGGTCGATGGCGCGGCCGACAATGCGCTCGGGCTCGTGGCCGCGGGGCTCGACGAACTGGCGAAGCACGGCCTCGTCGCCGATCCGAAGGGCTCGGCCGCGCGTGTGCGCGCCGCGAAGAGCATCGCCGACGCGCTCGACGGCGCAAGCTACGTGCAGGAGAACGTGCCCGAGACGGTCGACGCCAAGCGCGCGATCTTCGCGGAGCTTGATGCGCTGGCCGCGCCCGACGCGATCCTCGCCTCGTCCACTTCGGCGATCGTCGCGAGCCTGTTCACCGAAAATCTGAAAGGCCGAGCGCGATGCCTCGTCGCGCATCCGGTCAACCCGCCGCATCTGGTGCCGATCGTCGAATTGGTCGGCGCGCCATGGACTGCGCCCGAGACGATCGCGCGTGCCAAGCAGGTGTACGAATCCATCAACCAGGTCCCGATCGTTGTGCGCCGTGAAATCGAGGGCTTCATTTTGAATCGCCTGCAGGGCGCGCTGCTCGCCGAGGCGTTTCGCCTCGTGGGCGAGGGCTACGTCTCGCCGCAGGATCTGGACAAGACCATCAAGGACGGCCTCGGCCTGCGCTGGTCGTTCATGGGGCCGTTCGCCACGATCGAGTTGAACGCGCCCGGGGGCATCGCGGACTATTGCGCCCGCTACACCGGTTTCTACAAGCGCCTGCAGTCAAAGCCCGCGAGTGTCGATGTGTTCGAGGACGCCAACATCGCGAACATCTTGGGCGAATGGGGTACGCAGGCGACGCCGGAACAGCTCGCCGCACTCACACGCCGGCGCGACCAGCGGCTGGCGGCGCTCGCGGCGCATAAAAAGCACCAGGCAGATAACTGACTGTCATCCCGGCCAAGCTGTCGCGGCGCAGCCGCGATAGCGCGAGCCGGGACCCATCTCGCAACATAGTCATGGGGTGATGCATGGATCCCGGCTCTCCCCCGGAAGGCCGGGGTCGGCCGGGATGACAGGCTAGCTTGCGGCCGCCTTGGGCGCATAGCTCGCCGGATCGACCATGCCCGTGCGTCCCGGCAAATCGATCTGCGTCACCTGCCGCGCGCCTTCGGCGACCACCTTGCCGCGCCGCACGACGAACAGCCGCCGCGCCTTCAGCCGGATCGCCTCGATCGGATCGGCCGCCTGCAGCACCACCAGATCGCCGTTGCACCCGACCTCGAGGCCGTAGCCGTCGAGCCCCATGATCTTTGCGGCATTCATCGTGACTGCGTCGTAGCAATAGCGCATCGCCTCGCGCGAGGTCATGTGCGCGAGGTGCAGCGCCATGTGGGCGACGTCGAGCATGTCGGCCGAGCCGAGCGAGTACCACGGGTCCATCACGCAGTCGTGGCCGAACGCCACGTTGATCCCGTAGCTGCGCAGTTCCGGCACGCGCGTCATGCCGCGCCGCTTCGGATAGGTGTCGTGGCGGCCCTGGATCACGATGTTGATCAGCGGATTGGCGACCGCATGCACCTGCGCCTCCGCCATCATCGGCAAGAGCTTCGACACATAATAATTGTCCATGCTGTGCATCGAGGTCAGATGCGAGCCGGTGACGCGGCCGTACAGGCCGAGCCGCTGCGTCTCGGCCGCCAGCGTCTCGATGTGGCGCGACAGCGGATCGTCGGTCTCGTCGCAATGCATGTCGACGCGCAGCCCGCGCTCGGCCGCGATGTCGCACAGCACCTCGATGGAGCGCGCGCCGTCTTCCATCGTGCGTTCGAAATGCGGAATGCCGCCGACGACGTCGACGCCCTTGTCGAGCGCACGGTCGAGATTCTTCGCCGCACCGGCTGAACGGAAGTAGCCGTCCTGCGGAAACGCGACGAGCTGCAGGTCGATATAGGGCGCGATCTTCTGTTTCACGTCGAGCAGCGCATCGACCGCGGTCAAACGATCATCGCAGATATCGACATGGCTGCGAATCGCCAGCAGGCCCTGGGCAACCGCGAGATCGCAGTAGCGCAACGCGCGCTCGGCCACCGCCTCGGGCGTCAGTAGCGGCTTCAGCTCGCCCCACAGCGCGATGCCTTCGAGCAGGGTGCCGGACTGGTTCAGCCGCGGCAATCCGAGCGAGAGTGTCGCGTCCATGTGAAAGTGAATATCGACGAAGGGCGGCGAGACCAGCAGGCCCTGCGCGTCGATGGTGCGGCCGGCGTCGCCCGCGAGATTGCGTTCGAGCGCCGCGATCTTGCCGTCGCGAATGCCGATGTCGAGCTTGCGCCCGTCGGGCAGGGTTGCGTTGCGGACGATCAGATCGAACATGCTCAATCCCTAAATCGCACGGCCCGCGATGGGCACGCGTTTATTGTCGATCTCGACGGTCGCGGACTCAATGCCAAACACCGCGGCGAGCCGCTCGTGAGACATCGCGGCGGCCGGATCGCCGTCGGCGACGATCGCGCCGTGATCCACCACGGCGACACGATCCGCGAAGCGCGCTGCGAGCGTGAGATCATGCATGATGGCGAGCACCGCCCCGCCGCCGCGCGCGGCCTGGCGCAGCAATTCCATCACGGTGAGCTGGTGGCGCGGATCGAGCGCCGCGGTCGGCTCGTCGGCGAGCAGCACGGGTGCCTGCGTCGCGAGCGCACGGGCGAGCGCAACGCGCGCGCGTTCGCCACCGGAGAGCGTGGTGACGGCGCGATCCGCGAAGGCTTCGGTCTCGGTCATCGCCAGCGCGCGCGCGACCGCGGCGCGATCGTCCGGCGTCGTGGATGAGAACGTATCGGCATGCGGCGCGCGGCCGAGCATGACGATCGCCGCAACCGACATGGGCCAGTGAAACACGTGGCCCTGCGGCAGATAGGCGATCGCGCGGGCGCGTTCCCGTGCTTTCAGCGAGGAGAGCGGGTGGCCGTCGAGCGCGATCGCACCGTCCGCCGGAATGAGACCGGCGAGCGCGCGCATCAACGTGGTCTTGCCGGCGCCGTTCGGCCCGACCAGCGCGACAAGTTCGCCGGCGTTGAGCGTGAGGCTGGCATCGCGCACGATCTCACGCGCGCCGAGCCGCACGGTTACGTTCTTTGCCGCGAGCGCGCTCACGACGCGCCCTCTTCGAGCAGGCGGCGCTCGCGAAAGATCATCGAGAGAAATATGGGAACGCCGATCAGCGCGGTGACGACGCCGAGCTTGATCTCGACCGCCGACGGCCCGAGCCGCACCGCGATGTCGGCGGCGAGCACCAGCGCGGCGCCGGCGAGCGCGGACGGCAGCACGAGACGCGCGGGATCCGATCCGGATGCGCGGCGTACCAGATGCGGCGCGACCAGCCCGACGAAACCGACCGCACCTGCAACCGCGACCGCGGCGCCGACGCCGACGGCGACGCCGATCACCACCAGCATGCGCGTGCGCGCCACATCGATGCCGAGGGAGGCTGCGGCATCCTCGCCGAGTGTCAGCGCGCGGAACGCGCGCGCCTGCGTGGCGAGTACGATCCAGCTCGCCAGCATGAACGGCGCCGCAATCACGAGATGATCGCGCGATCGGTCTTCCAGCGAGCCGAGGAGCCAGAACGCGATCTCGAGCGCGATGAACGGATTCGGCGCGAGGTTGAGGATCAGCGCGGTCGCCGCACCCGCGAAGCTCGCGAGCGCCAACCCCGCAAGCAGCGTGACCGTCAGGCTGGCGCGCCGCCCCGCGACCGCGACCAGCGCGGCGATTGACAAGGTCGCACCCAAAATCGCCGCGACCGGCACTGCGAACGACGTCACCGGCGCGAAGCCGAACGCGATCACCAGCGCGGCCGCGGCGGCGGCCGCTTGCGGCGCACCGAACAGTGCGGGCTCGGCGAGCGGATTGCGCAGTAACCCCTGCAGCGCAGCGCCGGAAAGCCCCAGTGTCGCGCCGATCAGCGCGGCGAGCAGCATGCGGGGAAGGCGAATGTCGCGCACGATGATGCCGGCCGGCCCGTCGCCGGAGAACAGCCCGGCGATCGCGGCGCGCGGCGACAGTCCCGCCGGCCCGACCGCGAGCGACAGGATCGCCAGCACCACGATCAGTGCCGCGAGAGCCAGTTCAATGGGAAATCCGCGCCGTTTCACGCGCCTTTCCTACAGGCTCCCGGCGGCGCGCGAAAGCAATCTGACTTTCGTCATGGCCGGGCTTGTCCCGGCCATCCACGTCTTGTCTGGTAGCCAGCGAAGACGTGGATGCCCGGCACAAGGCCGGGCATGACGAAGGAGAGAGTTGTGCGCCTTCCGGCGTCCTTGCTGATGTTGGTCGTCTCTTGCGGTGTCACCCTCGCCGACGCACCGCGCCGCGTCGTGTCGTTCAACCTGTGCGCCGAC
>Ga0207682_10000396_pt1 | contig 20033 bp, 19 predicted proteins | sample KBSM63metaG_FD_184332 | JGI IMG/M metagenome (GOLD analysis project Ga0207682, IMG submission 184332) | Miscanthus rhizosphere microbial communities from Kellogg Biological Station, Michigan, USA - KBS M6-3 metaG (SPAdes) (version 2) | ecosystem: Host-associated > Plants > Roots > Rhizosphere >... | reverse complement strand
CGTAATCATCACCGGCCACACCGACCGTATCGGCAGCGAGAAATACAACAAGAAACTGTCGGAAAAACGTGCTCTCGGCGTCAAAGACTACGTCGTCGGCAAAGGCATCGACCAGAAATTGATCTTCTGGGAAGGCAAAGGCCCGAAACAGCCGATCCCCGTAACCAAGTTCTGCGAGAACAAGATGAAGCGCAAGCAGCTGATCGAATGCTTGGCCCCGAACCGCCGCGTCACGGTGGAAGTGGTCGGCACGATCATGCCGCCGGCGAAACCGGAAGCCAAACCGGAAGCCAAACCGGAAGCCAAACCGGAAGCCAAACCGGAAGCAAAGCCGAAACCCTAAGCCGCTTCTCAGCTCTGAAAAAGCCCTGCTTCGGCAGGGCTTTTTTTTGTATCCTACCCACATGAGTCTCCAAGCATCACCCGCCGACACCATCATTGAAGCGCGCTGGGTGATTCCCGTAGAACCTGCGCATGCACTGCTGACAGACCACTCAGTTGTAATCGTCGGCGATCGCATCGCAGCGATCCTGCCCACCGCGGAGGCGCGTATCCGCTACACCCCGCGTTCCCGGGTTGAATTGCCGGCCCACGCGGTTATCCCGGGACTCATCAACCTCCACACGCATGCGGCGATGACGCTGATGCGCGGCTTGGCGGACGATCTGGCGCTGATGGATTGGCTGAATCACCATATCTGGCCAGCTGAGTTCAAGCATGTGTCCGAGCCGTACGTGTATGACGGTACCCGCCTCGCCTGCGCCGAAATGCTGCGCGGCGGCGTCACTTGCTTCAACGACATGTACTTTTTCCCGCAAGCTACGGCGCGCGCCGCCCGCGCGGCCGGTATGCGTGCCGCAGTCGGGTTGATCGTTACCGAATTTCCTTCGCCCTACGCATCCGATGCCCAGGACTATCTGAGCAAGGGATTTGCGGTGCGCGATGAAATGCGCAACGAGCCGCTCCTTAGTTTCTGCCTGGCGCCCCATGCGCCGTATACCGTCAGCGACCAGAGCCTGCGTCAGATTGCCACCTACGCAAGCGAACTCGACCTCCCGGTCCACATCCATGTGCACGAAACCCTGGCCGAAATCGAGCAAAGTCTGAAATCCTACGGCGTGCGCCCGGTACGCCGGCTGGCCGACCTGGGCCTGCTAGGTCCAGGGCTGATTGCGGTGCACGCGGTGCACTTGGATGAGGCAGAAGTCGCCTTGTTCGCCCAGCAGGGCTGCCATGTCGCGCATTGCCCATCGTCCAACCTGAAGCTGGCGAGCGGAATGGCGCCCGTGCGGGCGTTGCTGGAAGCCGGCGTTAATGTAGGACTGGGCACCGACGGCGCGGCGAGCAACAATCGACTCGATCTTTTTGCCGAGATCCGGTTGGCGGCCCTGCTGGCCAAGGGCAGCTCCGGCGATCCCACCGCGGTGCCGGCGTGGCAGGCGCTGGAAATGGGCACGCTGTGCGCCGCGCGCGCGCTGGGGCTGGAAGATCAGATCGGTTCGCTCAAGGCCGGCAAATTCGCCGACATCACAGCCGTGCGCCTGGATGAAATCGAGACTTCGCCCTGCTACGATCCGCACTCGCATCTCGTATATGCAAGCGGGCGCGAGCATGTGAGCCACGTCTGGGTCAACGGCCGGCTGGTGCTCGACGACCGGCGGCTAACGACCCTGGACACGCATGAAATCACCGCCAGGGCAGCGTACTGGCACGACCGCATAGGCGCCTCATGACCATCAACGTCGATCCCGCCGAAATCGCCAGGTTCAGCGAACTTGCCCACCGCTGGTGGGATCCGGCCAGCGACTTCAAGCCGCTGCACGACATCAATCCCCTGCGGCTGGACTATATCGATCGCTGCGCCGGACTCAGCGGCAAAACCGTGCTCGATGTCGGTTGCGGCGGTGGCATATTGGCTGAGAGCATGGCTCAGCGCGGCGCGCAGGTGACCGGCATCGATCTGTCCGACAAGGCGCTGAAGGTCGCGCAGCTGCACGTACTGGAGAGCGGCGTCGTCTTGGATTACCGCCACTCGTCAGCCGAAGATTTTGCGCGCGAGCGGCCGCAGCATTACGACATCGTAACCTGCATGGAACTGCTCGAGCACGTGCCCGACCCCGCAAGCACGGTGCGCGCGTGCGCAACGCTCGCCAAGGCGGGCGGGCACGTATTTTTCTCGACCATCAACCGCAATCTGAAATCGTACCTGTTCGCCGTCGTCGGCGCTGAATACGTGCTGCGCATGCTGCCGCGAGGCACGCACCGCTATGAAAAATTCGTCAAGCCCTCCGAGTTGGGCGGATTTTGCCGCCAAGGCAGTCTCGACGTGCGTGAGGTCATCGGCATGACCTACAACCCGCTCACCGATCGCTATGCACTGGGCAGTGACACCAGCGTCAATTACCTGATGCATTGCACGTCGTAATGGCAGCACGCACAACGCAGGCAGTACTGTTCGATCTCGACGGTACCTTTGCAGATACCGCACCCGACCTTGCGTACGCACTTAACTGTATGCGCGTCTCGCGACAGCTTCCTTTATTGCCCGTGGCGACCACGCGCGCGTACACATCAATGGGCGCGCGGGGGCTGCTCGGCGTGGGGCTCGACGTCACCCCCGAGCATCCCGATTATGCGGCGATGCGCGATGAATTTCTCGCGCACTACGAGGCGAACCTGTGCCGCGAGACGCAGCTCTTTCCCGGCATGGCGGAACTGCTGGACGAGCTTGAGCGACGGGGTCTCAAGTGGGGCATCGTAACCAACAAAGCCGAACGCTACACGCATCCGTTGCTCAAACTGCTCGGCGTCGACCATCGCGCGGCGTGCGTCATTGGCGGCGACACTACCGGCAAAACGAAACCGGATCCGGCGCCCCTGTTCGCAGCGACCAATCGCATGGGCATCGCACCTCGTCACTGCATCTACGTCGGTGACGACCGCCGTGACGTGCAGGCCGGCCGCGCCGCGGGTATGAAAACGATCGTCGTCAAATTCGGCTACCTGCATGGGAACGACCCGGAAGCCTGGGAAGCCGATGCGATGATAGATACGCCGGGGGAACTGCTGCAGCACTTGTAGGACCTCACCCCGCCGCGCCGGCTTGAAATGAGGGGCTACGGCCATATATGCGATAATGCGCATGCCAGTTGAAGCGCGGAATGAGTATCTCCAAGCAGTTTTTCGCGCCTCTATCCCGATTCCGGGGGCGACTTGGCTTCGACGTGGGTTGCAAAGCAGTTCAGGGCATACCGAGGGCCAGCTACCTCGTAAATACAACTGGGTCGCTATAAACGCGAACGACGATAGCTACGCTCTAGCCGCTTAATAACCGGCTGGACTCTGCACCGGTCTGCTCATGGGCCGGACGTGCATCTGGCAACAGGTGCCGCGCAGAGTCATATTCATGAGATCGTGCCATGCAGGGTTACTTTGCATGAACACTAAATCCAAGGTAACTCGCTGCGTGCCAGCTTGCCGGTCGGCGTGCATTCAGCTAAATCAAATGACCTGGCTAAGTATGTAGAACTGGCTGTGGAGTACTTGCGGACGCGGGTTCGATTCCCGCCGCCTCCACCAATACGTTGTTTCACCTCGTTTCAAGAATCATAAAAAAGCCTCATCTTTCAATAGATTGAGGCTTTTTTATTACTCCAGCCGTTTCAACATAGTTCTTTACATTCCAAATATTTGACGGGATTTTTGACGGTATATTACATACCGCCCCGGGCACATACCGTCATGGCACTAACCAATATCGAAGCGCGCAACGCAAATTCGCGGGCAAAGCCCCATAAGCTCGCCGATGAGAAGGGGCTGTATCTGCTCGTTACCCAGACTGGCAAATACTGGCGGTTTGACTACCGCTTTGCAGGAAAGCGCAAAACATTGGCCATTGGCGTGTATCCGGAAGTGACGCTTGCCGACGCCAGGGAACAAGCGCGACAAAGCCCAACAGAGCAATGGCTGCCGCGATCGCGTAAGCGCCCCAGTTCGATACACCGCAAGGTAATAGCAAGTCCGTCTTCTGAACCGGGCAAATCTTGTCTCCAAGAGGAATAAACCGGGCAACGGCGTCCGGCACATTTCCCATTCCAATTTCGTTACCGCCGTCGCCAATGCCGATGGTTGGAATTCCCCGCTCACTGGCCTCTGCGACGATATAAGCACGACGGGAATCGCGTTGAACCCATAACTCAAGGTCCGCGCGAGCACCGCCGTCCCGATTGGGCCGTCAGTCTCCGCAATCCGCTTTGAAACCCAGTTTCGCGTAAGTGAACCGGTCAGCAGGAACACGTGCTCGCCAGCTTTGAGATCCATGAAGAACCTGGCCGCTGTCAGGCACAACGCATCGCTATTGCCAGCCCGGGCGGGCTCGTATAAATGACCGACTCCTCGATCGCCCATATCCAAACTGAATATCTTGTCGATTACCTCAACATTTAACTCTCCGGCGATTCGATTTCAATCGGCACTGATGCTTTCGCAACTATTTATCATCACGTGATGTCCGATCGTTTTTCGCGGCGGACACGCCAAGCGAGGTAATAGCGGGTCCCGGGATCCGGGAAAGTGACGCGCAGGGACATGTGGCCTTCTCCATTCGAGTAAATGGATTTAGAGAGGGATTTCGACAGGACGGGCGGCTGGGCATTGGCTGATGTGAAGGCGAGAATGTTTCCGGCGATGTCGTCCGGCGCCCACTGCTGAGGCAAGTCGACCGCGATCTCGAGGAACGCTGGTGCACTGATGCTCGCAGGAATGCCCGAAAAGGTATGTTCCAGGTATTGCTGGTAGAGCACATTCCTTTCACTAGGCGGGATGGCATCGACATGCGCCTCCGAAAGCATGACCGCATTGCTCCAGGTATAGGTCGTCACCAATGTGCGCCGAGTGGGTTCCGATTTCATGGGAAACGTCACTTCGCACCGCCAGGAGTCGTTGGCAGTTTTCTTAAATCCATTTCCAACATCGCCTTCGATGCGCTGCCCGTCGTCGTCTACGACCCAGGCGCGTGGCGACCGGGGCGTTCCGGTGTCTGAAAAGGCATTGAACGCAAAGGTGCTGTTCTTCAGAATGACGTTCGAATAGGATCGGTGAACGACGGCATCGCGGTTCTCCAGAAACCGGAAATGGATTTTGAGCCCCTGCGCCTCGCCTTCCTCCACCTTGTGCGCGAGATGGAACCTCGTCCGGCGCAGGTCGACTGCCTCAAAAAGCTGGTGCCTCTCCGTCTCTACGAAGGCTCCGGACTTGCCGGAATATCTCGTCAACCAGATTGAATCGTCGTCCTTGACGTCGAGCACGTTAAATCCCGCCTTATCGAAGGTCCAGCCCTTAGCGGTTTCAGTTCCGGTCGAAGAGCCGCAGGCGATCACGGTCACGTTGCCAAGACGATTTTGCATCGTCGTGTAGCGAGCGACGTTGAATACATGTTCGTGGCCATGCAGCACCAGGTCAACGTGCTCCTCGGAGAGCACGTTGAGGACAGCCCCAGCGTTTACTGTGAGCGTAGTGGCCGTCTGAAATGGTCCCCAGAGCGTGTCGGCGCGGCCTTCCGTCGGGGGCATGGGGAGAAGGTGATGGTGGGTTAGCACGATGCGCAGGTTGAGCTTCCCTTTTTCCAAAGGATCGGGTTCGCACCGGAGGCCCTCTCGCAGGTCGGCAAAGGTCCTCGCCCCCACAAAGCTGCGGGCAAAAAAGCTAGTGTCGTCACTTGAATCGATCGCGATGAGCCGGGCGGTAATGCGAGGTCCAAGCGGCACGACCTTGAATCTGGGGGCGGCAATGTACGAATCCTTGAAGAAATAGTAGAAGTCCCGATCGCCGGGCGATCGCCACCAGCCGATCTTGTTCCCGTACAGATAGCGATCATGGTTCCCGGGACAAACGAATACCGGAATTGCCCCGAACGATCGCAGGGCAGACACTGCCTTCTTGAAGTGGGCCTCCTTCGGCGTGTTAACGATGTCTCCGGTGACTACAATGCCTGTTGGTGCCGGTGCCATCGATGTCACGTGCTTGTGGAGCAGATCCCAGACCGACTGGGGATCCTTTAACCCGAAGTGAAGATCGCTGAGGTGAACGAGCCGGGCGACGATCGTGGCCGAACTGGACATGGCGTTCTCCTGTATGCGAAAAACGGGGTGAACGGACGTTAGCCTATAAAATGTTGGCCACTAAGGCAACGGCGTGACGGTACTTAATCGATCAACTTACTGTCGCAGGCAGCAGTGTTCTGAGATTTGCCGAGCGTGGACGTCTGTGAGCGGGGGAACAGGGTGCTTGAAGCACCCAATTCCCCTTTCAATCACATACCCATGTTCTTGATTGTACGTACGAAACACGCGCTTTGTTTGAATAGTGACGGATATGACGGATTTAGGGCTTTTTGTGTAAGCCTCTTCATGAAGAGAAATTCTAAGGGTATTTACTGAAAACCGAACAAATCTGCCATATCCGTCATTCTCAAGAAAAACCGCAGTTACCTGGCACTGCGAACTCGGTTCGGACTCTCCAAGTCTCGAAGTCCGGAAATGCGGCGGCATCGCCGCACCGCTCGGCCGACCATTACTTCGCGTTTCAGTGCACGCGGTTGCGGTGCAGCGGTGTCAGGTATGTGCAGGAGGTTTCCGGATGTTTCACTCATTTCCAAGCGTACCGGATCAGCGATCTCGACACTGAGAGAATTAGAACGAACCAAAAGCAAACCTGGGCCCCGCTTGCGCGGGGGCGACGGGTTTTAGTGGGGTGCCTGAAGCGCGGCGATGCGCTGCTCGACTGGCGGGTGGGTGGAGAACAGCGCGCCCCAGGTCCCCGGGCTCGGGCTGATGCCGAAGGCGGACATGTTCTGCGGCAGCGCGCCGGGGTGCAGGCCGCCCAGGCGGGCGAGGGCCTGCACCATCGGCTGCGGCGAACCGAGCAGATGGGCTGAGGCCGCGTCGGCGCGGTATTCGCGCTGGCGCGAGAACCAGGCCACGATCATCGAGGCGAACAGCCCCAGCACGATCTGGCTCGCGATCACGGTGACGAAGTAGCCGATGCCCTCGCCGCGGTCATTCTTCAGGATCACGCGGTCGACGATGTAGCCGATGAGACGCGACAGGAAGATGACGAAGGTGTTGAGCACGCCCTGGATCAGGGTGAGCGTCACCATGTCGCCGTTGGCGACGTGGCCGATCTCGTGGCCGAGCACGCCCTCGACTTCCTCGCGCGACATGGACTGCAGCAGGCCGCTGGAAACCGCGACCAGCGCACTGTTCCTGAAGGCGCCGGTGGCGAAGGCATTCGGATCGCCTTCGTAGATGGCGACCTCCGGCATGCGGATGCCGGCTTTTTCGGACAGTTTCTTGACGGTGTCCACGAGCCAGTACTGGGTCGTGCCCTCGCTGCCGTCGATCACCTGCGCGCCAGTGGACCACTTGGCGATCGGCTTGGAGATGAGCAAGGAGATGAACGCGCCGCCGAAGCCGAAGATGGAGGCCATCACCAGCGTCGGGAAAACCTGGAAGCCTTGCTGCGCGAGTGCCTTGTCCAGGCCCAGCACGCTGATGACGATCGACAGCAGGATCATCACCGCGAAGTTCGTTGCAATCAGAAGAAAGACTCTTTTCATGGTTTGTTGGCTCTCCTGGGTCGTTAGATCGGGGCGGCGCTCCCGGGTTCAAGGCCCGTGCCTGTTCCCTGTCAATGCCCTAATTCTAGGACCATTCTGGCGTCCTTTTCGGCATGCTCGTCATGATGAAACGTAATAGAGAACTTCCGCAATTGGCCGATAGGCGGCCTTCATCGATGTCAGTTTTCGGCCAACTCCAAACTGTCAAGCTCGCCTCCGGCAATGACTGCTCCTCGGCCGAAGCGGCCGTTTCGCGATCATTACGCTACCAGGATCGCCTCGGTGTCCGCTTCCCTTTGGACGAAGGCTCACTTCCGACCCGATGCGGTCAGTCAGCTTGATCTAAAGCGGACGTTCAACCGTTCGCAATGAGCGGCGTCCCAACAGCGGCCACCAGTCATCCCATCTGCCTTGGTCGCGGGGTTATGCCGCAGATTAAACACGGTCTTCTTAGTCGACCTGAGCACCGGATTCCTTCACGATCTTCGCCCACTTTGGAAGCTCAGAGTTAATGATTGCTGCGAATTGTTCGGGTGTGGTTGTCCATACTTCAGCACCCTGAACGGCGAGTTTTTCCTGTACGTCTTTCGCGGAGACCGCCTTGAGCGTGGCTGTGTGGATCTGCGCCAAGACAGGCTTCGGCGTGCCTGCCGGCGCAAAAAGGCCATACCAAGGGGTCGCACCGAATCCAGGAATCGTCTCGCTCATAGCCGGCACTTCGGGTAGAGCGAGAACGCGCTTTTCGTTTGCGACCGCCAGCACGCGCATTTTACCGGCTTGCATGAAGGGCAAGGCTGAAGGCATGCTCTGGAAAGAAATGGGAATGCGACCGCTGACCACATCAGTGACCGACGCTGCTGCGCCTTTATATGGCACGTGCTGGATGTCGATGCGCGCCGCGGTTTTCAGCATTTCGCCCAGAAGATGGTTCAAGGTACCGTTTCCGGCGGACGCGTACTGAATCTGTCCCGGTTGCGATTTGGCAATCTGGATCAGCTCTTTGAGCGTCTTCGCGGGAAACTGTGAACTGCCGACCAGCAGATAGGTCCCGACCGCGAGAGGGGTGATCGGCTCGAAGTCCTTAACTGGATCGAAGCCGGGGTTTTTATACAGCGATGGATTTACGACATGAGCGCTTGAGAGCGTAATCATTAAAGTATGCCCATCCTTGGGCGCCTTGGATGCAATCGCAGTGCCGATATTGCCGCCCGCACCGGGCCGGTTATCGATAACAACCTGCTGACCCAACACCTCGCTTAGTCTGTAACCTACGATGCGCGCAATGGCGTCGTTCCCGCCGCCCGTTGCCTGCGGCACGATCACGGTGATCGTCCTTACCGGATATTTCTCCTGCGCGAACGCGCCGTGGTGTATCGAGAGCGCCGCGCTCATGACCATACAGATCGTAGGTAGAGCTTTCATGATTCTCCTCGAATGGTGATTACGGGGTCGACATCAAGTTGGCGATTCGGGAGCTTCCCATAACGATCTCAACGTCTCCCGCCCCTTTGCATAGCTGGAAGCGGATTCCGGCAAACCGATCCGGGCGACTTTCGGCCGTTGCTGTTGGCCGAATACGCAAGCGGCGCTGCGATAACGCTCGCGCCAAGTGCGACAAGAAGTTTACGGCGATTGTTCATGCTACCCCAGGTTAGGGGCTCAGTATGCTCGCATCTGTGAATGACAGCATACCAGCGAGTTTCAAGCGGCGAACAGGTGCAGGGTTTAGGGGCCGGTCATGCTCGCGACCGGCTTCATGATTTTCCTGAGCGTAGTGCTGATCCTGGCCAAGCTCCCTCGCCGACTGATGTTGAAGGCGCTGCACCACGATGTGGCGCTGGACCTGGCGGTGTCGATTCTGGTGCTGGTGATTCACTGGGGCACGTTCTCCGGGGTGATGGCAGCGACGGTCGCAGGTCTGATGACATCCCTGATGACATCCGGCGCGAAGCGGCTCTTCGGATACATCGACGGGAATCGCTACGTGCCCGGCTTCCTCAATCTAAAGGTCTAGCTCCACTCGACCTGTTCCTCGGCGCCGCTTCGGCCGAGATTGCCCGCCAAGTTATTCGGCACGGGCTTCGCCTGCTATTCAAGTAATCCATATCAACCATTCAGCCCCGCGCGTCGGGGCTTTTTTTATTTGGAGATTCGCATGATCGACTTATATCAAGACGTGACTGATCGCATCGTCGCTGCAATCGAAGCTGGCACGCGACCGTGGGTAAAGCCGTGGAGTATTTCGGACTTCCGTCCGCGCAATGCAGCCACACAGAGGCCATACCGCGGCGTCAACAGCGTACTGCTCGGGCTCGAGGCCGATGCCAAGGGCTACGCCGATAGCCGCTGGCTTACCTTCCGCCAGGCAACGGAACTTGGCGCTCGTGTACGTGGCGGTGAGCACGGCACGACGGTGGTTTTCTACAAGCTAACCGAGCTGCCGAAACAAAGTGCTGATCGCACGGCGATTCAGTACCGCAAGGTGCCGTTGTTGCGCTCGTTCACGGTGTTCAACGTCGCGCAGATCGACGGACTGCCGGAGTCAATGACGAAACAGCCTGAGCCTGCGGCCTGGGATGCGCATGTCGAAGCGGATGCGTTGCTGTATTCATTTGGCGCAGAGATGTTGCACGCCCGCGAAAGTCAACTGATCAATAGTTCCGCTTGCCGGTCTTGCGCTCGTAGGCGAGGGCTTTTTTTGCAATGGCTTTCCACGCCGCTGGAAAATGACTGAACTGCATTGCCAGTTGAACGATATCGCTAGGCAGCCCCTCAAGAGATTCCTTAGTTCCACTGAGCATTATCGCGCGCCAAATTTCGTAGGCTCGTTGGTCTGACCTGTCGATCGCCTTCTTCAGCGCGACTTTTCTCGCCAAACCTCGGGGATTTCTAACTGGGGGATTCTGATCCACGGTAAAGCCCTAGTGTGTCGGCACTTATAATATCGTTGCCGTATCGTATACCCATTGCCGGTGCGCATAAGGAGCTTATCGAGCGGCGACTGCTGATGCTGTGCGACCAGACGTTGATACTCCGTGGATAGGGGAGAGGCAACGCCCCATTGCTGCCGGTCCAGCTTTCTACATGGCAGTCATTCGCAATTGCCTGCTATCGGTTAGCCGACTTCTATTTGGCGCCACCCTTGAGCTTCTCGACAGCTTCCTCCTTCGCAGCGCGACTCTCCATGACCAGGCGGTAGGCAATGTAGTACTTGTAGATGTTGCTGACGTAGGTCACCGTTTCCTGGCCGAGCTTTTCGGCCGCAACGTACTCCACGTTCTGGAACCAGACGTTAGGGTCGAGCCCCCGCGCAGCGGCTTCCTTCCGAAGCTGTCGCACACGACCGGCGCCCGCGTTGTACGAAGCGAACGCGAACAGCGCCTTGTCGAGCTTCGTCATCGGCTCCTTCTCATAGTACTCGTTGATCATCCAGCGCATATACTTGATGCCGGCGTGGATGTTCGCCTCGGTTTCGCGGATGTTACCCACCTTCATGTCCTTGCCGGTGGCGGGCATGACTTGCATGACCCCGACCGCGCCGACCCGGCTTTTTGCATTCTGGTTGAGTTGCGACTCTTGGTAGCCCTGCGCGCCCATGAGCAGCCAGTCGACGTCGTACTGGGCGCCGTATTTCTGGAAATACTGGACCAGCGTCAGGAACTTCTTGCGCTCCTTCTCGGAAGCGGCGTTTTTCACGTACTTGACGTTCTTCAGGTAGCGCGTCAGGAGCTCGTTGCCGATCGCGGTCCCGACCTTGTTGCGGGTTGTGAATTCATCCAGCGCCGCCTTGACCTGCGGGCTGCCCTTGCGTATCGCCGGCGCGACGTCTCCGCCGCTTCGCACCACGATGTTGTCGTGTAAGGTGAGCTTCGGGAAAATCTGCTTCCAGAATTCGGCCTTGTGCTTGTCAACGACCATGAGCGCGATGAGACCGGCGTCGAGCATCTCGAGCAGATCCTCGTCTTCCAGCGTCTCGGGGGCCTCCTTCAGCTTGACCGGCGGCTTCTTTGCCGCCGCAAATTTCTTATTGAGGTCAGCGAGGCTCTCGTAATAGCTCGACGACTTGCGCACGAAGATTTCCTTGCCGGAGAGATCGTCCAGGCTGGCGATCTTGGGTGAGGCAGGCCCCGACACGACGATCTCGCTCACGTTGACCAGGACGGCCGACGTGAAGTCGACCAGTTTCTGGCGCTCCGGCGTGATGGTGAGATTGGCGCCCGCGATATCGCCCTTGCCCGCGACGAGCGCCGGCAGCAGTTGGTCGCGCCGCATGGGGATGAAATACACGTGTACCTTTAGGTTCTTGTTCTTGAGTTTCTTCTCGGCGGCGAGCTTCTTGTTAAGTTCCTTCTCGAACAACCGATAGTACTCCACGGTAGTGCCGCGCAGCACACCCTTGTCATGGAAATAGAAGGTCTTGCTATTAACGGTCAGCACCCGGATGATCCGCCGCTCGATCATCCCGTCCAGATCACCGGTCCACGGCTTCTGCAGCTCCGCGGGATCGATGGTAAGGGTCGCGCCGGTCGCCTTCTTTGGGGCTTGGTTCTGCGCGAACACGGGGCTTCCGGAAAGAGAGCAAAAGCAGATGATCCACGCAGCGAGAACCGGCGCGATTGTGGCTTTCATAATTGCTCTCCTAGTGGATTCATTGGCCAGTATTATGCCCTTGTCACACGAAAATGTTGAATATCAACTCTCGATGCGATTCAACGTTATTGCCCTGGGCGCTTCCCAGATAAAGGGTAGTCGCATCTCGACTATTGCATGCAATCCCAGCTTGTCATATCGACCTCCTGTTCTCATGTGTCCTAGTATCTAATCTAGGCATCGGTGCTGGCGTGTCGCCGCGCAGCGGCGGCGCGCTAGCACCTCGCTTTCCCAATTTCCCGATCTTGACTGGACTTATGGCGGTCATCAATGCCAGCAGTTGGGGTTTCAACCTCATTACGGACGAGTGAAGTATCGGGGTTGAGACCCCGCGACCATCAGCGCCTTAGCTAGCGCCGGATTGTCTTTAAAAGAGTTGTGGTGCGGTTACCGCGTGGAGCGAGGCATCGGGGTTGTAGCTGCACCAAAAGCCAGAGCTGCCTGGAAATACGAAGAACGATACGAGCGCCTGCGAAACGGTGAGGGCCGCTTACGTTGCTGCAAGTATGTCGGTGTGAGCCTGTATGATGGAAGGCGCGTGTGCGAATGCGCGAAAGTCGAAGAACGCGAAGTCAGACTTGCACAACCATGGAACGTGCTGAACAAATATGGTCACAAAAAGCTCAAGACAAGGTTAAGAAGGCAAGCCGTGACGGTATTTATGACGGTATGTAATTTGGGCCATTAGTCAAACCTAACAAACAAGCGGGTCTTGGGGCGGAATGCGAGTGACGCCGCCCACCAAATGGGCACGGGCACCCTTGTGGTGCCCGTTCTTATTTGTGGTGCGCGACGTAAAATCGAGCCCGCTGGTTCGACACCAAACTTCCAGTGGACGTTCGGTTGGACGCCGTTGCGCGCGTGCGTAAAAGGCGGTCCGTCGACGCAATTTAACATTGCGGCGACGGATGGTCGGACCGCAGAGGCAATGCGGGACAGACACATTCCCGCCGCAACCACCACCAATGCGCAATTGCTACAACTCTTTCTGTTCGATTAATTGCTTCACCAGGTCTCGTGCGGCATCGTCGACATCCTTAGTGGGATAGGCGCGACAGTAGTTATCAACCCAGTGATAAATTGTTTCGTTATCGGTGCCCTTTAGAAAATCTTTGTCAAGCCCGGACGCCTTTCCCGACAGATATCCCAGCACCCAGAATTCGTTTGTCATGGTGCGGTACGGCCGCGCGCTGCCTTTTTTTAACCACGTTTCGCAACTTGGGAATCCTCTGATTTCAACCGCGAATGCCCAATTCGATATGGCGCTGAAAGCTACGGCGACCAGCAGCCCGTAAACGTTTATTTTCATGTGGCGTCTCCTTGCCCGTATTTCGTGAGAGTTCCAAATGATTGTTGATGCGAATGTTGCTGCGGTCAATACCAGGAATATGGCGAGAGCCCGGTGCTCACGAAATGACAACACCGCAAAAGAACGTATCGCGTAAATGTACGTACGCATTTTATCTGGCTGCATTCACGGCAGCATCACTCCTATGCGCAGCGCGGGGAACCCTTTCGCGCACAGCATGTCTTTCGCTGAAGCGGCTTGATGCCGGCAACCCTCCGCCGGGTTGTGGCCATAGCGTTGTTATGGTCCGCCGGTTACGCCGCGAGCAGTGGCTGTCCATTTCGGAAGGCAAATCGATAGCAAGGAGGAGACTATGTTCCGCATCGCTGGTGCGTCATTGTTCGCAGCTCTGTGCATCCTGTTCGCGGTCCCAACGGCCGCCGCGGATCGCTATCCTGAACGACCAATCCGCCTCGTCGTGCCGTTCGCGCCCGGCGGGGGCACCGATATCACCGCCCGCGTCTTGGCCGAGTCGATGAGCACGCCGCTTGGTGAAACGATAGTCGTCGACAATCGCCCGGGTGCCGGGAGCATCATCGGCTGCGACATCGTGGCCAAAGCAGTCCCCGACGGTTATACGTTGCTTCTTGCCTCGATCAGCATGACGGTCAACGCCGCGGTCTACAAGCGGATACCCTACGACGTCGAGCGCGACCTAACCGCGCTTACGCGCGTTTCGGACCAGCCCTCCATCCTGGTGGTGCATCCGTCGTTTCCGGCAAAAACGTTCAGGGATTTTCTCGCGCAGGCGCTCGCCGAGCCGGGCAAGTTAACGTTTGGCACTCCCGGCTATGGCACAGGAACGCACCTTGCGTCGGAGCAACTGTGGCAAAAGGTCGGCGCGGACCTCGTCCAAGTACCGTACAAGGGAACCGGGCCGGCGCTGACCTCGCTGCTCAGCAAGGAAATCACGATCTACATGTCGACGTTCGCCTCCGCGCTGCCACAAGTAAAGCAAGGGCGTCTGCGGGCGTATGCGGTCACGAGCCAGAAGCGCGCTCCCCAACTGCCTGACGTCCCAACGCTCGCGGAAGAAGGCGTGCAGGATTACGAATACTCCAGCTGGTACGGTCTGTTCGCGCCCGCCGGGACGCCCCCGAACATCGCGAACATGATCCACAAGGCGGCCGTTGAGGCCCTTAGATCACCCAAGCTGTTACAAACTTTCGAACACGAGGGCTTGACCGCCACTCCGACCACGCCCGAGCAATTCGCGCGGTACGTCGCCTCCGAGCGAAGGAAATGGACAGATGTCGTACACGTCGCGAACATCGATCAGCGGTAACCAATCTTACAGGTCCCGGCATTTTTTCGACTCTCGTTTTACCGGTTTTATTTTGCCGCTGTAGCGGCCGCAGAGTCTTTTAACACGAACCTGCGCTCCGGCGGCGTACCGGCCTCGTAATGCACCGGCGTGAGTGCCGGAACTCTTACGTCGTTGCAGACTTTCTGTACCTGGAACGCCTCGACGGGCGGCCGCCAGCCCTTTTTCAGTTCGCAGGTAACGTGCACGCAGCTGATGCTCTTGAGCCACGTGCAGATTTTGACGTCGGCACCGCTCGCGTCCTTGATTTCAGTCAGGTACGGCGCCTTGTCGTAATACGGTCGATGCGTTCCCGCTTCGGAATGCACGTCCTGCAGCACGCTGTAAAAACTGCCGTCGAGCGCCAGCAAACCTGCGACCTTCTCCATGAACAGGGTGAGATCGGTCGTGTACGAAAATCCGCCTATCACGTCCGTGATGATCTGGAACTGGCCAAGCTCTTCGAGCTTGTAATCGCGCAGCCGCCGGTCGAACAGGTATTGCAACTGGTTGCCGAGGCTGGCCGCGCTGAGCTGCCAGTCCGCCGTGCGGCGGTCTTCGATCGAAATCGCCACCACCCGCGCCTTTGTTCCGCGGCGCTCGCGTCCATCAGGATGGGACAGGTCGTAGTTCGGCGCAAAATAATCGAGTATCGCCTGCCCTTTGCCCGCGCCGATGTCGAGCCAGCGGTCGCCGGGACCGAGTTGGGCCAACGCCTCGTCGAAACCGGTCGCGAGCGCATCCGCGTAATTCTGGAGCGTGCGGTCGATCGTGTAACCGGAAGGCACCCGGTCGCCTTCGCTGCGGTAAATGCTTTCCTGTCTGGAAATTTCCGCCTTGATCTTCGGGTTGTCCGGTGTCTGCGCAGAGGCGATTCCGGCACAAAAAAGCGGCACGATCAGCGGGACGAGTAGCGGCAGGCGCGTTTTCATAGGTAGATTTTGCAGCTGGCGTGGAAAAAACACACAGGAATTATTTCATCTTCGCGTTGAACAGCTTGCCATTCTCGAAGGAGCCGCTGAAGCTGGCCCACGCGTAATCGAATTTTCCCGACACGGACAGACTGAGCGCCGCGGCCGTCAACGCGCTCACGAAGCCGAGCTGCGACTCTTCCGTTGTTTGTGCCGTCTGCGACGGGTACTGGGCATCTTCGTGGCTCGCGCCCCTGATCGAGACCTCGGCTACCCCGCTGCGCACGTAGCGATAAAAATAATCGCGATTGCGCGTTTCCGAAACGTGTTCGTCGGCGCCGAGCAGCAGCACCGGCGAATTTATTTTGCGCAGAATTTCCGGCAAGTCCCGGCCAACGCCGGCCGGGTCGAGCAGTATGCCGCCGGCAGCGCGCGCGCCTTCCGCCAGCGCAATCGAAACCGAAGTTCCACCGAACGAGTGACCGACTAGAATAATCTTGCTGACGTCGATGCGACTGTCGATGGCTTCGGGCGAGCGGTAAATGAAATTGACCAGCCGCGCAAGAGTTCTGCCATTGGTGCTCCACGCGGCCTTATTCGGCAACTGCACGGCCAGACTATGCAGGCCCCACGAGGCGACATGCATCGCCTGATAGGTGTGCGATTCCTTGGTGCTCTCGTAGCCGTGCATAAAAATAACCAGCGGGGCTTTACCCGCGGGCGCGGCTAAAAAGAGGTCCGCATTGATGCGCTCGGTGGCCGAAAGCCGTATTTCATGATTGAGATCGGCGGTGACGGCAAAGGGCCCGCGCAGCCTGAATTGGTCGACGTCCGCTTTATGGCTGAGCAGATAGCTCTGGAGAGCGGCGAGCGTCGCCGGCTTCAGCGGGGTTACGGCGAGATCGGGGCCCCTCGCACAGCTCGCAGTGAGTGCCACGGCGGCGCACAAAAGCAACCACGCCGCCACACGCCTAACGTCAAATGAAAACGCCACCCGCAAGGTGGCGTCATTGTCCTGCCACCCGCGCATCAGACCCGGCGCCGGTACTCGCCGGTGCGAGTGTCGATCTCGATCTTGTCGCCGGTCGCGCAGAACAACGGCACCTGCACCATGAACCCGGTCTTGAGCTTCGCCGGCTTCAGGACCTTGCCCGACGTGTCGCCGCGGATGGCCGGCTCGGTATACTCGATTTCGCGCTCGAGCGATTGCGGGATGATGACCGAAATCGCCTTATCGTTGTAGAACACCACTTCGCACGGCATGCCTTCGTCGAGATAGTTGAGCGCCTCGCCCATGTTGTCCTTCTCGATTTCGTGCTGGTTGTATTCGCTGTCCATGAACACGTACATCGGATCGGCGTAGTACGAAAAAGTGACTTCCTTACGCTCGAGCACGACCATGTCGAACTTGTCGTCGGCGCGGTAGACGCTCTCCGTCGGCGCACCGGTCAGCAGATTGCGCATTTTCATCTTGACGACCGACGCGTTGCGTCCGGACTTCGAGAACTCGGCTTTCTGCACCACCATCGGGTCTTTGCCGAGCATGATGACGTTGCCGGCCCTGATTTCCTGTGCGATTTTCATGATATTCCCGCTGCTGTAAGCATAAAAGCCGGCTATTTTAGCCGATTCTGGCAGAATTCGGCCAGCCTGATCGCCAGATTACCGCCGTGCTCAAGCCGGTCAGCCCAGGCCCGCGCGTGGCTAGCGACTGCGTTGCGGGCGTCCAAAAAGCTGTTCCAGCACTCGCCGATATGCGGCGCCTGCCGGTTCCAGGCCATGTGTATCGCGCGCACTGCGGCGGCCGTGGCGGCGTCGAGGCCGTCCACATAGCGGTCGATGAACGCAGCCTGCTTGGCGAGATGGGCTTCGTCCGCCTGCAGATAGGCCTGCCAGACAAGCGGCCGCGCAGCGAGCTGGGCGCGCACGAACGAATCCTCGCCGCGCACGAAATTGATGTCGCACGCCCACAGCAGGCGATCAAAGTGATCGAGCTCCAGAAATGGAATTGCCGCTATCGTCAACTGCCCGCGGACGACACGCGTCCCCGGCGCAAGATCTCTACCGAGGACTGCCGCAAGGCCCTCCTGCGCCGTGCCAGGCGGCACCGCGCACAAAATGGGGCACCCGCCCGACGACCACGCCGCCACGAGCGCTTCGAGTGCAGCATTGTCGTAGCAAAACAGCGAGACACGCAGCGCCGCATCGTCCGCCGTGACACCGAGCGCATTCCAAAATGCGGCGCGCGCGGATGCAGTGGATTGAAACGCGTCGCGTGCCGGACGCAGCGCGTTTTCGATCAGCAGCCCACCGGTCACTGCCGTGAACCCCGGAAAGAAAAAATATTTGGTGAGCGGCAGCGTCGGATGCGGCGACGGCAGGCCGTGGCAGCCATCGACCCACGGCTCCGCGCTCAGATGTTCGAGATTGATCCACACGGGCTGAGGCCGACGCGCGGCCATCGCGGCGACGTATTCATCGGGGAGCCTGACGCCAAATCCTTCGACGACGATCGCCGCCGGCTCGACCGCCGGCAGCGGCGTATTCCAATGCCGGACCTCCAGCGCGCCCAACCACTGCGTTTCGCGCGTTGGATCGACCGCGGGACAAATCCGCTGAAAGCTCGCAAGATCATCGACCCACAAGCGCACCGACTGGTTAAGTTCGGAAGTCAACTGCCGCGCCAGACGCCAGCACACGCCGATGTCGCCAAAATTGTCGACGACCGAACAGAAAATATCCCAGCTATGCTTCATGCTGGCGCAGGCTCCGGTTCCGCCCGCCGTACTTGATGCCGGCGCATGCGTGCATAGGCCGGCTAGCCGTAAACCAGCGCATGAATTTGTTGATGGCGCGGCGGCGCCGCCGGGTCGACGCGCACCACGCGGATACCCGCAGCCTGCAGGCATTGCGTTGCGAACTGCTCGCGCTCGGCCATCGCCGCAGCCGCAGATACGATTACCGCGGCGACAACTTCCAGTTGTTTGGTGCAAACGACGAGATCGAGCCGCTGCCCGGCGATCTTGCGCAGCAATTGCTCGTGCTGGCCCGCCGGCGCCGCGACATCGAGCACGTCCTCCAGCGCCACGCCCGCGAATATTTCATGGTCGGGCAGCCCGGTCCTGAACACGTAATAAAGCAAAGCGGCGCTTTGTGATAACAGGCGCGGCTTGCGGGTGAAAGCTGTGACCGGCGCGGGAGCGGAGACGGCGCGCTCGAGTATGGTGTCGTCCGCATCCATGCGCCGTGGATTGGCTTTGAGCTCCGCAACCAGCTTTTCCATTTGTAATGCGCGTTCGCTGGTGCGCTGTCGCTGCTTGCGGGTATAGGCGGCAACGATCCAGACCATCGCCGCGATCCAGATGAGACCGACCAGATACCACATCGGCCGCGGATTAATCCTGGAGGTAATCGACGAGCTGCTCGCTCGTCTGGCTCAAGCTCCGGCTCATCATGGCCACTCGCTTCAGCCGGATATCGACGCTCAACGCCGGATGTTCGAGAATGAGGCACACGAACTGGTCACGCATCAGCATGACCAGCGTTGAAGCTTCCGGACCAATGGAACCGAGCGGTAGGCCATAACGCTGGCGCTGCGAAATACCCAAATCAACGACAGGTTTTTCATGCGGTTGCCAACGCTCATTATTTCGCAAGCGCGCGATAGGCGCGCCATGCGACGAAAACGCGCTGCGCCCATTTCCACACGCCGCGGCCGCGGGCGGCGGTCAGGAGCGCTGCCAGTGCCGCGAGCGCGAGCGGGCGGTCGCGCAGATAACGCGCGCAGGAAATTCCGCGGTCGACAATCTTCAGCGGGCCCGCGACCTGGTCCAGGATGACGGTCAAGTCTGCGCGCTGCGCCGCGCACCGCGCTATGAGCTCTGCGCGGTCCCCTGACCCGAAAATTGAATGGCCGCGCTTCACGCCGATAATCTGTCGCGGTCTTTTTCGAACTCGGCCAAACTTGCCGCGAACAGTTGAGTGCCCGCAGCTGCACGCGCGCGTGCCGCCAGCGCGAAGCCGACGCCCACGCCGAGATAGAGTGCCGCAAAACCGCCGATGGCGAGCAGCCGATGGGTGTCCCAGAGCGCGACGACCACGAGCACTGTCAGCAGCAATACGGCGCAGGCAAGAAAAAATAAGGCCGAGATGCCGAGCAGCAACAGTTGCGTGAGCCGCAACTTTTCCGCCTGCACCTCGTTGGCG
>Ga0207682_10000394_pt1 | contig 20095 bp, 10 predicted proteins | sample KBSM63metaG_FD_184332 | JGI IMG/M metagenome (GOLD analysis project Ga0207682, IMG submission 184332) | Miscanthus rhizosphere microbial communities from Kellogg Biological Station, Michigan, USA - KBS M6-3 metaG (SPAdes) (version 2) | ecosystem: Host-associated > Plants > Roots > Rhizosphere >... | reverse complement strand
TACCAGTGGCAGAACGGATCGTTCCAGAGACTTCCCGGCAGCGCTTTCGACGTCGGGGCTAATGCCAAAGGTGAAGTGTGGGTGGTCGGCACACAGGGTCGGTAGCTTATTTGAAGAACGATTTCGCCAGCGACGCGTGAATCCCCTTGGTGGCATCGACCGCCTGCGTGACGTGCAGATCCGCCGCCAGCGAGCACAGCATGTAGGCATCCTCGCGCGACATCTTTCGCGCCACGACCAGGAAATCAACCATCTCGCGAACGGCCAGCCGCGTGGCTTCGTCCAGGTCTTCGTGCAATCCCATGGCAATGTAGTGCGTCGGCGTTTCAGCCCGCGGCCAGCGCAGTCGCTGCCCTTTTCGAAGATGCAATTCGAACGTGCCGCGCAGAGAGGTCTCGAGCGCCGTGCCGGTCACCTCGCCATCGCCCTGCCGCGCGTGGCCATCCCCGATCGACAACAGCGCGCCGGCAACATGCACGGGCAAGTACAGGATCGAACCCGCGACGAGGTCCTTGTTATCCAGGTTGCCGCCATGCCAGCCGGGCGGCCGGCTGGAGATCCTGCCAGCCAGGGCTGGCGGGGCGACGCCAATCGATCCGAAGAACGGCGCGAGCGGTAACGTGATGCCGGGGGCGAACTCCACGCGATCGGCGCCGGCGGACCAGCGCATCAACTTGAGCGCCTGGTAGGGAAATTCGTCGGGCAACACGCCACTGCCGGGGCTGAAAGCGTTGACGCCGAAGTTGTGCAGAAACTCGATTGCAACGATCCGGACTTCGAGCGTGTCTCCGGGCTGTGCGCCCTCGACGTAAATCGGCCCTGTCATTGGATGCGCGCCGGGGCCGCGTTCCACGACACGCTGTTCGACCGCTTTCAGCGACTCCGGGATCTCCGCCTCGGCCGCACCGGCAAGCCGCAGCCGCTGCAGCCCGCCGGCGACCATGGTCTCCACTCGCACTCGATCACCTGACGCGACGCGCACGACCGGCGCGACCCGGGCGTCGTAGTAGCCCCAGTGCACGTGCTCCGGCGTGAGTGCCACGTCGTGAACCGGTGCCTGTGCGGTGACGGCCGTCACCGACAGCGCGACGATCGATGCCGTGAACAGGTACCCAAGCTTCATGTCGACGCTCCAGCTGCGCGCCTATCTTCCCGCGCAGCACCCGCAGCGGGCAAGCTGAATACAGACCACGTGCGCGAATGGGATGGGCCATGCCCGTTTGACGGCGGGTTCGACCGGTCCAGCGGATGCCACTGAGGCAACTGTCAGGTACTGCTCTTCGAGCCGATACCCTCGGTATGGCGAACGATTCGCTGCCCCTCCGTAAAGGCGACATGTTTTTCGTCGTGGTGGTGGTGATGCTTGCGCTGACACTGCCCACGACAACCGCAAGGGCCCTGGTCGCCGGTAGTGCCGTCCTGCTGTGGATTCGGTTCCGCGTTTACGGGGATCGCAGTCGATAGTCCCAGAGGCCGCTTGGTTGACTTGACTACGACACACAGAGGCACTGAGAATCTTGGTCTTCTTCTCAGTGCCTCAATGGCTCGGTGTGTCGTGATCAGTGGTCTTTTCTAACCTTCGAACTCTATCTCGCCTAGAAGTCGAACGTTACGTTGAATCGCGCGAAGCGCGCATTCAATACCTGCGTGGGCGCAAGCCATGTCGAGCCGTTGGTGACGGGATCGTACGTCTGGTTGTACGCCGTTCCCGTGTTGCTGTTGAACAAGTTGTAAATGTCGATCGCGACGTTCGTCCGCGTGTGCCCGAATCTCAGGTTCTTGCCAACGCGCAGGTCGAGTGAGTTGAGCTGATCGGGGAACGTATGCCCCTGCAGCAGCAGGTTGACCGTCTGGAACGGCAGGCCAGGCGCCAGCGGGCGTCCTGTCTGCGCCTGCAGAATCGCGCTCGTGACGTTGTAGTTGGCCGACAACGAATTACCGTTGCTGGCCACCGCATTTCCGGCCGGCGCCACGCCAGGTGTCGACCGGAACGTGCCGCTCACCAGGACGTCGATCCTGGGCACGGTGTACGTCGCAGCGCCGCGGATGCTGGTCAGCCAGTCTTCGCTGATCGCGCACGAGGCGATCTGCTGATTGACGAGGAGCGATCCAGCCGTCACGTACAGCTCCGGAAGCTTTTCCGCAACCGCGCAATAGTCGCGCACACCGCGGCCGCCGCTCGCACCGAGTTGCAGGAACAGCTGATTGGTCAGCCGCGCGTTCACCTGTGCGTCCACGCCGTGCCAGTACGCCGTCACGTCGCCGTAGTCGCTCGCCGACGTGAAGTAGTTGTCGGTGGCGCCCAGTGGTGATCGCGTGTTGCGCGTGAAGAACGTCACCGGGTCGCCGCCGCCGTTCGGCAGGTTCGGATTCTGCGGCGCGGCAATCGTGACCTGATCGAAATCCAGCGGACTCAATGCGAGGTTGTCAGTGAAGAAGTGGTTCCCCCACCAGCGGCGGTTGTAGCTGACGTCAATCGCGACGCGCGGGATGATCTCGTGCTGCAGCGCAATGCCGAACTGCCAGTCGTATTGCCGGACGCCCCATCCGTGCTGCACGTCGGGATTGGCACGCGTGGTCACAAATTGGTTACCAAAATTGGAGTTGCTCCAGGCACCGCAGCTGTCACCACCTGACGCCAGATTGTTCTGGGCAGCCGGATTCATCAGATCGCAATCCGGGATGAAATTGCGGTTGCCGTCGGTCCAGCTGCGGTTCGTCGTCTGCTGGTATGTGACCGCCGGGTTGGCGATTGTATAGAGGCCGCCGTTCTGTGCGGTTTCGAGATACTTGCTCAAGTTCACCTTCAGCGACGTCTTGCCATTTCCGAACAGATCGTAAGCGGCGCCCATGCGAGGCGTGATGTCGTGGAAGCCGGTGACACCATCCTGCCGCGGGAACATGTAGGTGCTCCCGAACCGGTTATCGGCGGTAATGCCGTTCTCGCCTTCGGGGAACCAACTCCACGCGTGCTCATACCGTAATGCCCCCTGCACCGTGAGACGCTGGTGCGTCCACTGATCCTGGACGTAGAAGCCGTCGTAGCGCGTGCGGTTGCTCTGGATGTGAGGCGCGATACGCATCGTGAATTGCGTCGGCACGCCGTTGTTGAACGTGTAGCTCAGTTGATTGTCGGCGTTCTGGTACTGCCGGTACACCTCGTGCGCGGCCTGGTAGCCGACCTTGAAGCTGTGCGCGCCGGTCACATAGGCGAGCGACGCCCGCCAGATATTGTGCTGCTGGTTGTTCTCCGCCGCCGAATTCCAGCCGCGGTAGGTGAAGTTGGGAACGGGAACACCAGCCGCGGTGCTCTGTTCGGTTACGGCGACCAGCCCCGTCTGCGATCCGGGAGGAGGGTATCCACCCCACTTGCTGCTGAACGACGAGAAGCCGGCTTCCATCAGGATGCGGTTCGTCGCCGGCGACGTCCAGGTCGCCTGCGTGATCTTCTCCCGCTCCGGCCACATGTTGGCAGACTCTGGTGATGTCGTCGTCGTGCCGAGGGCGATCCAGTCGTCGCCGCGCTCACGACACCCATCGCCCGTGTTGACGAGCGCCGACCCGGCGCAGTTCGCCTGGTAGTCGTAGTAGAACCCCAGCTTGTTCTTCTGACTGAGCTGGCCGGTGAGGCGAATCGCCTCGATCTTCTTGTCGCCGGCCGACCGCGCCTGCGTATTCGTATCCCTCACGTAGTTCCACTTCGTGGGATCGAGAGCGTTCGCATTTGGAGACAGACCCGGAATGGTCTGGTGCGTGCCGTAGCTGCGAAGGTTGTTGAAGAACCACAGGCGGTCGCGCTTGATCGGTCCTCCGACCGCGAGGTTCGTGTCCCAGTTCTTGATGAGCCCTGGTGGCTCCGTGATGCCAACGCGGCGGAGATCGTCGTCGAGATTGCTGCCCTGCGACCACTCACCGGCATTGCTGAAGAACGCAGTACCGTTGAAGTTGTTACCGCCGCTCTTGGGGATGATGTTGAACGCTGGCCCACCGCGATCGACTTCACCCATACCACCCGCGACAGTGACCTGGACCTCCTGCGCATTGACAAAGTCGTAGGCGAAGCTCGAGACCCCGCCACCCCCGAACGCCGAGCCGACGTTCATGCCGTCCACCTGGACCGTGCCCTCGTTGCCACGCCCGCCGCGTGACGTGAAGAAGAAGTTCGTGGCGGTGCCGCCAACAGACTGGGTGGAATTCACGTCGAGCGTCAACGACTGGACGCCGGGCACCATCGCGAGAACACTGCCGTACGTGCGCGACACCGGAACGGCGGCGAGCACTTCGTCGGCAAGGACGACCTCGCGCTTCGTGCTCGTCTGCGTGTCAACGACCGGCGTCGCTCCGGACACCGTAATCGTCTCCTCGACCGCTCCGACCCGCATGTCGGCATTGATCGTCGTGACGCCGGCGCCCGTCAGCTCGATGTTATCGCGCTTCACTGTGGCAAACCCGGGCAGCGTGAACGTCACGCTGTACGTGCCGGGTTTCAGATCGACGAATCGGTACTGGCCCGTCCCATCGGTCACAACGGTGCGTGACTTCTCGATGAGCGCGGGACTCGCTGCTTCAACGGTCACGCCGGGCAGGATGGCGCCGGACGTATCCTTGACGATGCCTGCAACGCCCTGGGCAAACGCGGGCGTTGAAAGAAGAAGTAGTAGCGCAACGACAAAGGATCCCCTTGCCAGTGCTCGCATCAACTGCCTCCGATCTGTTATGTCACCTTCGAGAGTGTGTTCGTGCACAGCCGGATAGCGTACGGCAAGCGGGGCGGGGCAATCAAGAACGGGAGAAGCGCGCTGACAACTCCGACTTCCAATTTCCAACTCCCAACTCCGAAGCGTCCCGATTGTTTGGGACTTGGATCTTGGGAGTTGGGAATTGAAAACGTCGCTTCTTAGAAGTCGATCTGTGCGCTCAACTTCACGAATCTCGGTGTGAGCACCGACTGCGGGATCAGCCACGCACCACCCGGTGCGAAGGTCTGGTTATAGGTCAGCACGGCGTTCGAGTTGATCAAGTTGAAGATGTCGACGCCGGCATTCATGCGCCATCGTCCGAACCGCAGGTACTTTCCTACGCGGAGGTCGACCTCGTTGACGCGATCACCCCACACCTCGCCCGGCGCGATCAGATCGATCGGCACTGTCGTGCCGGCCACTGCCGCCGGACGCCCGAGGGCGGCCGATACGAGAGCCACTGGAGCGTTCCAGGTCGCACGTAACGGAGCACCCTGATCGCTCCTGAACGTGCCGGCAACAAGGACGTCGAGTTTCGGGATGTTGTAGGAGCCGACAAACGACGTCTTGGTGACGAAGCCCGGATCGACGCGGCAGTAGGGATTGGTCGGGCTCAGGATGGCTCCCGCAATGCCGAGGGTGAACTCGGGAAGATCGGAGCGCACGGCGCAGTAATCGGTCACCTGCTTACCCGTGTTGACGCCGCCTTGCAATGTCAACCCGTCCCTGACCCGCGCGCTGACGCTCAGAAGCAGCCCGTTGAAGCTTTGGATCTGCTCAGTCGTCCGGAAGACGTTGTTGCTGGTCTGCCCGAACTTAGCCTGGACGACGTTGAACAGATCGTTGACCAAGTAGCCGCCGCCGCCGGGCAGCCGCGAGTCGGACGGCGCGGGCATGCTGAACTGGGTGAAGTCGCTCGGCGCGACTGCCAGGTTGTCGGTCGCGGTGAAGTTCTGCAGCCACCGTTTGAGGTAGCCGACCTCCACCGACACACGCGGCAGCAGCTGCTGCTGGACCGAGACGCCGAACTGCCAGTCGCGCGGGCGCACTCCCCATCCGCGGAGCAGGTCGTCCTCGATGGCAGCCGTTGTCCGCGTGTCCGTTCCGAAAGTGGTCGCCGTCGTGGCAGCGCACTCCCCGTTGGCCGCGTTGTTGGTCAGATCGCACTGCGGCTCGAAATCGCCCGCCGTGCCCGGTACCCCCGGAATGCCGGCATCAGTCCACGTGCGAGTGGCCGTTGTGGCAATGCGGGCGATCGGGTTGGAGATCGAGTAGTTGCCGTTCAGGTTACTCGCCGGATCCATGTACTTCCCGACGTTGATCTTGACGGCCGTCTTGCCGTTGCCGAAGACATCGAAGGCGGCGCCGCCGCGCGGCGAGACGTCCTTGTAGTTCACGCCGTCGGTGCGACCGAAGGTCAGTGGCGTGCCGAGGAAGGTCTGACCGTTGATCAGAGCCGGCCCGATGGTCTGCGGCGGCGAGTAGCTCCAGGCGTTGTCGTACCGTACCGCACCCTGCAGCGTCATTCGCCCAAACGTCCATTGATCCTGCGCGTACAGTGCTGTCGTTCTCACGCGGTCCATCTGTCGGAAGACGCGCAGACTCTCCGTCAGCGACGATGGCCTGCCGTTGAGGAAGGTGTACGCCAGGTTCAGATCGTTGCCGTGGTTCTCGATGTCCTCGACGAGATAGCTGCCGTCGTATCCGAACTTCATGCTGTGCGCGCCGGTCACGTACGCCGCCGACGCCCGCCATCTGTTCGGGTTATCGTAGTCTTCTGCCCAGTTCGCGGACCGGTAGGTGAAATTGGCCACGGCGCTGTTCCGCGCCGCGAGCTCGGTCACGCGTGCCAGGCCACGCGTCGGATTTCCCGGCATCTCGAACGGTCCCCATGCGGCGTGATACGAGCCGACTCCTGCTTCGAGCAGCAGTTTGTTGGTGACCGGCGACTGCCAGGTGACCTGGTGGTTCTGGACGAACGTCTGCAGATACTGGGCGGTCTCGGGCGAGGCCGTCGCGGTGAGTCCGCCAAGGCCCAACGACCCGACGAATGCACCATCCTGCGACTGCGTGCGGCATGCATCAGCGTCCCCTGTGAACGACGCGCCGTTGCACGGCCACTGCATGTCGAAGTGATAGTTGATCTTGTTGCGAGCCGAGACCTGCGCCGTCAACCGGATGCTCGCCAGCTGGAAGCTTTCAGCGCCGCGCGCCTCTTTCGTTGTATCCGGCTGGTATTCCCACTTCGTCGGGTCGCCGGCGTTCAGGTTCGGGAAGACACCGGGGATGGAACGATGCTGGCCTTCGTCGCGATAGGTGCCGTAATACCAGATCCGATCCTTCATGATCGGACCGCCGACGCCGAACGTCTCGTCCCACTGCTTGAGCAGCTTTCCTGGCGCTGACATACCACGGTTCTTCAGGTCGTCGTCGTAGTTGGAGTTCACCCACGCCGGCGGCACACCGGACAAATAGATCTGACCTTTGACCGTGTTGCCGCCGCTTCGCGGCACGATGTTCATGGACGGGCCGCCAACTTCGGCTTCTCCCAGGCCACCGGAGTTGGTCGTCACCACTTCCTGCGCGTTCGAGATGTCCGCGACATAGGTCGACACGCCGCCACCGTTGAGCGCCGCGCCGGTGCCCAGACCGTCTACCTGCATGCGCCCTTCGTTGGTGCGGCCGCCGGCGCCGCCGAAGACCGTCATCTGCGGCGTGATCTGGACGTCGGCGCTCGTGCCGGCCTGGATCGTGATGCCCTGGAACAACACGGCAATCGCCGCCCATGATCGCGCGTTCGGGACGGTGGTCAGCAGGTCGTTGGTCAACGTCGTCTGCCGCCGCACGCTCTGTACGTCGACGATCGGAGTCTCGCCGCTTACGGTGATGGTCTCTTCTACCGCTCCGACCTTGAGGTCGGCATTGACAGTCGCGACGAATGTGCCAGAGAGCTCGATCCCCTGACGCTTGACCGTCTGGAACCCGGGCAGCGTGAAGACAACGTCGTACGTCCCCGGCCGCAGACCCTCAATGCGGTACTGGCCCGTGCCATCTGTCACCGCAGTGCGAGTCTTCTCGATGAGCACGGGGCTCGACGTCTCGATCGTGACGCCGGGCAGCACCGCGCCGGATGCATCTTTCACTACGCCTGTGATCGTCGCCTGCGCGGACGCCAGCGCCGGCAGCAGCAGCACACTGGCCGCTACGACCACCAACCTCACCACTCTGTGCACGCTCTCCTCCTTGTATACGGACAAAAAGACCGTACTGGCCGGCTCAAGCCGGCGCAACGAGTTCTAAACAGTTCAGCGTAGGGTCCCCGCGAGCTTCTGTCAATCAGGACCGATCTTTCACGGGTCGAGGTGGGTTCAGGGAAGGCTCACCCTACGACATATTGTGAAAACAGATGTAGCCCGCTCTCATCAGAGAGCGGGCTACAAGGGAGGATGCGACTTGCCTTTCGGTGTTAGAAGTCGACCTGCACCGCGAACCGGGCGTACCGTGCCGGCGTGATGGTCGTCGGAGTGAGCCACGCACCACCCTGCACGAACCCATAGTTGTAGTTCGTGACGGTGTCCGCATTCAGCAAGTTGAAGATATCCATTCCCACCTGGGTCCGCATCGTCCCAAAGCGGAGAATCTTCGCGACACGCATGTCGATGTTGTTGCGGCGCTCACCCCACATCGTGGCGGGAGCAATCAGGTTCACTTGATTGAGGGCCCCAGTCAGAGGCCGCCCGAGCGGCTGCGGACCCGCTGAGATCCACGCGTTGGTCAGCGTGTAGTCCGCCCGCAAAGAGTCGCCGGGAATGCTCGCCCATGTTGCCGACAGCTGCACGTCTACTTTCGGAACGACATACGACGCGAGTCCGCGAAAGTCCGTGCGGTACGGTTCCTCGATGCGGCAATAAGGGTTGTTCGGCGAGAGCGCGTAGGGACCACCGCCAAGAGCATTGACGTTCGCCGTCACGGAGCTGTTGGTCGCGGATCCTGTCGGGCCTGGGATGGGACCGGTGCCGAGCTCCGGTAATTTCGCCCGCACGGCGCACCCGTCGGCAAGCCTGCGCCCGGTGCTCGTGCCGGCCTGCAGCGTCAGTCCGTTCCGCGGACGTGCCATCACCGAGAAATCGATACCCTGCCAGTTCTCCGTCTGCTCGCCGAAGTTCTTGTAGGACTGGGCGAGTTCGTCTACCAACCCGACCTTCTCCGGTACGAGGTTGTACAAGCCGTCGATCGTGTAGCCGCCGCCGTTTGGCAGGCGCGGATCGAGCGGTGCGTAGATGCTGAACGGCGTGTAGTCGGCGAGATTGGTCGCCCGGTTGTCCACGACATACCAGTTGCCCCACCAGTTGCGCGTGTAGCCAACGGACACCGAAACACGCGGCACGACTTCGTGCTGAACCGACAGACCGAGCGACCAGTTGTTCGCACGGTTACCCCAACCGCCCACGTAGTTCGGATCGAACGAACGGCTGAACACCGGCTGCCCGAGATTCTGGTTATCCATCCTCTGGCACTCGCCATTTGCCGCCGGGTTGTTGAGATCGCAATCCGGTACGAAGTCCCGATCAAGGTCGGTCCACCCGCGAGTCGTGTTCGTGGCTGTCCGGATGAGCGGGTTCATGTCCAGATCGTTGTTGCTCGCCGTGATGGCTTCAAGATATTTGCCGATGTTGAACTTGACGGCCGTCTTCCCATTCCCGAACAGGTCGTAGGCGACGCCCACCCGTGGCGTCAGGTCTTTCCAGTCGTAGCCGGGAGTCGAGCGGCTTGGGAAGAAGAGCTCCACGGGAGCGTACGGCCAGCCGGGGCCGCCAATGCCCTGGTCGGGATAATTTGAGATCAAGGAGTCGTACCGCACCCCGCCCTGCAGCGTCAGCCGGTTCATCGTCCACTGATCTTGCGCGTAGAAATTCGTCGGGATCAGGTTGCGGACGTACTTGGTGTCCGGCCCCACGGAAATGGTCTGCGTGAGCTGGTTCGGCACGCCCAGATTCGTTCGGACCTGCACGACCTGGGTTTCGTTCTGGTAGGTCTGGGAGGGGTTGCCAAACCCGCCCTGATAGCCGAACTTCATGTTGTGCGACCCGGTGACATACGAGAGCGACGCCCGCAGACTCGCCAGATTTCCAATCAACGAATGAGTGAATCCCCCCTGCCCAGGCGCCCGAGGCATCCGCGAGATCAGACCAGGGATGCAGTCTCCCGTGGCCTGGCAACCCGGCTCACCGGTCTGCTCCAAACGCTGGATCATCGCCGGATTGTGCGTTCCGTCGTTGCGCTTCCCAAAGCGGTAGCGAGCTTGATACATGCCCCAGCCTGCCTCGGCGAGTAACCGGCCCGAAATCGGCGACTGCCAGGTGGCATGAGGCTGACGGGACGGGATGTACAACGTTCGACTCGTCGCTTCCGGTGTCGTGGGTGGCACGCCAGCGCCACCGCCCGGCCCATAGTTCGCGTCGTTGTACTGCTCGGACCAGTGGAAGTTGAACTTGTTGCGTGGCGTCGCCTGCCACGTCAGCCGAATCGTGCCCTGGCGCTCCAGGCTGTTGTTGAAGGCCTGCTTGGATCGATCGAAGTCAACGGTCCAGGAGTTCGGATTGCCGGCGTTCTTGTTCTGGAACATGCCCGGCACCGTCCTCTCGCCCCCGACCTGACGGTAGACGCCGTAGAACCACAGCTTGTCCCGCACAATCCGGCCGCCGTACATGCCGCTGACGTCATAGACGTTGATGAGCTCGAACGGGGCGCGCAGGCCCGCACTCTGGAGCGCCTGCGTGTAGTTGCTGCCTTGCAACGTGTCGTTCGAACCGCTGAAGTTGAATTGGCCAGCGAAGGCGTTCGACCCTTCACGCGGGACGGCATTGAATACGAGACCGCTGGTCTCGGCCTCGGCCAATCCACCCGAGATCGTCATGACCACTTCCTGAGCGGCGGCAACCTGCGGCATGTTTCCGCCGCCACCGCTGCTCCCCGCCCACCCCATGTTGATGCCGTCCGCGTAAATCCGCGAATCGTTCGTGCGCCCGCCGTGGATGGCAGCGGCCCCTCCTTGCATCGTTCCCGCGAGACCACCGTCATCTCCCGCCACACTCATGCCGGGGATGATCGCCTGGATGCCGACGACGTTCCGCGACGAAGGGATCGCCGCGAGCACGTCCCTGTCAACGATTTGTTGCGCCCGCACGCTCTGCACGTCAACGATCGGCGATTCGCCGGTTACCGTGACTGTTTCCTCGAGCGCGCCGATCCTCAGGTCGGTGTTCACTGTGGCGACAAAGCTGCCCGACAGTTCGATGCCGTCGCGCTTGACGGTGCTGAAGCCTGGCAGTGAGAACGTCACGGAATACACGCCGGGCCGGAGGTCCACAATGCGGTACTGGCCGGCGTCGTCGCTGACGACCGACCGGGCTTTTTCAATTAGTACTGGGCTTGCGGCTTCGACCGTTACGCCGGGCAACACTGCACCAGAGGCGTCTCTCACGACGCCGGTGATCGCGGCCTGGGCGTAGACCGCCGACGGCAGGAGCAACGAAACCAATGCGATCGCCAGGGCACCCTGGAATCGCGGGATTAGGTTCAGCATCACAGTCCTCCTCAACCTGTCCTCTGCTCGAATCGAACACCAGAGACGCGCCTTACCCGATGCGAAAAAGCGGATCTCCCCGAGGGTTCCCCTTTGGATCACCAGGACGAGCGAGTTACCAGGACACGAACACCGACTGCCTATGAGGACGACGACGTGGAAGGACGCTGAAGATACGGAGGAATAACCGAGGCCGTAATACCACCGCGGCACCAAGGTGTCAAGGCGATCGTCGCCTTCCGATGCAGGACAGATTCACTGTGATATGGAAGTTTGTGGTAGGTGTATGACGACTCTGGAAGCTAGTCTGCGTGAGCTTTGTACCAGACGACGAAATCGCGCACGTTCTCGCTGGCCGTGCGAGCGTAGGTAGTTTCGGTGGTCTCCACCGGGCGAATCGTGCCCGATTTGAGATTCGGTGCCGAGAAGTTCGCCAGTAGAAATGCACCTGGTTTCAACAGAGCCTCGACATTCGACATGGCCAGCGCCTGCTCGAGTTCGTCATAGTAGATGAACACGTTGGTGGCAATCACGAGGTCGAACGGTTCCCCATCGAGACGCTGCGTGACGATGTTCATGTCCACCACTGAGATGCGTTGAACCGTCGCGGGCCTCGCACGGACGGTCCTAAGCTCCGCGGCATCAGTAATCGCTTTCGAGCTGGGCGCCTGAACAGGCGCCCCAATCCGATCACCAAATGTCTGCCAGTACCGGCGCACCTCGGGGAGCCACGGCGTGCTCTTCGGTAGCGCGAGGTTCAGCGTGTAGCCAATATTCTGCGCGGCGCGGGCTCGCGCCTGTTTGACGTGATCGACAATCCTGGGACTGATGTCGAGCAACACGACGTCGGGATCGTCCGGCGAGCTCGCAAGGCCGAGGCGCTTGAGCGCATCCAGCACAGCGAACGGCTGCAGCGTCTGTTGAGGATAGAAGTCGAAGCCGACATCCTTGTCCGCGAAGTCGAGTCCCGGCCCGACGATTGCGACCCGCTGCACCGATCCCGGCTTCTGCAGGCCACGTGCCTTGATCGCAGTGAGCGCCTGTTCGATGGAATAGTTGGGAAGAAGCGAGGTGTCGAGCGACAGGCCGCGCGTGCGGAAGAGCCGGGATCGCTGGGCAAACTCTCTCCGGGGATCGGCATTACCAGTCGCCCCGAGTTCCTGCTCAATCTGGTCCTGTTCGTTTGCGACCCGTATGACCGCGGCGAGCAGGTACTCTCGCGCAGCATCCCGGTCTGCACTCGTCACGAAGCGAAGCCCCTTTCGCTCGAGGAGCGCTCGCGCGAACAGGCGGCGTTCATCCGTGCCAGGGGTGGCCAGCGCCTGCACCAGATCATCGAGGCGGGCCGAGATCAACTCCATCGTTCGGCGTAGCACCAACTCCGGATCGCCCGCTGCCGGTTCCACTGCGCCGAGCACTGCGCGCGGTCTCGACGTGAACGACGTCCCGAATAGCATCCAGTTGACGATCGTGTCTTCGTCGCCTTGCTCGAGCCGCGCGCGGATCTCCCGATCGTGGCGCCCGATCCAGTCCGGCCATGCTTTCGCCATTTGCGCCGCAGTCAGCGGCTTGAGCTCGGATGGCAGCTTGGCCGTGAGCTCGGTCAGAATCGGCCGTGCCTCGTCAAAGCCGATGAGTCGTGGCCGATCGCGGACAGTCGTCGCGCCTTGCCCCTCCACGCGAGGTCGTCGCGCGTCAAGGCTCCCGCTACCCTCGACGAGCAGCAGCATGCAAACGATTGAAACGTGAGCTCGAAGAATGAGGAATCCTAGCAGGTTTCGCCGTGGAGGAATGGAACTGCTTCACTCCATCACGTGAGGAGCCGCTTGAGGAGATGTCGGCTTGAGGAAGACCGCCAGCGGAATCATCGCCACGAAGATCACCGCAAGGATCCAGAAGGTGTCGGTCACGGCCAGCATCGCGGCCTGGCGTTGAACGGTCGCGTAAAGGATGGCTTGCGCCTGGTTGGCGGCGTCGACGACGCTCGACCCGCGCGCCGCGATCGCTGCCGTGGTATTTCGAAGCATCTCGCCGTACGCCGGATCCAGCGGCGTGAGATGGCTCACCAGCACCTGGTGGTGAAACTGCTCGCGCCGCGCGAGGGTGGTCGTGACCATCGCAATCCCGCCGCTGCCGCCTATGTTGCGGAACAGGTTCATCAAACCGGTGGCGTATGCGAGCTTCTCTCGCGGCACCGTGCTGAACGCGCTCGTGTTGATCGGGACGAAGAGGAACGCCATGCCCAAAGCCTGAATCGTGCGCGCCCACATCGCCGTGCTGAAGTCGACGTCGAGGTTGAAAGACGCCATCCGGAACACGCCAGACGCAGCCACGATGAGCCCGAACACGATCAGCCAGCGCGCCTGGAATCTTCCGAGTAACCGCCCCACCACCGCCATTCCGATCATCATGGCGAAGCCGCCCGGTGAGAGCACGAGTCCGCTCAGAAGTGCCGTGTATCCGAGGACGGTCTGCAGAAAGATCGGAAGGATGGTTGTGCTGCCGTACAACGTGAAGCCAAGGGCGTACATCGACACCGCAGCCAGCGCGAAGTTGCGATTCGCCAGAATCCTGAAATCGACGACGGGCTCCTTCTGGCGCAGTTCCCAGATCACCACGCCAACGAGGCAGAGGAAAGCAAGCAGTGCCGCGACAACGATCATGTTCGACCCGAACCAGTCCTTTCGCTGACCCTCGTCGAGCATGATCTCGAGCGCCCCGAGTCCGATCGTGAGCAGGCTCAGGCCGATGTAGTCGAGCCGCAGACCGTTGGCAAATGTCCGGCGAATCAAATGCGGCGGGTCGACGATCAACCAGGTGGTGAGCAGCACCGACAACACGCCGATTGGAATATTGATCAGGAAGATCCAGCGCCAGGTGTAGTTGTCGGTGATCCAGCCGCCAAGCGTGGGGCCGATGACCGGGGCGACGACAACGCCCATGCCGTAGAACGCTGTGGCCACGCCTTGCTTCTCGCGCGGGAAGCTCTCGACCAGAATCGCCTGGGAGATCGGCTGCAGCGCTCCGCCGCCGAGCCCCTGCATGATGCGGAAGACAATCAGCCAGCCGAGCGACGGCGCGATGCCACACAAAAGCGAGCTCACCGTAAAAATGCCCACGCACGCCATGTAGAACCGCTTGCGTCCGAATAGCGTGGAGAGGAAGCCGCTCAACGGCAGCACGATCGCGTTGGCCACGAGGTAGGCCGTCAGCACCCACGTGGCTTCATCGACGCTGGCCGACAGGTTCCCGGCGATGTGCGGCAGCGCGACGTTGGCGACGCTCGTATCGAGCACTTCCATGAACGTCGCCAGCATGACCGTGGCCGCAATGATCCACGGGCTGACGGCGCGTGAGCGCGCGTCCGGTCGTTCTTGCGACACCGTTGTGGGAGTCATGCCGTGTCCTGTGTTCAACGCGTGAAGACGGTCGCCGTCACGTTCATGCCCGGACGCAGCGCAAATCCCGATGGAACCTGATCGAGCGCGATCTTCACAGGGATCCGCTGCACAATCTTCACGAAGTTCCCGGTGGCGTTCTCCGGCGGCAGGAGGCTCAACCTGGCTCCAGTGGCGGCGGCCACGGAATCAACGTGGCCGGAGAATGAACGGCCATACATGTCGACGTGCACATCAACTCGCTGCCCCGGATGCACGTCCGCAAGCTGCGTCTCCTTGAAGTTCGCCGCGACCCATACATCCTGAACGGGCACGATGGTGAGGAGCGACTGGCCGGGCTGGATGATTTGTCCGAGTTGCACCGACTTGCGGGTTACCAGGCCATCGATCGGGGCAACCACGGTGGTATATCCGAGCTCGAGTTCGGCTGCGTCAAGGTTCGCGCGTGCCTGAAGAATCGCTGCAGACGCCGAGTCGGCCTGCGCCGTGCTGATATTCACCTGCTGCCGATTGGCCCGTGCCTGATCGAGGCTCGCGCGCGCGGCGGCGACGCCGGCACGTGCCGCTTCCAGCGCGGCCTTGCTGCCCTCCGCCTGTTTCTCTGCATTCGCCACCTTCTGCTGCGACGCCGTCAGTTCACTGGCGGCCACGCGCGCGGCAGCGATGTAGGTATCGAACTGCTGCTTCGAGATCTCGTCCTGCGCCGCCAGCGGCGTCATCCGCGACTGGTCGGCGCTCGCACGATCCGCCGTGGCGCGCTTGGACTCGACGTCCGCGCGCGCGTACGCCAACTCCGACGTCGACGCCTTCTCATAATCGGCGCGCGCGCGCTCGTAGTCCGCCGACGCGCGAGCCAGCTGCGCCTCGGCCGCGGCTGTGGCACTTGTCGTCGTCGAGCTGGTCAGCGGTACGCCGGCCCGGGCGCCCGCGGCCTGGCTTTCGGCAGAGGCGAGCGCCGCGCGCGCCTGCGCCACCCTCGCCTGGTAGTCGCGCGGATCGATTCGCAGCAGCACCTGCCCGGCCTTGACCGACTGGTTGTCGCTCACGAGGATCTCCGCCACGCTTCCGGAAACTTTCACCGCGATCGGCGCGATATGCGCATCCACCTGCGCATCGTCGGTCGAGACCTGGCCGGCAAAGTGGAGGTACAGGCCGACGCCGACGCCGATCAGCACGACCAGCCCACCGACCAGCAGCGCCCGAAGCGTCGCCTTGCGCGATGGCACGCGGACCCGTGTCGCCGCAGGCTCTGCGTCGACGCGCGTGCGCGCGGCTGGTTTCGTTGCCGGTCTCGACTCGATCAAATCGTCAATCAAGGTATCCATGGCTGCTCCGTGTTCCGCTCACTTTGTGTAAAGCGCTTCCATCTGCCCGGTCGCGCGCGCCAGGTCGGCGCGCGACTGGTTGTAGCGATAGAGGGCGTTGATCTGGTTGTCGTTGGCTCGCGCGAGCTCGTTCTGCGCGGTGATGACTTCGATGTTGTTGGCGACGCCCGCCCTGAACCGGTCCTGCGCCTGGCGTACGCTCTCCGTGGCGAGGCTGACGCCGAGCCGGGAAGCCTCGACTTCGACGCGCGCCGATTCCAGTTGCGCGAGCGCCGAGCGCACCTCCAGCGCCACCTGATTGCGGACGTCGGTCTGCACCTGCCCGAGCCGTTTGACCTCGAGATCGGCGATCGCGGACTGCGCTTCGATTCGGCCGCCGGTGAAGATGGGGACGTCGATGTTCGCCTGAAACGCGTAAACCGGAATCGACGAATCAACCGTCAGGCCTTGCAGACTCCAGCGGCCACCCACCGAAACTTTGGGCAGGTGCTCATCGCGCGCGGCTCGCCGCTCGAGCGTCGCGGCTTGAATCTGCGCGGCGACTGACTTCAGCTCGGGTCGCGCGTCATAGGCGCGCGAAAGGCTGCCGTCGCTGGTGAACTCGGGCGTCTCGAAGAAACTGGCCGTGTCTGCCAGCTCGATCGAGCGTTGCGGATCGATGTTGAGCAGGCGGCCGAGGCCATACAGCGCGACCTTCGAAGTGGACTGCGCTTCGGCGAATCGTTGGCGCTCGTTCTGGTACTCGACGTTAGCACGTAGAGTGTCGATACCCGTTCCGGCGCCGGTCTTCTGCAGATCGGTGGCGAGGTCGAGCAGCGCCTTGGCGAGGTCCATCCGCGAACGCGCAGCCTCGACGTCGGCCGCGGCGCGCAAACCACCGAGATACTGCGAGACGACGAGCTCAGCATTCCGTTCACGAGCACTAATCACGTCGGCATCCGCGGCGCGGACGCCATATCGAGCGGCGTCCCAACGATGCCAGAGGCTGAGATCGAACACCGGAGCGGACACACTCGGACCGGCATCGACCGCCCAGAACGGACCGATAGCGCGAGGGAACCCGGGGATCGTCAGTCCGAACGAACTCTCAGGATTGGCTCGCGCCACTCGCTCCGATGCGTTGAAGGACACGTTTGGGAGCAGGTCGGCGCGCGCGAGGTTGCGTTCCTCTTCGCTCTTCGCCAGATTCAGGTTGGCGATGGCCACCTGCGGGTTCTGCTGCAAGGCCATCTTCACCGCATCACGGAGACTGAGGCGGAGCGGCTGCGCGTCCTGAGCCTGCGCCGCCGGTGGTACGGTCAGGAGCGCGAGTAGCGCCAGAGTCCGAACCTTTCTCCACGATCTGGTGCATGAATGCCTGCCGTCTATCTCCCGAACCAACGCGTTCATCTCGACACCTTTGGCGATAAAGCGCGCTCCCGCCCGATGCAGGGCTCTCAGCAGCGCCCATCCCTCTCCGTCGACCGACGTCACGCCAGTCACGTCAACCTCGAGTGCTAGTCCGTCGAGCGTTGCGGATCGCCATGTGGCAGCGGCCTCATCAGCCCACGCAGCGGCAAGCTTTCCTTCTAGCTGCAGCCGCCATGACGTCTGGTCCTGACGCACCGTGATCCTCACCACTGGCTCTTCTCCGTGCTGTGTGGCAGTGCACTTGTCACGCCGCTTCACGCAGAATCAATAAAGCTCTGAGTGTCAGCCACTTAGGTGGCGCTTGCCGTCTGACGTACGAGAGGTGCCAATGCCCAGTCGTTGGCACAGTGCCAGGAAGTTGGCACTACGACTCAGTGTGTTAGGGTGGATGTGAGAGACGATCCGGCGAAGACGTAGTGTCCGCCTTCAGGCGGACGTGCCGACCGATCGACCATGCTGACCGCACCAAACACCGACGTGCCTGACGCGCCCGCAACCGCGGGCCCGCTTGCTGCCCGATACGAGTCGCTCATTCGACTCGCCGAGGCGATCCGATCGCAACACGATCACGGCGATCTCTTTGATCTGCTCGCGGACGAGCTGCGGAACGTCGTGCAGTTTGACGCCATCCTTCAATACGACGAAGCCGATAACAAGGTCAGATGGCTGTTGTGTGAAGGCTGCGTCGAACCAACAAAGAATCCGTTGTCCGGGCTCGAGAAGGAACAGACTCTGGCCTGGTGGGTACACGCGAACCAGCAGGTGGTGGTCATCCCTCACATTGATGAGGAAACACGGTTCAGAGTGACGCTCGATCGGCTCAAGGCGCGTGGGGTGCAGTCGTTGTGCGCGTTTCCGATGAGCACGTCGCATCGCACGATGGGCTCGTTGGTGATCGCGAGCCGGCACGCTGATGCGTACTCGCCGGAGGAAGTGCGCTTCATCGCGCTCCTCGTCAATCAGATCGCGCTGGCCATCGATGATGCGGTGAACTTTCAGAGCTCGACGCGCGCCGCTGATCGGCTTCGACTCCTGCTCGATCTGACCAATCGCGTGATGTCGACGCTGGATCTGCGCGAGTTGCTCCGCGAGGCGTCGGCCAACATCCGGCGCGTCATGCACTGCGATGGCGTCGGCGTGACACTGCCCGATGCGGACACCGGAACGCTGCGCCTTTATGCGCTCGACTTCCCCGAAGGCAAAGGCATCCTCCACGAGGGCATTGTCGTCACCGGCATCTCGCACACGGTCGAAAAGGTCTTCAACTCCAGGACGCCGCTGATGCTCACTGAGGAGGAGGTGCAAACCGACGGCGTGATCGCGGCCGAGGGTGCGCGCTCGATCTGCCGGTTTCCTCTCATCGGCCGGGATCGTGTCCTTGGCGTGTTGAGTCTTGGCAGCAAGCGTCCGAATGCCTTCAGCGCCGACGACTTCGCGTTCATGGAGCAAGTCGCGGCCCAGGTCGCGATCGCCGTGGAGAACGCGCTCGCCTACCAGCAGATCGCGGATCTCAAGGACACGCTGGCTCGCGAGAAGGTCTACCTCGAGGACGAAATCCGCAGCGAGCTGAACTTCGAAGAGATAGTCGGCACCAGCAAAGGGCTGCGGCGCGTCCTGCACCAGGTGGAAACTGTCGCACCGACCGATTCAACAGTCCTGATTCTCGGCGAGACCGGAACTGGCAAGGAACTGATTGCGCGCGCCGTCCACAATCTGAGCGCTCGGCGGGCAAACGCGTTCGTCAAGTTGAACTGCGCGGCGATTCCGACGGGCCTGCTCGAGAGCGAGTTATTCGGTCACGAGAAAGGCGCCTTCACCGGTGCAATCGCTCAGCGGGTCGGGCGCTTCGAGCTGGCACATCGCGGCACCATCTTCCTCGACGAGGTCAGCGAGATCCCGTTGGAACTGCAACCCAAGCTCCTGCGTGTGCTGCAGGAGCGGGAGTTCGAGCGTCTTGGCAGCACGCGTACGTTGCGAACCGACGCGCGCCTGATAGCGGCGACGAACCGCGACCTCGACGCCATGGTGCAGGCACAACAGTTTCGCGCGGATCTCTTCTACCGCTTGAACGTGTTCCCTATCCGCGTGCCGCCGCTGCGCGACCGTCCGGAGGACATCCCGCTGCTGGTCCGCCATTTCGTCCAGCAGTTCAGCCGCCGGAACAACCGAAGCATCGACACCATTCCGTCGGAGACGATGGAAGGGCTGGTGCGTTATCACTGGCCTGGAAACATCCGCGAGCTGCAGAATGTGATCGAGCGTGCGGTCATCATCTCGACCGGCCCCGTGCTCAAGGTGGCGGTCGCCGATCTCAAGCCGTCGCGCCGGCCAAAGGCCACAGTCAAACCCGGGCCGAGTCTCAAGGGCACACTTGGCGACGCCGAACGCGCCGAGATTCTGAAGGCGCTCGAGGAGTCCAAGTGGATCGTCGCCGGGCCTCAAGGCGCCGCGGCCCGCCTCGGGATGAAGCGGTCAACACTTCAATTCCGAATGCAAAAGCTGCGGATCCAGGTCACGCGCACCGCCCAAACCAAGGACCAAGAACCAAGCACCAAGGATTGAACGACCCTCGCCTGAAGGCGAGGGATTCTGGGTCGACTAAAGTCGACTAAAGGGCTCGCCATCGCCGCGCCATGC